>OBYM01000963.1_pt1 | contig 13830 bp, 10 predicted proteins | sample 1538191 | NCBI WGS metagenome assembly OBYM01 (sample SAMEA2580165, study PRJEB22360) | human gut metagenome | biome: human gut; feature: human-associated habitat; material: faeces | place: Denmark | collected 2008/2010 | reverse complement strand
ACGCCAACCGCATCGGCGGGGGCAGATTTACCCTGGGAGGGAAGGAGTACCATCTTGCGGTCAACAACGGCCCCAACCACCTGCACGGCGGGCCGACCGGCTTTCACCGGCGGCTGTGGCACGGGGAGATTGCCAACGAGGAGAGCGTGGTCTTTTCCTATTTCAGCCCCGACGGGGAGGAGGGCTATCCGGGCAATCTGATCGTCTCGGTCAAATATACCTTCGACGAGGAGAACCGCCTGACCATCCTCTACCGGGCGCTGTGCGACCGCGACACGGTCATCAACCTGACCAACCACACCTACTTTAATCTGGACGGGCACGACAGCGGCAGCGTGGAGGGGCAGTGCGTCAAGATTTTTGCGGACAGCTTCACCGAGAACGACGAAAACTGCCTGCCGACCGGACGGATTGTCTCGCTGGACAGCGCGGAGGGGGCGCCGATGGATTTCCGCAGCTTCACCGCGATCGGGGAGCACCTCCACGACCCGAGCATCCACCTGAAAAACGGCTCCGGCTATGACCACAACTATATTTTGAAGAAACCGGACGGCAAGCTCTGCGCCAGGGTGTACAGCCCAACCAGCCGCATCCTGCTGGACTGCCGCACCACCGAGCCGGGGCTGCAGTTTTATACCGGCAACTTTTTGTCCACGGCCAACATCCGCGGCAAGGGCGGGGCGGTTTATGCCGACCGCAGCGGCTTTTGTCTGGAGACCCAGCACTTCCCGAACGCGATGCAGCACCCGCATTTCCCGTCGGTGGTGCTGCCGGCAGGGGATTTGTACCGTTCGGTGACCGAATACCGGTTCGATATCAACTAAACTGGAAAGGTCTGGCAGCTGTCTGCCGGACCTTTTCTGGTATTTTTATAAAAATAGAAAGAAGGAATGAAGATTTCTTCTCTAATTTATGAACAGATTCTTTTTGCTGAATGGCATTGTTGCATAAAAACAAATCCTGTATTCTGTGAGTTTGGATATAAAAAAGTGAAAATGTATAAAGATGCGGTCGATAGAATATGCAAAAGGTCGAAAATGAAAAAAATAAGAAAAAAATAAAGTGAGAAAATAAAAGATGTTCTTTGAAAAATTTTTTAAGACACTTTAAACTTTATTGAATTTGTACTTTTTCAACTGAAAAAACATGATAAAAATGGATAAAACGCATAAGATTTTGCTGGATAAAAAGTGCGCGATTGGTAGATTTTGTTTATTTTATATACTTTTAATGGTTAAATTTATGAAGAGGTATATAATATTGACAAAGTACATCTTATCTGCTATCCTAATTATTAATCATTATTGATGTTATAACGCTCGATTTGGAAACGGTATAAATTTTTTATACCGTTTTTAAAGTGAGGCGGGATAGCACTCAATCGGATTATCGCCGAAAAAAAGAGAAAGAGACGGCGATGTCGGTTTGGCCCGGCCATACAAAAATTAAAGAAGGGCTTCCGATAAGCGAAGGAGGAACAACCAATCATGAAAAAGACACTTTCCAGACTGCTCGCGCTGGCGCTGACAGCAGCAATGGTCCTGACAGGATGCAGCAGCGGCGGCGACACCGGCAGCAACGGCGAAAAAGGCTCGGAGGGGGATTACAGTGCAAGCACCAGCGATACCTCCGAAGACGCCATCAAGGACCTGTACATCCCAAGACTGGCAACCAGAGAGCTGCAGACCTTCAACATCCTGTACACACAGCGTGCTGAGGACGGCGAGAACCTGACCAGCCTGGTGGACGGCCTGCTGGAGTCCAACCCGAAGGGCGAGCTGGTTCCGTGTATCGCGGAAGAGTGGGGTTCTGAGGACGGCGGTCTGACCTGGACCTTCAAGCTCCGCGACAATGCGAAGTGGGTAGACGTGAACGGCAACGAGAAGGCAAACGTCGTAGCAAATGACTTTGCAACCGGCCTGGAGTGGGTACTCAACTTCTACAAGAACGATTCCAACAACACCGCAATGCCGATGGAAATGATCGCGGGCGCAAAGGAGTACTATGAGTACACCAAGACCCTGAGCGAAGAGGAAGCCAAAGCGCTGGATGCAGGCGAAGGCTCCAAGTTCCGTGAGATGGTCGGCATCGAGACCCCGGACGACTACACTGTTGTCTACACCTGCGTAACCCAGAAACCATACTTCGATTCGCTGGCTTCCTACGTTGCTCTTTACCCAATGGCACAGGGCATGGTTGACGAGCAGGGCGGCGTCGATGAAGTTCAGGCGATGACCAACGAGACCATGTGGTACAATGGCTGCTACACCATGACCTCTTACGTCCAGAACAACGAGAAGGTCTTCACCAAGAACCCGCTCTACTGGGACACCGACTGCACCCTGTTCGACACCGTTACCGTTAAACTGGTAGAGTCCAACGACGTTGCGTTCCAGCTTTATGAGAACAACGAGGTTGACTATGTACAGCTCACCGAGAGCCAGCTGACCACCATCGCAAGAGACCCAAGCCATCCTCTGTATGACTACCTGGTACCGGACGTTCCGTCCCACTTCTCCTACCAGATGCAGTTCAACTACAACAAGATGAACGAAGACGGCACCCCGGACACCAACTGGAACACCGCGATTGCCAACGAGAACTTCCGCAAATCCTGGTGGTATGGCCTTGACCTGTCCGAGTGGTGGAAGAGACAGAACGCAATCGACCCGATGAGCTGCGAGAACAACGCCTTCACCATGAAGGGTCTGGTTTACACCTCTGACGGTAAAGACTACACCCAGCTGGTAGAAGAAAACCTCGGCCTGCCGGAGAAGAACGGCGAGACCATGGTAAGACTGGATGCTGACCAGTTTGAGCAGTGCAAAGCACAGGCAATCGAAGAACTGACCGCCGCTGGCGTCACCTTCCCGGTTACGGTCGACTACTACATTTCCGCTTCCAGCCAGACCGCTCTGGACAGCGCAAACGTACTGGCACAGACCTTCTCTGATACCCTGGGCGACGACTATGTAAAACTGAACATCAAGACCTACGTCAATGCAATCAACACTGAGGTTGTTACTCCGAAACTGCAGGCCTTCGTTATCAACGGCTGGGGCGCTGACTACGGCGATCCGCAGAACTACCTGGGCCAGATGACCTATGGACAGGACACTGCTTACTATTCCATGCAGTATAACAACATCAACGATGTTGAAGAAAACGAGAACACCAAGGCTCTGCTGGATGCATACAAAGAATTCACCACCATGGTAGATGCAGCGAATGCAATCAACGACGACATGGATGCTCGCTACACCGCTTACGCAGAAGCGGAAGCTTACATGCTGGAGCACGTATTTGTACTGCCTTGCTACTACCAGGTAGGCTGGTGCCTGACCAGAGTTGACAATGATACGAAGATGCAGCCAATGTTTGGCAGCGTGGGCGACAAGATGAAGAACTGGGGCAGCAATGTAAACGGCTATACCAGCGAGGAAAAGGGTGTGGCTGAACTGGTTGCAGCATATTCTTCTGAACAGCAATAGAATTCAGGAGTTGATAAAAAAATGCTAAAATACACCATCAAGAGGTTAGTAGAGTCCCTGATAACAGTACTGATTATTGTTACCATCGTATTCTTGCTGCTGAGAATGCTTCCTACCGACTACTATTTCACAGAAGAACAGCTGATGAAATTCACTGACGAGCAGAAGCAGGAGCAGCTGCTTGCAGCGGGCCTTCTTGACCCAATCCCAGAGCAGCTGATGGACTTCTACAACAACGTTATCCACCTGGATTTCGGCGAATCCAGACGTATCCAGAACGGTGTAGCAGTTACCAAGGTAATTGGTGACAAGTTTGCTATCTCCATGCAGCTGGGCTTGATCGCGATTGCAATTTCGGTTGTAATCGGTGTTCCACTGGGTATTCTTCAGACAAGTTTTAAAGACAGAGTTCCGGACCACATCGTTACTGTGTATACAATTTTCGTAAACGCGGTTCCTTCGCTGGTAACCTACTCATTGATCCTGATTTTCGGATCACGAGTGCTGGGACTGCCGTCAATGTATTCAACCCGAAACCCCGGACCGTCCAGCATCCTGCCAATCGTCTGCCTGTCGCTGGGCTCCATCGCATGGTATGCCCTGTGGGTAAGACGTTACATGATTGATGAGTTGAACAAAGACTACATCAAACTGGCGCGCGTAAAAGGTTTGAGCAGCCGTTCCATCATGGTAAAACATGTACTGAGAAACGCATTCGTTCCGATTGCTCAGTACCTGCCGCAGTCGATGCTTCTGACAATCGGCGGCTCCCTGCTTGTTGAGAGATTCTTCTCCGTACCAGGCATGGGACCTCTGCTGACCGACTCCATTCAGCGTTATGATACCAACGTAGTACAGACCCTGGTTATGCTGTACGCTTCGTTGAGTATTTTGGGCGTATTCCTGGGCGACGTTCTGATGATGATCATTGACCCGAGAATTACACTTGCCAACAAGGGAGGTACAAGATAGTGGAAGAGAACAAAGTAATGGAGCAGAAAATTGAAAACGAGGATGAACTCTTTCACTTTGTAGAGTATTCTCCTGAAGCTGCCGAGATGATCGGCTACTCGGATTACTCTTACTGGAAATCTGTATTCCAGAACTTCCTGAAGAAAAAATCCGCAGTAATCATGAGCTGTGTTTTTATCGGCCTGGTTGTATTCTCCTTCATCGCGCTTGCAATCGGCAAATATGACTACGCGAGCCTGGTAACCGACAGCTCGAAAGCATTTATTAACCCGAACAGCGAATATTGGTTTGGTACCGACAACATCGGTCGTGACTACTGGTGCCAGGTATGGTACGCAGCGCAGACCTCCATCAAGCTGGCGTTGATCGTTGGTATTGGTGAGTGCGCGGTTGGTATCACCATCGGCTGTCTGTGGGGCTATGTCCGCAAGCTGGACACCTTCTTCACCGAACTTTACAACATCATCAACAGCGTTCCGCAGATCATTTACATGACCCTGATCGCGCTGATGATCGGCCAGAGCTTCACCATCATGTGCGTCTCCTTGATCGCATTCCACTGGTTGGTAATGGCACGTAACGTCCGCAACCTGGTTATGATTTATCGTGACCGTGAGTTCAACCTGGCATCCAGAACACTGGGTACCCCAATCTATCGAATCCTGATCAAGAACCTGCTGCCACAGCTGGTCAGCGTTATCATCCTGCGTTTGGCTCTGTCCATCCCGGGCACCATCAACATGGAGACAACGCTGTCTTACCTGGGCCTTGGTCTTGACATCAACACACCATCCCTGGGTATTCTTTTGAGAAATGCACGCAGCTACTTCCTGGATTACCCATACCTGTTGGTTTTCCCGGCAGTCATCGTTTCGCTGATTACCATCACATTCTACCTGATCGGTAATGCGTTCTCGGATGCGTCTGACCCACGAAATCACAGATAACAGAAAGAACAGGAGGAAAGCATAATGGCAAAAGAACCTATTTTATCTGCTAAAGATGTGGAAATCCAGTTCAGTGTGCGTGGCCGTAAGTTGATGGCAATCAGAAAGTGCTCCCTTGACCTGTATGAGGGAGAGACTCTTGCGATCGTAGGCGAGTCCGGTTCCGGTAAGTCGGTATTTACAAAGTCCTTTATCGGTATGCTGGATGCCAACGGTACCATTACCGGAGGCAGTATCACATACAATGGCGTAGATATTTCCAAATACAAAACAGAAGATGAATGGATGACCATTCGCGGTAAAAAAATCGCGATGGTCATGCAGGACCCGATGACCTCCCTGAACCCGCTGAAGAAAATCGGCAAACAGATTCAGGAAAGCATCGAGCTTCACCAGGGACTCAAGGGTGAAGAGGCCAAAAAAGAAGCGATCGAGATGCTCAAACGTGTAGGTATCCCGGACCCAGAGCGCCGTTACAATCAGTACCCGCATGAGTTCTCCGGTGGTATGAGACAGCGTGTTGTTATCGCAATTGCAGTTGCTTGCCGTCCACAGATCCTGATCTGCGACGAGCCAACTACCGCTCTGGACGTAACCATCCAGGCACAGATTCTGGACCTGATTCACAAACTGCAGAACGAGCTGCACATGACCGTTATCTACATCACCCACGACCTGGGTGTTGTTGCGAACGTAGCTGACCGTGTTGCGGTTATGTATGCTGGCCAGATTATCGAGTACGGTCTGGTTAACGAGATCTTCTATGACGCTTGGCATCCATATACCTGGGCACTGCTGTCCGCTCTGCCGCAGCTGGGCGTAAAAGGCGAGGATCTGCCATCCATCGATGGTACCCCACCGAACCTGTACAACGTTGTCAAGGGCGACGCTTTTGCACCGCGTAATAAGCACGCACTTGCCATTGACTTTGTAAAGGAACCGCCGTTCTTCAGCATTTCTGAAACTCATAAGGCAAAGACCTGGTATCTGGATCCGCGTGCTCCAAAGATTGAGCAGCCAGAATCCATTCGCCGTCTGCGTGAAAAAATGAGAGAGAGAGGTTAATGGGAATGGCAGAGAGAGAAAAATTAATTGAATTAAAAGACGTACAGATCACTTTTGGATCGGGCCGCAAAAAATTTGTTGCGGTAGACAATGTCAACTTTGACATTTACAAAGGCGAAACCTTCTCTCTGGTAGGTGAATCCGGTTCCGGCAAGACCACCATTGGCCGTGCGATCCTGAGAATCAACCCAACCTCTGCTGGTGAAATTCTCTTCAAGGGCCGCAGGATCAACGGTAGGATTGACAAGGAACTGGATAAGGAAGTCATCCGTAAATGCCAGATGATTTTCCAGGACCCAATGGCTTCTCTGAATGAGAGAGCAAAGGTTGACTACATCATCTCCGAAGGTCTGATCAACTTCCATCTGTATAAGGATGAGAAGGAGCGCGAGGAAAAAGTACAGCGCGTTCTGCACGAGGTAGGTCTGCTGCCGGAGTTCGCTTCCCGTTTCCCACACGAGTTCTCGGGTGGTCAGAGACAGCGTATCGGTATTGCCCGTGCGCTGATCATGGAGCCTGAGTTCATCGTTGCCGACGAGCCGATCTCTGCGCTGGACGTTTCTATCCGTGCGCAGGTACTGAACCTGCTCAACCGTCTGAAGAAGAGCAGAGGCCTGACCTATCTGTTCATCGCGCATGACCTGTCTGTTGTACGCTTTATTTCTGACCGAATTGCGGTTATCCACAAAGGCCAGATTGTCGAGCTGTCGGAGGCAGAAGAGCTTTTCCGTCATCCGCTGCATCCTTACACCAAGGCTCTGCTGTCTGCGGTTCCAACTCCAGACCCGGAAGTCGAAAAGAAGAAGAAGCTCCTTGTTTACGATCCAAGTGTGCATGATTACTCTGTTGACAAACCGGTTTGGGAAGAGATCCTCCCCGGACACTTTGTTCACGGAAATCAGCGTGAGCTTGAACAGTACAGAAACGAGATTGCAAAATCTTAGCAACATAAAAAAGAAGCTGCCTGATCAGGCGGCTTCTTTTTTTATATTTGGAAAATCATAGAAACTTTAACAAAGTAAATTGCAAAATTATCATCATATTAAACAAAAAATATCACATTAGTGAAATAATTATTGACATATTTTCTGGAAGATGGTATCCTAAAACTGTTCTTTTCATTGTATGATGTTGTGGCAGAATAAAAGGAGCGTCATATGATGAAAAAAGAGAGTATTATCTCAGAAGAGAAGGAGGATACGTATGAAAAAGAAATTGACCGGACTCCTCGCGATCTTGCTGGCGGCTTCCATGGCACTGGGCGGTTGCTCCAGCAATACCGAGACCCAGAGTACGGAACCTTCGTCCGGAGAGGAACCGACCGAGCAGGCAGAAAGCACAGAAGAGCCGGAAGACGCAGAGAGTGCGGAGAGCACAGAAGGGAAGCACGAAATTACCGATCTGGTTATTCCGAAAACCGCTACCCGTGAGCTTCAGACCTTCAACATCCTGTACAGCCAGCTGGCGGCCGATTTTGAAAACCTTTGCAACCTGACCGAGCCTCTGCTTGAGGTTGATACCTACGGCGCATTAGCACCCGCCATTGCAGAGGACTGGGGCACCGAGGATGGCGGCCTGACCTGGACCTTCAACCTGCGCGAAGGAGTCAAATGGGTCGACATGAACGCCAACGAGAAGGCCGACTGCATCTCCCGCGACTTTGCGACCTCGCTGGAGTGGGTCCTCAACTTCCACAAGAACGATTCTGCCAATACAACCATGCCGCTCGAAATGATTGAGGGCGCCAACGAGTATTACGAATATACCAAGACCCTGAGCATGGAGGAAGCATACGCGCTGGATGCCAGCGATGGCTCCAAGTTCATGGAAATGGTCGGCATTGAGCTGCCGGATGATTACACCATCATTTACCACTGCGTAGCGCCAAAGCCGTACTTCGACTCGGTTGCGACCTACGCTTGCCTCTACCCGATCTCTCAGGGCCTCATTGATGAGCTGGGCGTCGACGGCGTCAAAGCGATGAACAACGAGACGATGTGGTACAATGGATGCTACACCATGACCTCCTATGTACAGGGCAACGAGAAGGTCTTCACCAAGAACCCGGCTTACTGGGATCAGGATTGCTTCCTGTTTGATACCGTTACCATCCGTATGGTCGAGTCCACCGACATCGCCTTCCAGCTCTATCAGACTGGCGAGGTCGATTACACCGACCTGTCTGAGTCCAACCTCGTCACCATCAGCGGCAACGAGAACAACGACTATTATGACTATCTGGTAGAACGCCCCGCAGACAAATACTCCTACCAGATCCACTTCAATTACAACAAACTCCTTGAGGATGGCACCCCGGACACCAACTGGAATACAGCCATCGCCAACGAGGCGTTCCGCAAGACCCTCTATCACGGCTGGGATATCTCCGAATACTACACCCGCATCAATGCCGTTACCCCAATGGTCTGCGAGAACAACTTCTACACCATGAAGGGCCTGGTTTACACCTCTGACGGCACCGACTATGTCGAGCTGGTACGTGAAGAGATGGGACTGCCAAAAGAAAATGGCGAGACCCTGCTCCGTCTGGATGCCGAACTGGCTGAGCAGTACAAACAGCAGGCCATCGAGGAGCTGACCGCTCTGGGCGTCACCTTCCCGGTCGAGATGGACTACTACATCGCCGCTGCCAACCAGGTTTCTCTGGACAGCGCAAACGTTCTGGCACAGAGCATCTCCAACAGCCTGGGCGATGACTTTATGAAGCTGAACATCAAGACTTATGTTTCCAGCTCCACTCAGGAAGTCCTCAACCCGCACCTGCAGTCGATCACCATGAATGGCTGGGGCGCTGACTATGGTGACCCGCAGAACTACCTTGGCAACGAGGTTTCCGGCAACGACAGCGCTTACTACTCCAGAACCCAGAACAACATCAACGATGTTGAGGCCACCGAGGCCACTCAGGATCTGCTGGATACCTACGCTGAGTTCACTGCTATGGTTGCAGAGGCTGATGCCATCACAGATGACCTCGATGCCAGATATGCGGCCTATGCCAAGGCGGAGGCCTACATGATCGACCACGTTCTTACCCTTCCAACCTACTATAATGTTCCGTGGTGTTTGACAAAAATTAATCCGTATAGTAAAATGAATGCAATGTTTGGTTCTCAGAACGAGAAGATGAAAAACTGGGAAACTTCTGCAGACGGCTATACAACGGAAGAGATGGAGGCAATTGCGGCGGAGCATGCGGCAAACTAAGTCGTTCATGCACAAGTTGCCTGGGCTGTTTTGCCCGGGCAACTTGTTTGTGTGTCGGCACTGAGGGAAAAGCTGTAGGCCTGAACGGAAGATTTTATTCAGAAGGAGTTTAAACAAAAATGAAAAATCTTCGCAAAATCTACAAAAAGTATATGATCAGGCCGATTATTTACAAGGCTTTTCCGCGCATCATCATCGGCATGCTGGTCGCAGGACTGTGGAATCGATTTGTCAATGCCAACCAATGGCGCGACATGCTGGGGGATGCTTTTATGCTGGTGGGCATTTTCTTTGTGGCATTGGCGTGGTTTAGCTTCCTGAGATTGGACGGAATGGATAATCCGTTCACAAAATTACTATCTGTATTTGTTAATCCGAAAAAGAAAAAAGCACGCATGGCTTCCCGCACAACCCGACATATGGTCGACTATGCCGACGAGGAGCTGACCGAATATGAGGATTTGTCCGACGAAGAACAGGCGGCATGCAAGCTGGCAGCAAATGGCCTGGCAGCGCTGTTCTTTATTGTGCCGTCGCTGCTGACCTATTTCTTTTAAATTGCAATCCATCCTGAAGGAGCAGCCCATTTGGGGTGCTCCTTTTTTACAAGGCAGGAGGTGCCTGATATGAACAAGCCGGTTGCGGCACTGATCTACGATTTTGACAACACCCTGTGCACCAAGGATATGCAGGAATACGGCTTCATCCCCTCCATCGGGATGAGCGCGTCCGCGTTTTGGAAGCAGGTGAACGATTTGACCGACCAGCAGCAGATGGACAACATCCTGGCCTATATGTTCCTGATGGTGCAGAAGGGCAGAGAGGAAAAAATCCCCATTACCCGGGAAATCTTCCAAAAACTGGGGGAGGGTATCGAGTATTTTGAGGGGGTCCCCACCTGGTTCGAGCGGATTAACCAATATGGGGAATCGATTGGTCTGCAGGTGGAGCACTATATTGTCTCCTCCGGCATCAAGGAGATTATCGAAGGCACCTCCATCGCCCCCTGCTTCCATTATATCTACGCCTGCGAATTTATGTACGGCGACGATGGGGCAATCCAGTGCCCAAAGTTCGCGGTCAACTATACGGCAAAGACGCAGTTTTTGTTCCGCATCAACAAGGGCGTCCTCACCATCGACAGCAAGAGCTCGGAGCGCCTCAACCGCTTCACACCGGAGGAGGAGAGGAGGGTTCCGTTTAAAAACATGATCTACCTGGGCGACGGGCTCACCGACGTACCCTGCATGAAGCTGGTCAAGAGCCATGGCGGGCAGTCGATCGCTGTCTATAATCCCCAAAGGAACAGCAATCCGGCAAAGCGCCTGCTGGAGGAAAACCGGGTCAACTTTATTCGTTCCGCCGATTACCGCTCCGGCAGTGAGCTGGAAAAGCTGGTGCAAACCATCCTCTGCAAGATCCAGGCGGAGAGCAGGCTGCTTTCCTGCAGCCCTTCTCAAGGAGAGTGCTAGCGCAAAAATTGGCGAAAAAATAACATAAAAATTGGTGAATTGCGCTAAATTATTTTCTGCATAGAATAGACATTACACGAAGATCTAGGTTATGTTGGACAAAAAATGGATTTTGGAGTTAAAAAATATGACTAATCGTTAAAAAACTAACGCTTGACGTTGCGTCATAGAAACAATATAATTTTAATATATAGACAAAGTTGATAATCCTTGATTAGCATTGTCTGTTTATTCAATACAACCGATCAGGGCTGTCCACAGAGACATGACCGTTCTGTACAGCCAGGGGGAAAGGAGTTTAAAGATGGCGACAGAAACTCTGAGCAGAGAGCGCGTTTTGGAGATCATCGAAGAATGCGGAGGAGATAAAGAACATCTGCTGTCGATCCTCATTGAAATCCAAAGAGAGTGCAGAAGAAACTATATCAACGAGGCCAGTGCGAGGGTGGTGGCAGAAAAGCTGGACATCCCGCTGGTGCAGTTGTACGATATCCTGACCTTTTACGCCATGCTGGAAACCAAGCCGCGCGGACGCTACATCATTGAGGTGTGCAACAACGCTCCGTGCTATGTTTCCAAATCCCACGTCATGGCAAAGTTCCTGCGCAAGGAGCTGGGAATTAACTTTGGGGAAACCACGCCGGACGGCATGTTCAGCCTGCAGTATATGCCGTGCGTAGGCGCCTGCAATATCGGGCCGGTCATCAAGATTGGGGATAAGGTGTATGGCAACCTCAACGAGGAGCGCATCAGAAAGATCCTGCGTGAATTAAGAGAGAACGACCAGTAACGTCGGTCGAGGAAAGGATGTCAGATTATGGCGAAGACAATACAGCTTTTGACAGCCCGCTGTGGGAAGATCCGTCCGGATTCGGTGGCGGATTACCTTGCCCACGACGGCTTTTCCGCTTTGAAAAAGGCGATGAATATGTCTCCGATGGAGATCATCAACGAGGTCATCGACGCAAAACTGCTGGGCCGCGGCGGCGCTTCCTACCCGGCCGGAAAAAAATGGAAACAGCTTTATGAAATTGAGGGCGATCCAAAATACATCGTCTGCAACGCGGACGAGGGCGAGCCGGGCACCTTTAAGGACAAGGTCCTGCTGGAAAAGGACCCGCTGAGCATCATCGAGGGCATGGCCATTGCCGGCTATGTCTTTAACTCCCACGAGGGTTACATCTATATCCGCGGCGAATACCGCGAGATTCAGAAGCTGTTCCAGGCGGCGATTGACAACGCGGTCAAGGCAAACTACCTGGGCAAAAACATCATGGGCTCCGATTTCTCCTTCAACGTCCACATCGTTTCGGGAGCGGGCGCCTATATCTGCGGCGAGAACTCCGGCCTGCTCAATTCCATCGAGGCAAAAACTGGCCGCCCGCGTGTAAAACCGCCGCATCTGGCGGAGGTCGGCCTCTACTCGATGCCGACTCTGGTCAACAACGTCGAGTCCTTTGCCAGCGTGCCACAGATTGTCAACATGGGCGGCAAGGCTTTCCAGGAGCTCGGTGTGGAGGATTCCGGCGGCACCAAGCTGGTCTGCCTGTCGGGCAACGTCAATAACCGCGGCACCTTTGAGGTTCCGATCGGCGGTGTGACTCTGCGGGACCTGATCTTCGATCCGGAATTTGGCGGCGGCATCCCGGATGGCAAGGAGCTGAAGTTCTATCACCTGGGAGGACAGTCCGGCCCAATCGGTTTCCCGGAGCAGCTGGATACCCGCTACGACCACACCTCGCTGAAAAAGCAGGGCCTGAGCATCGGCTCCGGCGCGATTGTGGTGATGGACGAGACCGTCTGCATCATTGACTACCTGAAAAAGGTGTCCGAGTTCTTTATTCATGAAAGCTGCGGCAAGTGTGTCCCCTGCCGCGAAGGCAACCGCCAGATGTACATGATCCTCCACCGCTTCGCCACCGGCCTTGCCACCGAGCGCGATTTTGAGCGGATGGAGCGCCTGTCCTTTACCATGGCAACCGCTTCTTCCTGCGGCCTGGGTCAGTCGGCCTGCACCGCGCTGGACTCCTGCCTCAAACACAGAAGGGAAGAATTCCAGTCGCACATCAAGGGCATTTGTCCGGTTTGTTTAAATAGCAGAAAGTATGGTGACCAGTATGCATATTGATCCTAACAAGATGGTTACAATCAAAATTGACGGTATCCCGGTGACCGTGCCATCCGGTACCACCATTATGGAAGCCGCCCGGAAAATCGGCATCAAAATTCCTTCCCTCTGCCACCATCCAGACCTGGGTGTCCGCGCATTTTGCCGCGTCTGCCTGGTAGAGGACAGCCACAGCAGAAGGCTGAAAACTGCCTGCAACAACCTGGTCGACGAGGCGGGGGACATCACCACCAACTCTCCGAAGGTGCGCAAGGCCCGCAAGACCATTCTGGAGCTGATTTTGGCCAACCACCCGCAGGACTGCCTGCACTGTGAGAAAAACGGCAAGTGCGAGCTGCAGACCCTGGCGGCGGAATATAATATCCGCGGCAACATCTTCGATCCGGTTTGGAAGCCGGTTCCAAAAGAGATGAGCAACCCGGCGCTGGTGCGCGATATGGTCAAATGCGTTCGCTGCGGACGCTGCGTCGAGGCCTGCCAGGCGGTACAGACCACCAATGCCATCGGCTACTCCGGCCGCTCCACCG
>OBYM01000962.1_pt1 | contig 13833 bp, 26 predicted proteins | sample 1538191 | NCBI WGS metagenome assembly OBYM01 (sample SAMEA2580165, study PRJEB22360) | human gut metagenome | biome: human gut; feature: human-associated habitat; material: faeces | place: Denmark | collected 2008/2010 | reverse complement strand
GCAGCACATGAAAATAAAGTATTGCTCATCCTTCACAGTACCGTCCAGCACCTTCCGGCAGTATTTGAGACGCTGCCCCAGAAATGCCTGCTCATTGTCTCCTGCCGTGGAGATGCCGATCATCAGCTTGTTGGTATAGGCTTTCATAGCCTCCTTGAAAAGGTTGTACTGCTTGGGCTTTTTGAAAGCGTGTATCTCATCCGCAATGGCAATATTGCAGTTCAGAGAATCCTGGCTGTCCGGGTTGGCAGCCAGAGCGCGAATAAAAAACGAGCCATCCGAGAGGGAAGCCTCCATGGAGTGCTCGTTGTTGTTGTCGATGATTTTGACGCTGCCGCCCGATTTTACATCTTCTCCCATGCGGCGGATGTTGTAATTCAAAAAATTAAAACTTTCCAGCGACTGCATGAGCGCAGCCGATGTGATGTATACCTTTGATCCGCTGCGCCGGTACCAGAGTGCCAGCGCCCAGGCAAGCCCGGCAGCAAAGCTGGTCTTGATGTTTTTCCGGGGGATAAAGATCAGAGCTTCGTGAAACCGCACGATATCGGTCCCTTTGAGTTTAAACCCCAGCAGGTTATACACGATAAACTTGTGAAACGGTTCCAACAGAAATGGTGTACCGTCCAGCTTTTCTCCCTGCTGGTGGCACATGGTTTTTTCGATAATCTGAATACAAAATTCCGGGCCTTTTGCGTCCAGTTCATACTCCGGATTTTCCAAATCCCGGAAAAATCGCTCAACTGCCTGTTTTAATTCTGGGCAGGCCCTTTTCCGGCCGTCCCGGATACTCTCGGCGTACTTCAATACAACCGGCCAGTTTTTTCCCTTAACTGCTTTCAATGCTCTTCAAAGCAGCAACCAACCCGCTCTCTTTTTCCTCTACAAGAGTACCCCCAGTCATTTTTTTAAAGCTGGAAGGGGTCATGCCCAATTCGCGCCAGTACGCCAGGGCGCTTTTGTTGAGATCGTCCCACAATACCAGCAGCGGGTTTTTGGTCATATTGGTGGAGCCGCCTTTGTTGGTGTATTCAATCACCGATCGGCCACCGGAATCCTTAAATTCCCGGAAGGTTTTGTCCCGCTGTTCCAGGATTCCGGCCAGTGCTTCAACCACGGAAATATATGCTTCATTCTGTACATGGAGCGCAGCCATCTGCGCAAGAATCAGCGACTTCCACTTGTTTTTGGTCATGAGCTGCACCCCTTTCATCAAAATTTGGCTCAGAGTTGGAAAAAGTTACCCCCACCAGTAAAGCCACAAAAATATTTTATGTTCCGGGGGTGGGGGGTACCGGATTCTATTTGACTTTCTGGCTTTTTCCGGGTGTGCCTTATTGTGGCACGCCTGGCACAAACTCACCAGATTCTCATCCATATATGCCAGCTCCGGGTATTCATCGGCATGTTTGATGTGATGCACCACAACAGCCGGTCGGCTCTTTCCATACCTTGCACACCATACACACTTGTATTCATCCCGGCGTTTGATTTTGGCGGACTTTGCTTTCCACTTCGGAGAGTTATAATCAAATTTTTTCACAGCGGGTCACCGCCCCGATGATTCAGTTCCCGGAAGTATCGCCGGTAACGCTGGAGCTTTTCTTCCTGTGCCGGGTTGCGGTGCGGCTTGACCGCCAACTGAGTAATTGCCCGGATAAGTGTCCGGCGCTGCTCATCAGGATGGATGCAGCGCGGCAAAATGCAAAAATCACAACCAGCATAAATGCGAATGTTATACATACAGCGTCCATTGAGCGGGCAGGGTGTTGGCATTTGGTTCACCTCTATCTCTTTTCGGCAATTTCAAAATATCGACGGTCAATCTCAAATCCGGTGTAATTCCGTCCGGTATTGCGGCAAGCCGCTTTCGTAGTACCGCTGCCCATGCAGGCATCCAGCACATTTCCTCCCGGGTTTGTGTAGGTACGTATCAGGTATTCAAACAGCGCCACCGGTTTCTGCGTGGGATGCGGCCCTCTCTCACATTTTACTTCCAACACCTGCCGGGGATAGTGGATAACGCAGGTCTCGGTATTCTTCGAGAGGGTATCCATGTGATACACGCAATCTCCGTGGGATGCTGTTGTCTTCCCCTTTCTCCGAACGGGTTTATCCAGGACAATAATGCCCTGGGGATTGTAGGTTGGGAACTTCCGGTAAAACACGCAGACCTCCTCCACGCAGCGCAAGGGCTGCTTTTTGGCGAAGGCGAAACCGGTGGCCATGTTCTTTACCCAGTACCAGCAATAGCGGAAATATTTCTGCTGGCTGCTGATGAGCCGGGTGGTAAAAGGCTGACAGGCAGTCAGGCAGATTGCACCGTTAGGCTTTAATACTCTCCAAAACGCAGGCCACAGCTGGTCAAAAGGAATCAGGCTATCCCAGCGACAGTTGGTCACAGCGTATGGAAGGTCGGTCAAAATCATATCCATGCATCCATCCGGCAGCAGGGACATTCCCGCGATGCAATCCATGTTGAAAATTCGGTTTTGATATTCCACTTTGTCCTCCTTTTGTGACAAAGCGGCCTGACCATAACGAAAAAGGACAGCCTGCTGGCTGCCCTCTTTGCGAAACTCCTTAACTATACATGATACTCGGGAAAACGGATAAAAACGGATACTTTCGGATACTATCGGATATTTTTTTTGCAAAAACGATTCAAAATATCATATGTTTTTTTCTTTACCGCTGCTTCGCTATACCCAATTTTTCGGCCAATCTCAAAGAAGGTAGGCTGGCGCCATTTTTCCCTTCGGGCTGGGTCGGCAGGGCCGATATATTTCAGCCGTATAATCCGTTCATCGATGTGGGACAGGCGCCGAAGGTGTTCATACACCCAGACTCTTTCCTGCCGAAGGTCTGCAATCCGGGCTTTGCAGGCTTTCATCTCCCGCTCATACTCTTCTGTTTGTCCCTGCGCCATATTGGCGGTAGGGTCAGAAACCTGTCCTTTCCCGCCGGGAAGTCCGGTTATTTGAACACCGGACAAAGCAATCACTTTCATCTGCTGCTGGCAATGATATATCACGGCATTTTCTTCGGCAATCATGGCGGGAATATCGTGATATTTTTCCAGCAGGCTTTTTACCTGCTCCGGTGTTTTTGGTTCTTCCACAGCCTTCCCTCCTTTGATTTTGGTAGCGGTTTATTCCAATAACCCGCTGCAATTGTGAATGTCCGGCAGCGGATATTTTCCAAGTAACGTTTTGAAACTTGCCAGGTCAACTACTTCCACGATACAGTTTTCTTTCCCCGCCGGCTCAATTTGCAAAATAACGGTAGCCTTGTCCTCTTTTGCCCTTGCATTCTGATGGTTGATATAGTCGTGGCTCCATATCTCAATCCGGCTATTCGCCATGGTTCTTTTCATTTTTCTCTTTCACCTCCAAAAACTTCACCAAAAAATCCAGATTATCAAATTTCTGACCCCAGTTGATAATCGTTTGGATATCCCGAGTTTCATCACGCCCATGACCAGTCCCGATATAAAACTTCCAGCGCTGTTCAATTTCATCAAAGGCTTTTACGATACCGACAGGCCATCCGGTACATGTACAAAGCCAAAGAACCTCTATGTCTTTCATGGTTTACCCCTCCAAAAATCCTTCCTTCATGGCAATCCGCCTCAGCTTGTGAATCGTTCCGGTACTGATTCCGCTACCGCTCCCGGCCTGCTTGTCCAGGCAGCGGAAGAAATCCTCCACACTGGGGCGGGCGGCGGAAAGCCCGTTGATATATTCGCACAGCTGCTGATCCGTCATCTTGCGGACCTTTACCGCTGTTTCATGCTGCCGGAGTTCATACGGCGTTCGGCGGCAGTTTCGTTTTTTCGGCATGATAGGTATTTCCTCTCAAAACGGCAAATCTTTGTGCTCGCTCACCTGCACCCGCACAAAAGGTTCGTGCTCCGTATATTCCTTGGCGACTTGCAAAAGCACCACCTGTGCATCATCATGCCAGGCAAAGCCGTTGAGGGCGTCCAGTACAATCTTGACCACGTTGTCCACATCCGGCTTTTTCGTGGGATAAGTTTGGCCGCCGAGCATAGAGACCCGGGCTTTTTTGCTGGTGCTCTTTGGGATACCGAAACAGGCGGTAATCATCACACACACCGGTGTGTGGGCCGGGAACGGAAGATCTGCCGAAGGCCATTGCTGCCGGAACCTTTGGCGGGCCAGCTCCTCATAGGCCACTGTTTTGTCCGGTGTGTAGCTCATGGATGCCCCATTTTTCAGCCGCACAACACGGGGACGGCCTTTTCCCCGAGGATCTCCTGGAATGGTAAATTCAATCATCTCGAGTTCTCCCCCTCTCTGTAATTCCAGCCAGTAGACCGTTCGTATTCTTCCAAATCAAAGCTGGGCGCCGGTATATTGGGGGCTGCCGGCGGCGCGGTGCCAGTGCGCTTCCAACTTTCCAGGATGGTACGCAGGTAGTTGACGCTCCGTCCCTTCCCCTTAGCGTCCCGGATGGCTGCCAGCAGGGTTGGCTTGCTGTATTCCCCCAGGAGTAAGCGCAGCTGCTCCCTCTCCTTCTCACTTGGCTCGTGAATACACAAAGAAAATTCCTCACACACCCGGCGCAGCGCAGCCGTATCCAAGGATGCATCCTCCTCTACCGGTATAGATGCTGCGTTAAGGTTAGATGTAGTTATATATGGTTTGGTTAGGTTCGGTTATACCCGCGCGCGGGTTAACGGTATTTTTCCGTGGACTGTCCGCGGACTGTCCGGGGACGTTTTGCGGATTTTCCGGGGATTCGTCCGTTTGTTTTGCTCGTTTTCGGGCTTCCCGTTTCCGCTCCGCGTCCTTCCTTTTGTCCGAAAGACGGCTGGTATAGTCCGCCCAATCATGCAGGCTATAGTTTCCGTTTTCTCCGTCAATCCAGCCGCAGCCCACCAATGCATTGACCAGCTTGGCAGCTTGTCTGCCGGACCAATCCAAAGCCATGGCGATTCCTTCATTGGTAATACCCCGGAGATGCCCGGTCTCGTCTGCACAATTCAGCCCCCAAGTCCACAGGTCAATCAACAGCCCCACAGCTTCCCGGCGGCTGATTTTGAGGGTTTGCGCAAGCGCCAGTGTTTTAGGATGCCGCGGCATTTCCTGATGGAGTTCAATCCATATGCTGTTAATCATAGCGCTTCCTCCTCAAAAAGCCGTGACCGGAACTCCGGTAAAGGCTCGAATCTCTTTCTCAAATTTCCGCTTGTCCCCGTTTGCAGTGGAGACGTGCAGCAGATAAATGTGGGATACCTGGCTCAGATCATTGGCGGCCAGCATGGCCTTAACATCGTGTAAGGCAAAGTGGGTGTTCCGAATACGGGCCGCTGCACTGGCAGGCGTATATCCCTCTTCCACCGCTCTATCGATAAGGTGGTTGCTGTAATTACATTCAACCATAATGGTATTTAATCCCCGGAAGGCGTTGGGAAGAAAGTCGGTATCCGTGGCAAACAGCAGTTTTTCTCCGGTGGTGCGGCTCTGGATGAGAAAGCCCAGCGGTTCCGCTGCATCATGCTGTGCCGCCCAGGGCAGAACAGTCCAGAGAACTTCTCCCTGCTCGTACAGGTGAAAAGGCTCATATGCCCGGACAATCTGCAAAGCATAGGGGTTCTGGATTCCCGGGATGTTTTCCCGAGTCCCCTTTGACAGATACAGGGAAATGCCCCGGCGGGCCAGCTCCGCCGCCCCTCTGGCGTGGTCCATGTGCTCATGGGTAATGAGGCACCCGGCCACCCGGGGAAGCAGTTCCCTATATCCGGCAGTGATTTTTGATGCGGGAAGCCCCGCCTCCAGAAGCAGGACGCTGCGGCCGTCATCCACAGCGTAGCTGTTGCCCTTGCTCCCGGAGCCGAGGCAGTATACCTTACTCATCTAAAATGTCATCCATAAAGGGCGCTCTGGCAGGCTGCTGGCTTTCCTCTTCTGCTGGAGCATCGTTCTTTTTAGGTACGGAAAGGACCTCTCCGGTCTCCGCGTCAATATCAATCATAGCTTTGTTGGGCGTCTGCATAGGAACCGAGCCTTTATCGTCCAGCTGCTCCACCTTCTGCATTTCGGTGGAAGTGGGGCCCCATTTGCTTAAAAGCTGCCGGAGTGTGGTCTTCATAGCCATCTTGTCAAACTCCGTCTTCCACGGACTGCTGGAGCTGTTATAAGAAGGGGAATACCGCTCCGCATACTTTACCATGTCCTCCCGGGACATATAAAAAACGTGCTCATGGCCGTTGAGCAGGCGGAAATAGGCGAAATAGCCCACCACCTTGTCAGAAACCCGCTGGCCGGAAATGTCTGGTATGCCGGAAAGCTTATCAAAGCCCTTCAGCTCCCCTTCGTATACCACATCAGCGTTGATAATCTTATACTGGCCGGTGCGCTGCGCCAGCTGTACCAACCCTTTATATCCGATGGTAAAGGTAGGGACGTTCTTGTAGGGGACTACATAGGCATAGCCCAGGGATTTAATAATCGGCAGATGGAGCGCCGCAGCCTTGACGGCTTCCAACGCTACCTTTTCCGGGTCACATTTCTGCAAATAGCTGTCCCCGGAATACAGGTCAATCATGGAGCTCAGAAAAGCGCCGGCCATTTCTTTGTCCTTGAAGCTGTTATATACCTGCGCTTTGATGGTCTGGGAATTGATAACCCCTTTAAACTGGTCTACTTTTGTCAGTGTGTTTGCCATAGGTTGATTCCTCCTTGTTTTGTTTTAACATTCCACCCGCAGCACTTTGTCTGCTGCGGAAGCGTACAGGCGGATACATTGAGACTCCGTATGTAGCTTCTTTGTCAATTCTCCGGCCCCGTCAATCCAAATGGGAGCAATCACGCCTGTGGCTTTAGTGATAGCGTTGATGATATCCACACCGGCCTGAATCCGCCGGCCGTCATTCAAATTGGAGCCGTACTCCACAGTTTAAAGGAGCCCCGCCTGCCGTCATTCAATTGGGAGCCATACTCCACAAAAATGCCGTTGTCATTGTCGGCCATGGCTTCACAGCAGGTTTTCACCCCGCCGTTGACCTGCATGTCAAAGAGCTTCCAGCGCACTACCTCAAAATGGCTGTTGATGTCCTCTTCCAAGTCCATCGCCCGCAGCCGGATAAACTGATCTGCAAGAGCCAGGCCATCATCCAGAGTGGTCAGTTGCAGATTCAGCTCTTTCTGTTTGGCCAGCAGTTCCTGGATGCGCTGCTCCTGCTGCCGGTTCATTTCCGCGTTTAACCGTTTCCGGGACAGCTCGTCCAGCTGCTGCTGAATTTTCTCTTCCTTTTCCAGAAGAGGGGCCAGCTGCTTTTCGGCGCCGGCTTTGAGCACCGATTCCTCCTTCCGGATTTCCTCGATTTCTTTGGTTAGTTTTTGGTAATCGTCCGTACTTTCAAAGGGCGGCGGGGTGACAATGGCGGCGGCTAGCTTGTCCAGTTTTTCTTGTAAAGCAGCAAGTTGCTGTTCAGCCGCGGTAATTGTCTTCTGTTCTTCCTTTACAGCAGCAGAGTCCTGCTTCAGGCGTTCCCTCAGCTGGGTCCCCTGTTCTTCGATTTGCCGAATCGTCTCGCTGTGGGTCAGGTTGAATCTTTCCCGGGCTTCCTGCACCTGTTCCGGCGGCAGCGGCTGCCCGCAGGTGGGACAAATAGTGGAGGATTCGTCGAAGCGCTTTCCCTGCCATTCCTGCCATTCCTCGTTCAGGCGGCCGATTTCCTTTCGAATGCCTTCCATGAACAAAACCCGCTCCTCGTTTTTGCGTTTTAGAATGAACAAATCCCGCTCTTTGTCGGAGATCTCTTTCCGCAGCGTCTGGGCGTCAGCGTTCAGAGCATCGTTGGCGTGGAGGAATTTCCCCATATAAGAAGCCCGGCGCTCCGAGATCTGAGCCTCCGTTTCGCTTCTTCTCCGGGCAGCGTCCATCTGCGCGGAGCCGGAACGGATACTGTTAATCTTTATAGTCAGCTTGGCCTTTTCCGCCTGCAGTCGCTGGAAAACGGCCTTGTCTTCCGGAGTGGAAAGCTCTTCGCGCTTTGCCAGGTTGGCTTCATCAATGCGGCCGGGGATGCTATCCAGCTCTTTGTTGACGGCCGTGCGCTGCGCCTTTGCCCAATCCCGATACTGCTCAACGGTCTTATAGCCTTTATATGTACGCAGTCTTTCCAGTTCCGGGTGTCTCTCCATAACGGAGTCTTCGGTGATTTCCGGGGAGAACAGCTTCAGCAGCAGCTCTCGCCGGCTTCCGGGCTCCAGCTCTCCGGGAAAATAGGACGGAATCGTCAGCGCCCTGCCGACTTCCCGGGAAGGAAACAGCGTATCGATAAATGCGTCATACTGCTTTTTGGTTTTCAGCGGGGTATCGTCCAGATAGTAATCGGTGTGGTTTTTGGCCTGTCCTTTTTCCGACTCCCCGTTTTTACGGCTGAATTCTTCCCTGTACACCCGCCGCAGGGTATGAGTGCGGCCGTCTACCTCGATGGCAGCGGAAACAGAGTAGTCCAGGCCGCTGGTGCCCTTGGTGGATACCTGAAAGCCGCCGTTTTTGCTGTCGCTCTGGCCTTTGGAGTCAACGCCGAACAGCAGCCAGCACCAGGCGTCCGCCAGAGTGGTTTTTCCGGTGCCGTTTTCGCCGTATACGGCCGTGCTGCATCCCTCCCGCAGGTTGAGAGAAAAGTGTTTCGTGCCCTTGAAGTTGTCAAGGGTCAGTCTTAAAAGTTTCATTTGCTTTTTCCTCCAAAATAGCCTATACTTAGGCTGTATCTTTCTTACTTGCCGCTCTCCGGTGTTCCAGCACTGGGGGCGGCGTTTTCTTTGTCAAAAAGGGCTACATACTGCCCATAGCTCAATTCGGGCTGGCCGGACATTCTTCGGAATACATTATATAAATCTACCTGATGCATAAATAAATCCAGAGAATTTTTCCAGCTTTGCTCTGGGAGTTGACTCTCTAAAAATTCTGGCTTCTGGCACGCTTCCTTGCGCTTTTTGTACCAAGCCTTGCTTCGGGCTTTGGCAAGTTTCTTTTGGCAGTCCGAACAATACATGCGATTATGAGTTTTAGTCTGCACTTTCTTGCCGCATTGCCGGCAGATAATTTCCACCACTGCTTTTGTACTCATGAATCCCCCTCCTGCCCATAGTTCCAAGCCTTAATGGCTTTTGTCCGGGTCTCCATACAGATTGATTCTTTGCCGCAATACGGACAGTACACATAGAATCTTTGGCGGAAATAGCCGTTTATGTTCGGGAAGCTTTCTTCCAGCTTTGGCTGGTGCCCGCAGCTGCACGGGACGATTTTGGGGAGGCTCATTTGATTTCACCTGGCTTTCTGGGCTCGATAATCTCATGGCAAAATGCTCCGAAATTGCCGGTTTCTGCTATTTCCGTCTCTTGGAAGGATTCTTCGGAATAATAGTCGGCGCAATTGAGGATTCCAGGGTCTCGCTCAGAGGGATAGTACGCTTTGAAAACCTGTGCAGCTGCATGGAAATCTGGTGCCACGACAATCCCCCAGCCACCGCAAAATGGGAATTCTGGGGCCGTACCAAAGGTAAAGTAATAGCGTTTCAGCATCTCACACCCTCCTCGTTAGTTCCCGCATGATGCTGTTCCGGTGTTCTTCCTGGCGGGTCATCTCCCGCTCTAAGGCTTTTTGGGCAGCTTTTTGCATGGCTCTCTCCTGCCGCTCTTTCCGGGCCTGTCTCTTCCAAACAGCCTCGGCGATTTCCTGCGCGATGCTCATCAGCAGCGCACCGCCTATTGCCGACAACAGGGCAATCAAAATCATGGTTTCGATCATGTTGTTTGTCTCCTTTCAGATTTTCCCCGGATTTACGGGGGGTTTCTTTTTACGGCCGCGCGGTACGGATATTTTTTCGCCATCATAAGCAGGGCCGGTATGCTCGAGGTCATATTTTCTAATTCCTTCCTCTGTTACCAAACGACTCCGTTTACCGGTGTTGATGGTTTCGCCGAAAAGTCCAGCGCGTATCCATACGGATGCAGTTTCCGGAGAGCAATGATATCGTTTGGCAATATCTTCTGCACTGTACAGCCGATCTGGAGCTGTTAACTTATCCACGGCTTGCTGTACCATATCAGCAATAGCCTGTTCAAGGTCGGTCATAGGTTCACTTCCTTTCCCCGCCATGCGGCGGTATTATGCCGGATTCGGCTCGGGTTGATTGGCAGAGCGCTTTTTCATGCTGCTCATCATCTTGGCCATCTGAATCGCGCCGGAAATATAGGCCAGCTGCTGGGTATCCAGTTCCTTGAGCGCATCTGCCATCTGCTGCATATCCTCCACTTTTGCGGGGTCAACACGGCAGAGAGGACGTATTTCTTTCTTTTTGCTTGCCATGATTTGCACTTCCTTTCTCCGCTGTGGGGCGGTGTTTATTGCTAACTCTGTGAGATTAGTTTATCACATATTTCTAACTATGTCAACTGTTATAAAACAAAAAACTATTTTTGTATGTTGACTCTGTTAGCAAAATATGATATTATTGATTCAAAGGAGGTGTGTTGATGAACGAAAGAATAAGTCAAGTTCGTAAATCTGCTGGGCTTACACAGGAAAAGTTTGCTTCCCGAATTGGACTTACCAGAAACTTTGTATGGATGATTGAAAAGGGCGAACGAATTCCCAGCGACCGCACCATTGCGGATATTTGCCGCGAATTCAACGTCTCCGAAGTCTGGCTCCGCACCGGCGAAGGCGAAATGTTCGTCGATTTAGGCGAAGACGCAGAGCTGACCCAGGTATTAGCGGAAATCCAGGTATCCGACGATGATACCATCAAAGATATGCTGGTTGCCTATTGGAGCTTGGACGAAAAAGAAAAAGCCGCTATCAGAAAACTGATAGACGGCATCGTCAGGCGACAAAAAGAAAGAGCCGAGCGGCAATCCCCCCCGGCTGATTCTTAACAATTTACTTTTTCAGGGCCTTTTCCAACGCAGCAGCATATTCCAGCAGTCGCTTGCAATATGTATCGTTGTTTCGTCGGATAATGGCTATCAATTCGGCAACATTACGATTTGATACAGGGACGCTCGTGGTTTTCTCCATGTGATTCCTCCATTTCTCGAACATTTGTTCTGTTTTTAGTATAACACGAATTTTCGAGGTGTCAATGGGTAGCTATTGAGATCTATTATTCTTATCTTTTTCAGTCGAATTCATCGTAACACCCACTAAACAAGCAATGCTGCTGCAGATTGTTTTTACAAAAATTGAATATTGAGTGAGGTGTCAAAATGAAAACTTGGAAATTGGTTTCCGGGATTTTATCTATCATACTGGCAGCGGTTGTATTTTTGGAAACATTCCTTGTGAGTGTGGTAGGATTTGCGGCACAGCAGGGACAGTTCGATTTGATTACTACACAAAACGAATTTGCCGTCAGCACTTTGGGCGGAGTTATCGTTGGAATTTTCCTTCTTTCAGCTGGAATTGTATCGATTGTCACACGCAATAAAGGTAAAAGTGGTGAAATTGCCAGCTTGATACTCTATGGATTACCTACTATAATTGGTTTTTTTACGGCAAACAGAGCCTTTAAAGATTTATTTGTGTGGGCAGCATGGTGTTTGGTTTGCGCTGTTTTGTATGCAGTCTGCATCATTTGGCCTTCCGTAAAGAAAAAGGTGTTTCTATCCATTATGGCTGGGCTGTTGGCCATGCTTTTGATATATGGATTCATTCATTTTCTCTATCTTCGACCTATGGCATGGGGCGAAGATACGGCCACGCAAAGCCCCCAGGATGTAATCAGCTCCGAGCCATACTACATGGAAGATGTCCATTCCATCACTGTGGATGGAGTTGCAATCATCGTTTCTGATATAAAAATTGTTCCTGAAGGAGCAACTGGAAACTACGAAGATGGCCCTGTTCTTATGGTCTACTATAACATGATAAACTACACCGATGAGCCAGTTGAGTCTGAGGAATTCCGGATAAAACATTTGGAAGTATTATCGAATTATGTTTCTGGCGGAGATATAATGTATCTGTTTCCTGCGGCCGCCTCTGATCCGGTGTATAACGACGATACTACAATCGAACCCGGTGATGTAGCAATGTATGCGGACGCTTACGAAATCACCGATGATCTGGAAACTGTAACACTGCGTTTCATCGCGGACGATGCCGCGACCCCGCTGGGAGTTGAAACTTATACACTTTCGCAAATTACCCAAGATGGCACAAATATGGATTAACCCGCCCAAAGGTGTGTTGATAAAATATTTTGAAGGAGTGTAGGTTATGAAAAAACTATTTGCAATTTTATGTTTGGCGGCAGCCTTGCTTTGCGGGTGTTCTTCAACTCCGGAAGGTGTAACAGAAGAAACATACCGGACAGGAAAAAACGCACTGACAGCAATTGACCAGTATTTGGACGGAGAAATTACGGCGGATGAGGCTCACGATAAACTGGATACATATTACGAGGTTTTAGATGAGCATAGCGGCACCCTTGATACAACAGGAGACGAATTCAAATTATCCGCCAACTGTTCTACGGTTAAGCGCAATTGCATGACGGCATCCTATTCCATCACGAAAATCAAATCCGGGGTTTCTGGTGGAACCGAGGAGTTGCTTGACAGCCGTAACAACATTGCGGAAGTAATCGGAGAGTCTGAAAGATAATTAAAAAACCGCCCGCTCCTGCCTGAACAGAAACGAGTAGGGGAATTATAGCTACCGTGTTGTAATAAACATTTTAAACAAAAATTAGGTGACACAGAAATGATTGACCCACTGAAAGTTGTGTTGATAAAATATTTTGAAGGAGCGCAAGAACATGATTGATTTTCAAAACGCGAGTTTTATGAAACTCAAGCCGGTACCTGATTCTGATTTTTCATCCATCATTTCCCCAATGTTTGTAGAGGGAGAAACCATCATGGGAACTTTTCGCGGCGCTCGTGATGGCATTGTATTTACCAATAAACGTATTATTGCCATCAATGTACAGGGACTGACCGGAAAGAAAAAAGATTTTACATCTTTGCCTTACAGCAAAATCCAGGCTTTTTCCGTTGAAACTGCCGGTGTGTTTGATATGGACAGTGAACTTGAAATGTGGTTCAGCGGTCTGGGAAAAGTTAAATTTGAATTTGTAGCGAATGCAAATGTTTCTGAAATTTGCAGAATGATTTCTGAAAAAGTCTTATAAAAATACAATTCTGATTTCGAAGAGGAAGCAGAACAAAGTGAAAGAACAACTCAAAGACATAAAGGAAACAAAGTAATATCTGCTGATTTCATATTGATAAGGAGGCCCCATGGAATTTATCTACTATCCCTCAAAAGAAGCTGTAGAAGCCGTATATGGCACGGATGAAATCCTGATGATGCTGGTAGCCTTTGATGGCAGCAAGGCTGTGCTGGGGCTGAACGATGAAGCCTATGAGCACCACATCATGCTGGCGCAGGTAGGCATCCGGGAAACAGAAATTGACAAATATTTCCGTATTGTATTTGATAATACCGCCGCCGACTGGACATTTGTCTGCCCGTCCGGGTATAAGGGAATCACAGACAAACAAAAACGGATTGCGGAGTTTTACAAAGACGGCTTCCGGCTGATTTCCGAAGCTCTGGCAGAAATCGGGTACTTCATCGAGCTGCGTATTCCTAGACGCTACCGCCGACATTTTGACATCATGAGCGGGAAACTATCTCAATAAACAAAAAAAACCGCCCGCTCCTGCCCAGGCAGGAACGAGCGGGAAATCTTCCGGTATTCATTTTATGTACAGCAACCGGAAAGTTTCACGGCCTTTTGGGGTAATCATGGTCTGAGTGCCGCTCCATTGGGTTTTCTCATTA
>OBYM01000960.1_pt1 | contig 13836 bp, 10 predicted proteins | sample 1538191 | NCBI WGS metagenome assembly OBYM01 (sample SAMEA2580165, study PRJEB22360) | human gut metagenome | biome: human gut; feature: human-associated habitat; material: faeces | place: Denmark | collected 2008/2010 | reverse complement strand
TGCTGGAAAACGCCGTGTTCGCCAGCCAGAAGCTGCCGCCGGACGAGCGGCAGGTGCGGGTGATGGCCCGGATGCTGAGCCCGGCGATGCTGGGCATCGTGGTGGAGAACCGCTACGACGGCGTGCTGAAAAAGCAGAAAGGCATCCTGCACTCCACCAAGCATGAAGGGCAGGGCATCGGCCTTGTCTCCATCCATACCACCGTGCAAAAATACCACGGCAACCTGACCGTCGAGACGGAAAACAATGTATTCCGGGCCAATGTGCTCCTGAATTTATAACAACTTTACTGGGATCTGGAGGATCGACATCATGAAACTGACACGACGCAACTTCCTCAGCGCATCCGCGCTCACCCTTCTGGCCTGTGGGCTGGCCCCCGCCGCCAGCGCCGCCGAGACCAACGGCCTGTTTTCCAGCTTGTTGGAAAGCTCTGCCGAGACTGCCCTGCCCCCCAACCCCCTGACGGCCAAGGTGGTGGACCCGAACCCCTTCATGGGCCGGAGCGAATCCAACATCCACCACGACTGCTACAACACCGACTCCACCGATGCAGTCCTGCCCATCGGCATCGAGCCGGAAGTCAACGTGGCCATGGAAAAGATCAACCCCAATGCCTCCCCGGCCATCTTCTTCGACAATTTCGACAACCCCGTGGTCCCGCTGCTGGGCGGCCTTGCCATCCGCGACCTCGACGCCGCCGAGGTGGTCACGCTGGGCTGCTTCTCGCCCGCAAAGCACGATGGCGGCGGGTATGTCATCCAAAGCTCCTATTCCTTTGTGGATGGGCGGAACCTCATCGTCTGCCCCACCAGCCACAATCATGTCCTGATGCTCAAGGCGACCGATGAAACCGGCACCCCGCTGCCCATTTTCGAAAAGGTGCTGGATATCAACATCAAAGCCGCCGCCGAGCGGGTGCTGGGCCGGACGTTGGAACAGAACCTCCTTTCCATCGTCTTCGACTACGAGGGTAACCTCTGGTTCGTAACGGGCGGCTTCCGCATCTACCCCGACCGCGGCCAGCAGGGAGCCATGGGCTACATCTCCCATGCCGCCATCGAGACCATTCTGGCGGGCGGCACCGCCGACCTTGACCACGAAGTGCATGTCTACGCGCCGCAGCCCGGCGAGGGTGCCGAAAACGGCATCGCATCCTGCAGGGAGGGGGCGGTCATCCTGACCAATCTCGCGTGCTATCTGCTGCGGGCCGACAACGGCGTGGACATCGTCTGGCGCACCCCCTATGCCAGCGCCGGGGCCAAGGACAGCCGGGAAGGTGCGGCCACCACCGGCGGCGGCCTTGCATGGGGCAGCGGCTGCTCGCCCTCCCTCAGCCCGGAGCTGGTCTTCTTCACCGACAATCTGGAAACGGTCAGCCTGATGGCGCTGGACATCCGCACCGGTGCTGTGGCGGCAAGCTGCCCGGTCATCGACGAGCTGCCCGCCAATATGCCGGTCTCGGTGGAAAACTCCGCCATCGTCTACGACCACGGCAACGGCACCGTCAGCACCATCGTCTGCAACTGGTTCGGCGCGGGCAGCCCGAACCTCGCTAAGCCGGACAGTGATTCTTCCATCCAGAGCTATGAGAATATCTACGACCGGAACTGGCTGCGCAAGGGCAACTGCATGATCATGCCCGGCGTCGAGCGGGTGGACACCGTGAAAAAAGCGGACGGCAGCTGGACTATGAAGAGCGTTTGGTGCCGGGATGACCTGAGCGATACCTCCATGATGAAGCTCTCCACCGCCACCGGCTACATCTACGGCTTCGTGCAGGATGTGGACAGTGGCATGTGGCAGTATATCGCCCTCGACTTTAACAGCGGAAAAACCGTGCTGACTGTGGATGTTTCGTCTCTTTACGGCTACAACAACATGGCCATCGGCATGTATGCCGGGCGGGACGGCAACAAGCTGTACTGCCCCACCGGCTACAAGGAGCTGCTCCGCTTGCAGGATCGTTTTGTCTATCTGCCTGAAATGCCCTACCGCAAGGTGGATCTGGATAAGACCCGCCGCACCGTTGTCACCCCCGCCGCCTTTGCCGCAGCCGGCGGGCAGGGCACCCCGGCCACATGGCTCCATACTGTTACCTTTGACAATCTCCATCCCCAGACCATCGCGGCCATCCGGGTCAACGGCCTGACCGGCCGCGCGGCGGACTACAAGCTCTATGCGCTGGGCACCGATGGCCGGTACCACGCCTTTACCGGGAACTGGTCGCTGGAAAAGGCCTCCGGCAAGCTCCGCGCCCAGAACGTGTATGAGATCCGCTTCGCGCTGCAGGACGGCGGTGCGTTTGACTTGAGCACCGACGCCAAGGAAGTGACGGTCTCCGTCCTGCTAGCAAAGTAAGTCTTTTCACTCCACAGTCCATTTCTCCTTTGAGTCGTCTGTTCACTGCCTCGTGGACAGACGACTTTTTTGCAGAAGGAGCTGGTGGGCCTGAGCTGGTACGACGCCGGGGCACGCTCCTTGTACGGCACCGAGCCGCTGCGCAGCCTGAAGGACTTGCAGGGCAAGACCATCCGTGTGCAGGTCAGCCAGATCGACGCAGCGGAAAACAACGGACCCGCCTACTATTCAATGGACTGTCTAGAATAAACAAAAGTTTCACGAAAAATCCCTTGTGTTCTGGAACGTGAAATGGTATCCTTAAAGTGCTCCGCAGCATTCTGCGGAGAATCCATCAAAAGGGAGCATCTGGCGTATCATGCAGAAAAAAACGCAAAAACTCATGGCGGCTGTCGTGATGGGTACCATTATAATATTGGCGGCGGTGGGCTTTGCTGCGACGCGTCCCGTAGGTTCAGGAGCGGCTTCGGAGTCTGCATCCGGTTCGAGTGAAGCGGCGCAGGAGTCTGCATCCAGCGCGGCAAGTGCGTCATCCCCGGCCAGCTCTGCGGTGTCGGAGCCGGAACCGGCAGACTCCGCGGCAGCTTCCGAAGAGGCTGCGGAATCGGACTCCGTTTCGGAGAGCGCCCCGGCATCTTCCAGTGAAGCGGCCTGAACCTACACGTCCTCGCCGGCCGCCGCCCATTCGCAGCCAGCGTCCAGTGCGGCATCGTCCCACCCGGCCTCTTCTCATCCGGCTTCCGGCAGTGAGCCTTCCAGCACCCCTTCCAGCAGCGCCAGTGCCGAAAGCGCAGTGGATGCCAAGATCAACGCCTACGTGCAGGAGATCAAGGCTTTGCAAAAGCGGACAAGGAAACGGCTGTTTGATACAGTGAGCGACTCCTACAACGAGTACATTTCTCACCCGGTCGAAGAGCGTTCTCTTGCGCTGAAGGTCTCGGTGGTCCTCGGAAAATCCAGTCGGCTGACCCAGATCCAGAACGACTGTGATAAGGAGTTCAATGTCATCATCAAGGAACTGCGCCAGTACCTGACAGACAATGGCCGCGACCAGAGCATCGCGGATCAGGCCGAACAGGAATACAAGGCGGAAAAAGATGCTGTGACCAAGGAACTGACGAACCTGACCTACAGTCAGGTCACCGGCAAGGGCGAGGGTGCCCAGTGGCTCCAAGACCACTACGCCGAGTGGGGCTCCTGATCTTTGCAGAAGAAACGCAAACCGCGCAGAGCGGGTCCTCCCGAAGGGGAGCGCCGCTCTGCGCGGTTTTTGTTCAGCCGTTTTTGCATCTCAGGAGAGAAGGCTCTGCAATACATCTGTAAAGCTCTCCAGCGCTTTGCGGAGCTCCACGAAGCGCTGAACGTCCGCATCGGTCATCCGGGAGCTGGGGGCCACCACAGCCGTTTCGGCGGCGGTGACGGTGCCGTTGAGGGCAATGGTTACCTCATGTTCCGGGATGGTCAGCAGGATGTGGAGGGGCGTTTCCTTGGCGAAGAGCGTCTTCAGGGGCAGACCGACGATGCAGCTCAGGCCGCTCTCACCCGCGGGCAGTTGGTAATAGGTATAGCCGTCCAGCGCCCCGGCAGGGGAGACCTTCTGCAGTGCGCCCAGCGTCAGGGAAAGGCTGGTCATGTCCTGCAGCTCCACGGCGGAAAGCTCCACGCCCAGCAGGGAAGCCAACTGGGTCTGGGAAATGTAGCTGCCCATGCTCCAGCCCGGCAGCACCAGCCCCGCCAGCGGTGCGGCGCTCACGACTTCGTTGCGCAGGTAGGTGTAGAGCTGCCCAGCGTCGTAGAGGGTCTCCTTGGCGTCGATGTATACCCGCGTAAAGGCATTGCCAGTCTTTCCGGACGTCAGCGCGAACTGGAACTTGCCCGGCGCATACTGACCGGAAACGGTGCCCTGCGCCGCGCCCGCCTGCTGCAAGACGCCGTAGAGGGCGGGGGTCTCGGCGGCAGGGGAGGTTACGGTGTAGCTGAAGTCAAATTCGGCTCCGGCCTGAATGGCCCGGACCTTCTGCCGCAGCAGTGCGTAGGCCGTGCCGCCCGCCGCAAGGCAGAGTACCAACAGGCAGAGCAACAGGATGAGCGCGGCCCGGCCGCGCTTTTTTTGTTTGGAAGCGGTCATGAAGAACCCTCCTTTTTAATGTCGGCACGCGGCCACGAAGGCGTCGAACAGGCCCTGCATGGCGGGGTCGGCGGCGCTGAGCCACTCCGGGTGCCACTGGACGCCGAGGCAGAATTTCGCGTCCGGTTTCTCGATGGCCTCCACGATGCCGTCTTCGCTGAGGGCCGCAAGGGTCAGGCCGGGGGCAATCCGATCCACTGCCTGATGGTGCTGGCTGTTGACGAGGACGGTGTCCTGCCCCAAGATCTGTTCCAGCTTTGTGCCCCGGCGGACGGTGACGGTGTGGATCTTGGCCCAGTGGTCATTGTGGGGGACATGGGCAAAGGGCTTGATGTCCTGATACAGCGTGCCGCCCAAGACGACATTCATCACCTGAATGCCCCGGCAGATGCCCAGCACCGGCTTGTCAGCGGCCAGAAAGGCTCGCAGCAGCGGCGGCTCGGCGGCATCGCGGAGGAAGTTCGGCTCTCCACAGGCGGGGATGCGCTCCTGCCCGTAGAATTGGGGGTCCATGTCGCCGCCGCCGGGCAGCAGCAAGCCGTCGCAGGTCAGCGCCTCCTGCACGGCGCGCTCCGGGTCAGAAAGCTGGACCCAGCGGACGTCCGCCCCGGCCCGCGCAAGGCTTTCGGGATATTTGGCCTGAGCCGCCGTCAGCTCCGGGTCAGTGCTCATTCTTGGCATTGCGATCGTAACACTCATTTTAACTGCCTCGCTTTTGTAAAACAAAAACCCGGAACCATCGGTTCCGGGCATTTTGGCGGAAAGATGGGGATTCGAACCCCAGAACGCTTTTGACACGTTACACGATTTCCAGTCGTGCGCCTTAGACCAACTCAGCCATCTTTCCACATCTTCAGTTTTCAGCGTTTTCGGGCCGTGGCCCTCAGCGCTCCACTATAATACCTGAAAGAAGCACTTTTGTCAAGGATTTTTTTGAAAAAATTTGAAAAAATCGAAAAACGACGCAGGGGCGCGAATGCGGCTTTACAAACTCTGCATCCGCCCGGCAAACCCTCTTGACGCGGCCCCCAAATCGGACTATGATGAGGGCAGAGCGTGGGCGGAAGAACCCCTTCCGGATGGATTTGAACCAAAACAGGAGGAAGATCACAATGAATTATTCGGATGTTTTAAGCAATGCGCGGCAGTGCATCGGTCAGTACTGCAAGGCTTGCCCGGTGTGCAACGGCGTGGCCTGCAAGAACCAGATCCCCGGCCCCGGTGCCAAGGGCGTGGGGGACACGGCCATCCGCAATTATAATAAGTGGGCCGAGGTTCGGGTCAACATGGATACCCTGTGCGAGAACGGCACCCCCGACACCCATGTGGAGCTGTTCGGCAAGCGTTTCAAGCTGCCCTTCTTCGCGGGCCCCGTGGGTGCGGTGAACCTCCACTACTCCGACGCCTACAACGACATGACCTATAACGATGTGCTGGTGCGTGCCTGTGCCGAAAACGGCATCGCGGCCTTCACCGGCGACGGCGTCAACCCCGACGTGATGACCATGGCCACCAAGGCCATCGGCGCGGCGGGCGGCTGCGGCGTGCCCACCATCAAGCCGTGGAACATCGACACCGTCAAGGCCAAGATGGAACAGGCCAAGGCCAGCGGCTGCTTTGCCGTTGCCATGGATGTGGACGCCGCCGGTCTGCCTTTCCTCAAGAACATGACCCCCCCAGCGGGCAGCAAGAGCGTTGCCGAGCTCCGGGAGATCGTGGCGCTGGCGGGCCGACCCTTCATCGTGAAGGGCGTCATGACCGTCAAGGGCGCCCTCAAGGCCAAGGAGGCCGGGGCAGCGGCCATCGTCGTTTCCAACCACGGCGGCCGTGTGCTGGACCAGTGCCCCGCCACTGCCGAGGTCCTGCCGGAGATTGCCGACGCCCTCAAGGGCAGCGGTGTGAAGATCCTCGTGGATGGCGGCATCCGCTCCGGCGTGGACGTCTTCAAGGCGCTGGCACTGGGGGCTGACGCGGCGCTCATCTGCCGTCCCTTTGTCACTGCCGTCTATGGCGGCGGCGAAGAGGGCGTGAAGTGCTACATCGACAAGATCGCCGGGGAGCTGGCCGATACCATGCAGATGTGCGGGGCGCACAGCCTGAGCGAGATCAGCCGGGAGATGGTGCGCATCTAAAGATGATATGTACTCTTTTGCGCGCCAAAAGAGTACCAGAAAAGCGCCGCTTTTTCGGGGCGCGGAGCACGAATTAGGGGCTGCTCGCCCCTAATGACCCCAAAGAGGAACAAAACTCCCCAAAATCGGGCGGTGTGCCATACGGCACAAACGCTTTTCCGATTTTGGGGAGTTTTTGATTTTTACTTCAGCGTCCCATCCAGCACCTGCTGGTAATACCACGGTTTCGGGGCGTGGAAGGTCTTAACGGAGAGGTCGGCGAAGTCGGGCTGGGTGAAGCGGGGGAGGGTGAGTTCCCACGCGCAGAGGGCCTGATACTTGAGCTTGAGCTCGCGGTTGGCGGTGTTGTTGCCGTACTTGCTGTCGCCGAGGATGGGGCAGCCGATGCTGGCCATATGGGCGCGGATCTGGTGGGTGCGGCCGGTGATGAGCCGGACCTTGAGCAGGGCGAGACGGCCGGAGACGGCAATGGTCTCGTACTGGGTCTCCACGTCCTTGGCACCGGGCTGCTTGTCGGGCACGATCTTCACGATGCCGCGGTCGGCGTCCTTGAGCAGGTAGCCGCCCAGCGTGCCGTCCGGCGGAACGGGGCGGCCGAAGGTGACGCAGAGGTAGGTCTTCTTGACCTCGCGGTTCTTGATGACCTCAAGGAAGAGCTGCTCGGCCTCCGGGGTCTTGGCGAGGATGACAAGGCCGCTGGTGCCGGTGTCGAGCCGGTGGCACAGCGCCGGGGTGTAGAGGTCGTTCTCCTTATATTCGCCCTTCTGGTTCAGGTAGAGCAGCGCACGGTTGAGCAGGGTGTCGTCCTCCGGGCCGTCTACGGAAAGGCCGGCGGGCTTGTTCACCACCAAGATCTGCGGGCAGTCGTAGATGACCTGCGCCGGGCCGCGGGCGTTCTTCCACGCCGGGCCTTCCACCCGCTTGTCGGCGTCCAGTACCTCGTCCAGAATGAAGAGCTTGATCTCGTCGCCCGCCATCACGCGGGTGGAGAGCGGCTGTTTTTTGCCGTTCAGCTTGATCTTGTTCTCCCGCAGGGCCTTGTTCAGGCGGCCCGGATTCAGCGCCGGGAACTGCTGCATCAGATAATTGTCCAGCCGGGTGGGGGCCAGACATTTCACTTTCAGAATTTTCACGAAAAATTATCCTCTCTATCTTAAAATCAGTCGCAATAGAATGGGTCTTTGAATCGTTTTTATTGTAGCGGAACGGAAACATTCCGTCAAGCAAGAGAAAGAAGGTTTTCGTATGAAATGGAACCACAAAATAGGAACACTTACTGTGCTGTTGGCTCTTGGAATCACCATGGCGGGCTGTGGGACGTCCGGTTCCACGGCTGGAAGCGCGGCGGCTTCCACGACAAGCACCACCTCTTCGGAGGCGCAAAAAACGGAAGTACAGCCAATGCAAGGCGTTTTACTGAGCGAACCCCTTCCGGATGGCACCTATCACATCAGCTTTGAAAGCGATAAAGTATGGGTCGGTGAACGCAAGAATACCATCAACGACGCGGTCGTATACGACTATGACCGGTACACAGCCCCAGAGATCGAAGCATTGCGTGAAGGAGATACCATTGCAACGCATCTGAACGGGACAGAGGAAATCACAGCCCTGACCGTGGAAAGCGTTGAGCGGGAAAACAACTATGTGACCATCAACGGTGGAATAGAAGAAGGCGGGATCGACTTATGCAAAGAGGATGACCACTACCGGACTTTGACATGGGATGATTTTCCTGTTTATTATGAAGTGGGAGTGGCAAAGCAGCTTGTTATGGCAGACGATATCGAACTGTCGGACGGTGCAGCAGACTTTGAAGCCGACCCGGTGATCGTAAAGGGAGACCGGGCGGTCTGCGATGCAATGAGCAATGAGGAAGATGGTTATGGGTGGAATGCGGGAAACACGACCGTGACCATCCAAAACGGCGAGGTGACCCATGCAGACCGCATCTGGGTGCCGTAAAATTTGTGGAAAACCCGTTGACAAACGCCGCGGCCATGCTATAATCTAAATTGAACGCAAAGGGATAATTTGTCCTTTTGTGCGGAAAGATGGATTATGACAGATGGCAAGGATGGGGTCAGAAAAACACGCGATGCCGCCCAGAGAGAACGCCCGTTTATGGCTGCAAGGCGTTCCGGCAGAGGGTTTTTCAAGCCGCCCCGGAGCTTCCGGCGAGATGAGCCGGACGCGGCGCAGCGTTACCGCGCACAAAGCGGCAGGGGACAAATTTTCCTGCAATTTGGGTGGTACCACGGAGCTTTTCAGACAGTCTTCGTCCCTTTGTTGGGGCGGAGGCTGTTTTTGTTTTGGCGCCTGTCATAAAAATATCGCGTCCGGAGGAGGACGCCGGAAAAACCACGAGGAGAGATACAGTTATGCAATGGACCGGTTTGAATGAACTGCGCGAAAAGTACCTGAGCTTCTTTGAGGGCAAGGGTCACCTGCGCCTTGACAGCTTCCCGCTCGTCCCGAAGGACGACCCCAGCCTGCTGCTGATCAACAGCGGCATGGCTCCCATGAAGAAGTGGTTCCTCGCTCAGGAGGAGCCGCCCCGCCACCGCGTGACCACCTGCCAGAAGTGCATCCGCACCCCGGATATCGAGCGCGTCGGCATCACCGCACGCCACGGCACCTTCTTCGAGATGCTGGGCAACTTCTCCTTCCAAGACTACTTCAAGGAAGAGGTCATACCTTGGGCTTGGGAGTTTTTGACCAGCGACGAGTGGATGGCCATCCCCAAGGATAAGCTCCACATCTCCGTCTACGAAGAGGACGATGAGGCTTACGATATCTGGACCAAGAAGGTGGGCATCGCCCCGGACCACATGGTCCGTCTGGGCAAGGAAGACAACTTCTGGGAGCACGGCTCCGGCCCGTGCGGCCCCTGCTCCGAGATCTACTTTGACCGCGGCCCGGAGTACGGCTGCGGCAAGCCGACCTGCGGCGTGGGCTGCGACTGCGACCGCTATATGGAGATCTGGAACCTGGTGTTCAGCCAGTTCGACGCGGACGGCAAGGGCCACTACGAGCGTCTGGCACGCCCCAACATTGATACCGGCATGGGCCTGGAGCGTCTGGCCTGCGTGATGCAGAACGTGGGCAACCTGTTTGAGGTGGATACCGTGCAGAGCGTGCTGCACCATGTGGAGCACATTGCGGGCAAGACCTACAAGCAGGACCCCAAGACCGACATTTCCATCCGCGTCATCACCGACCACATCCGCAGCTGCACCTTCATGGTGTCCGACGGCATCCTGCCCTCCAACGAGGGCCGCGGCTACGTGCTGCGCCGTCTGCTCCGCCGCGCTGCCCGCCACGGCCGGATGCTGGGCATCAGCCGCCCCTTCCTCGTGGAGCTGGTGGAGACTGTCATCCAGTCCAGCGAGTCCGCATACCCCGAACTGCGCGAGCATGACGCTTATATCAAGAAGGTCATCGGCACCGAGGAGGCAAACTTTGCCCGCACCATCGACGCCGGCATGAACATCCTGAACAACATGATCGACGGTCTGGAGAAGGCTCACCAGCACCTGCTGAAGGGTCTGGACGTCTTCAAGCTGAACGATACCTTCGGCTTCCCCCTCGACCTGACCAAGGAAATCGCAGCGGAGCAGGGCATCGACATCGACGAGGACGGCTTCCACGCTGAGATGAAGAAGCAGAAGGAGCGTGCCCGCGCCGAGCGCCTGAAGAAGAACATCTCCGGCTGGAGCGAGGACCTGTTCGGCGGCCTGACTGCTGAACCCACCGTTTTCACCGGCTACGAGACCCTGAACGACAGCGGCGTGGTCGTGGCTCTGAGCGACGAGGAGACCCTGACCGATGCCATCGCCACCGATGAGCAGGAGAAGGAAGACGTTCTGGTCGTTCTGGACAAGACCCCGTTCTACGCCGAGATGGGCGGTCAGGTGGCCGACCACGGCGTGCTGACCAGTGCCGAGTGCTCCCTGCGCGTGCTGGACGTCAAGAAGACCCCCAAGGGCTACTACGTCCACACCTGCGTGCTGGAAAGCGGCATCGTCAAGGTCGGCGACCATCTGACGGCCAAGGTCGATAAGGAATACCGCATGGCCGTCTGCCGCAACCACACGGCGACCCACCTGCTGCAGGCTGCCCTGCGCGAGGTTCTGGGCGACCACGTCCATCAGGCAGGCTCTTATCAGGACGCTGAGATCACCCACTTCGACTTCACCCACTTCAGCGCCGTCACCCCCGAGGAGCTGGCCCGGGTGCAGAAGATCGTCAACGATAAGATCTACGAGTCGATGAACGTCACCGTCAAGGAGATGCCCATCGAGGAGGCCAAGAAGCTGGGCGCAATGGCCCTCTTCGGCGAGAAGTACGGCAAGGTCGTCCGCGTGGTTGACATCGAGGGCTGGTCCACTGAGTTCTGCGGCGGCACCCACGTCAAGAACACCGCCCAGATCGGCTGCTTCAAGATCATCAGCGAGTCCTCCGTGGCCGCTGGCATCCGCCGCATCGAGGCCGTCACCGGCCGCAACCTGCTCGTCCGTGCAAATCTGCAGGAGGCAATGCTGCACACCGTGGCCAACACCCTGAAGGCCAACAACATCACCTCTCTGCCCATCCGTGCCGAGGCCGTCATGGCCGAGAACAAGGCCATGAGCAAGGAGCTGGAGGAGATCAAGGCCAAGGTCGCCGCCTCCAAGGTCACCAGCCTGTTCGACAACGCCGACGAGGTGAAGGGCGTGAAGATCGCTTCCGCTTACTTCACCGGCACCTCCGGCGACACCCTGCGCGGTATGTGCGACTCCATCCGCGATAAGGCGGTGAACCCCTGCGTGGCGGTTCTGGTCGGCAAGACAGACGATAAGGTCACCATGGCTGTCACCGTCAACAAGCTGGCACAGGAAAAGGGCCTCAAGGCTGGCAATCTGGTCAAGGAGATCAGCGCCATCGCTGGCGGCAAGGGCGGCGGCAAGCCGGACTTTGCAATGGCCGGCCTGAAGGACGAAACCAAGATCGACGAGGCACTGGCTGCTGTCAAGTCCATCGTGGAGAAGCAGCTGGTTTAAAAATAGTAAGCGTGCTTGCTCTTTCCGTCCGCACCCGCGTAAAATCGGGACGTCTAAAAGCTCACCCCTTTGGGAAAGACTCCCCCGACCGGGGGAGGTGGCACATTTGTGCCAGAAGGGGGATAGCTGTCGAACGAAGTGAGACTGAGAGGGCAAGTAATTGATAGGAAAGGAGCAATTCCCATGGAAGATTGTCTGTTTTGCATGATTGCTGAGGGCAAGATCCCCTCGAAAAAGCTGTACGAGGACGATCAGGTCGTTGCTTTTTACGACATCAACCCGCAGGCAAAGGTGCATTTTCTGGTCGTGCCCAAGGAGCACATTCCCTCGGCTGCGGCGCTGACCGAGGAAAACGGCGCGCTGCTGGGACATATCTTCGCGGTCATCGCGAAGCTGGCCAAGGAGCAGGGCCTTGACAACGGCTACCGCGTCATCTCCAATGTCGGCGAGGATGCCGGCCAGACCGTGAAGCACCTGCATTTCCATGTGCTTGGCGGCGAGAAGCTGCCGGTCTGAGCCACCGAAAATCAACGGAAATACAAAGAGAAAGGGAATTGTTATGGCTGAAACCTATACTCTGAACGTTGCGGGCCTTACCCGCGAGCTGACCATCTGCAAGGTCGACGACCATATGGATATCGCGGCCTTCATCATGCTGGGCGACACCGAGCTGACCGTGGCCGCTGCCGCCGAGCTGCTGAAGAAGTGCCCGGATTTCGACATCCTGCTCACCGCCGAGGCCAAGGGAATCCCTCTGGCCCACGAGATGAGCCGCCAGAGCGGCAAGCCCTACGTCTGCGCACGCAAGGGCGTCAAACTGTATATGAAGGAGCCAGTCGTGGTCGAGGATCAGTCCATCACCACTGCGGGCAAGCAGAAGCTGGTCATTGACCGCAAAGAGCTGGACAAGATGAACGGCAAGCGCGTGCTGGTGGTGGACGATGTCATCTCCACCGGCGGCTCCCTGAAGGCGCTGGACGCACTGGCCGAGCAGACCAAGTGCACCATCGTGGGTCAGGCCGCTGTTCTGGCCGAGGGCGACGCAGCCGAGCGCAAGGACATCATCTTCCTTGAGCCGCTGCCCTTGTTCCTGCACTAAAATATGAGACGCCCGCTCTGCCTCTTTTGCGCCGGTGCGCTGGGGGTGGAGGTGGTGTGCGCTTTTTTGCCGCAAGCATGGCTTTTGCCGCTGCTTGCGGCAATTTTTGTTTCCGGCTTGCTGTTCGCACTCCTGCGCTGGAAAACCGCGCGGGCGGGTGCCCTTTGCCTTTTGCTGGGCAGTCTGCTGGGCCTTGCGCTGACGGTGCACACGGATGCGAAGCTGCAAGCGCTGCAAACGGCTTACGAGGGCAAAACCGCCACCCTGACCGCCGAGGTGGAGCGGACGGACAGCTCCTATTATCCGGGCGTCGTGGACGCGGTGCTGCGGGTGGAACAGGTAGACGGCGAGGCGGCAGACTTCCGCATCCGGTGCGCCGCCCTGCCCAAATGCCAAGCCGGGGAGCGGGTGCGTGGGAAGTTCACGCTGGAAGCGCCGCCGGAAGCGGACCGGCTCGACCTCTACGCGGACGGCGTCCCTCTGACGGGGGAACTTCTCAGGGACGAAACGCTGGAACGGCTGGGGGAGAGCAGCTCCTTCCGCGCCCGGACGGCCCGGCTCCAGCGGCGACTGAGTGGGGCCCTGCGCCGGGGAATGGCCCATGACCCGGCGGGGGTTCTGGCCGCCATGGTCGTGGGCGACCGGTCACATCTCTCCTCCGCGCTGCGCACTGCCTACCGGGGCGCGGGGCTTTCGCATGTGCTGGTGGTCAGCGGAATGCACGTCTCCATCCTCTGCGGCAGCTTCCTCGAACATCTGCCCACGGCCGGGCGCGGACCGCAAGCTTCTGCGCCGCTCCTCCCACCGCCGCGCCAAGGCCCTGCTCGGTGCCGGGATGGCGGTGCTGATGGTGGGGATCACCGGGTCCACGCCCTCGGTGCTCCGGGCCGGTGTGGCCGTCTGGGTCAGCGCAGTGGGCATCTGGGTCTGCGGCCCGGCGGATGCCCTGACTTCCCTCGGCGTGGCGGGCGTCTGGATGACCCTCGGCAACAGTTACGCCGTCTGCGATATGGGCTTCGAACTTTCCTTCGCGGCGGGGGGGGGCACCGCGGGCGGGGCGGCACGGAAACAAGG
>OBYM01000958.1_pt1 | contig 13858 bp, 9 predicted proteins | sample 1538191 | NCBI WGS metagenome assembly OBYM01 (sample SAMEA2580165, study PRJEB22360) | human gut metagenome | biome: human gut; feature: human-associated habitat; material: faeces | place: Denmark | collected 2008/2010 | reverse complement strand
ATCCGGTTGAACTCCGAGGGCAAGAAGATGGGCAAGACCGCCGGCAACGCGGTCTGGCTGGACGCCAACAAGACCACCCCGTACGAGTTCTTCCAGTACTGGAGAAACGTCGACGACGCGGACGTCATCAAGTGCCTGAAGATGCTGACCTTCATCCCGATCGAGGAGATCGAGGCGATGGAAAGCTGGGAGGGCGCGCAGCTCAACGTCGCTAAAGAGAAGCTGGCCTTTGAACTGACCGCGATGGTACACGGCGAGGAGGAGGCGCAGAAGGCGCTGGATGCTTCCAAGGCGCTGTTCAGTGCGGGCGGCAACACCGAGAACATGCCTTCCACCCAGCTAGGTGAGGCAGATCTGGACGAGAACGGTTCCATCCAGGTGGCGGATCTGCTGGTCAAAACCGAGCTTGCTCCGTCCAAGGCGGAGGCCAAGCGCCTGATTAAGCAGGGCGGCATTTCGGTCAACGATGAGAAGGTGACCGCTTTTGATGCGGCGCTGACCAAAGAGGATTTCGCGAAGGGCGAGATCATTGTCAAGAAGGGCAAGAAGGTTTTCCACAAGGTAACCTTGGCATAAAAACAGGCAATAAAAAAGGCACGGGCAACCGTGCTTTTTTTATTGCCTGTGATTGCGTTCGTCCAGCAGGTTAATTATCGGTGATAAAATTATGAATGAAATCTTGAAAAAGAGAGGGAAGAATGATATATTAAATATAGTAAAAATTCAAAATAAAGTAGTAATGAGAAGGGAATAAAATGGAGATAATTTGTACAGCAGGCACCAACTGGAAAGGCACCGATTGCAAAGCAGAATATCGCTCCCTGAAAATACCAAAAGATGATAGAGCGTCAAATTTATTCTATTCATCAAAGATAATTTTTTCCGTAAATGAAAGTTCAGAAATATCTTTTCATAGTGAACATTTTATTGATCTCGGAAAATATAAAGGACAAAAATTTATAGAGTCAGGCAAAGTGTTTTTATCAGATACACCGGTGGGCTTTGCAATAGAAGGTTTAAAGAGCAATCCTGATCCTAGCATATCTATTATCTCTATTCTTCATCCATCCGAAGATGATCATTCATATTTATATGTTATTGAATTATCGGATGGAAAAATATTTTTAACACAAAAAACATTAGCAAAATTAAACGAGGCAATAATATACGAACACGAAAGTATTATTTCCGAAAGAAAAAATGTTTTTTTTCTTCATTTGAAACGAATTTCAGAAGAATGGCAAAGCCCATGGGAAAATCAACTCGAGGTATGGAGGAAAATTCAAAAATTCACAGAAACTTTTTTCTTCTCAGCGATGCTAGATATCGAGCTTTTAAAATATTATGAGCAGAGTTTTTGTCAAAAATGGATTCGTTCAACATATCAAGAAGAAATTTATGGGATCCTACAGTCAAAATTCGCAGAAGGAGAAAAATCTCGTATTACAATTAAAAATTCTGAACGAGAGAAAAAATTTGATTTGTTAATCAAATTAGTAGCAAATGAATGTCACTGGGACAATTCATTTGCAGCCTGTCGAACATATGGAGCAATCATTTATTTCACAAAGAAGAAATCCGAAGAAATATTTCACTCAACCTTCAATTTTAAAATTGAAGATGACTGGGATTATACAGAATGTGTGAAACAATTTTCTGATAAACTAATAGGAGAATACGTTGAAAATAAAAAAATACTTTCTTATTTTGCCTATTATTTAATCTTGAAAAATAAAATTCTACCTGGAGATTCTCTGAAATCGGAATTTATGAGCACAAAATTTTATTATGTATATTCGAATTTAGCTGATGACATAGCTCCATATGAAGAAAATTACAAAGAACAGATAGAAATTTCAAGATTAAATAAAGAGCTTTCTGAAAATCCGTCAAAGAATATTCTGACGATAGAGGATATGGATTTGATGTCTGGGCAGGAATTTGAAGGAGCCATAGCAGACATCTTTAAAAAGATGGGTTATAAAGTTGCTCTTACACCAATAACAAAAGATCAGGGAGTAGACATTATTGCAGAAAGGGGAGAGATGCGATTAGGAATCCAAACGAAATGCTATACAGGAAAGGTTGGAAATGCCGCTATTCAAGAAATTGTTGCAGGCAAAAATTATTATAAATTGAATCGCTGCATGGTTGTCACAAATAGCACATTTACTACTTCCGCGATTGAATTAGCAAAAGCTAATAATGTAATACTATGGGATCGAAGAATTTTAATAGAGAAAGTAAATTCATACGATTAAATTATTTGCTGATAAAAAGGAGCCTTTCGAAAAAGGCTCCTTTTTGTTATGCGTTTAAATCACTTCAGTGGCGTGCCGGGTGGCGTGGCAGCCCAGGCTGACAGCGACCGGCAGGCAGGAAACGTGGGTGGGGTAGGAGAGGATGTTGACGGCCAGCGCGGTCACGGTGCCGCCCATATTCTCCGGGCCGATACCCAGCCGGTTGACCCGATCGAGGATTTCGCTCTCCATGTCGGTGTAGAGCAGCTTCTTGTTGTAGGTGAACAGGTCGCGGCACAGCGCCTTTTTGGCAAGCAGGGTGGCCATCTCGCTGTCGCCGCCGATGCCCACACCGACAATCAGCGGGGTGCAGGATTTGCCGCCGTTTTCCTGTACGCAGCTCACCACATAGCGGATGATGTCCTCACGGGTGGCGCTGGGGTGGAACATCCGCAGGCTGCTGGCGTTTTCGCCTCCCGCGCCCTGCGGAACAACGGTGAGCGAGATGCTGTTGCCCTGCACCAGCCGTACATGGATGATGGCGGGGGTGTTGTCCCCGGAGTTAACTCGGTTGAGCGGGTCATAGACCACCGATTTGCGCAGGTTTCCCTCGTTGTAAGCCTGACGCACACCCTCGTTGACGGCGTCCTCAAACAGCTCGCCCGCGATGTGCACATCCTGACCGATCTCGGCAAAGACCACCACCATGCCGGTGTCCTGGCAGATGGGCAAGCCGGTATGCTGGGCTGTCTTGTAGTTTTCGATGATGCTGTTCAGCGCACGCTTGCCATTGGGCGAAATTTCATAGTCGCACGCGGTGTCCAGCGTGAGCTTGATGTCAGACGGCAAAAATTTATTGGCGCGCAGGCAGAGATTTTTGACTGTACGCACAATGGTTTCAGATGTAATCGTTCTCATCATGCTACCCCCTTACGATTTTACCATTGATAACAACCATCTCCGGCTTGGCGGCGATGGTCAGTGGGTCCTGTGAAAAGACCGAAAAGTCGGCATCCTTGCCGGCTGCAAGCGAGCCGACCCGGTCGGCAATCCCGACAATCTGTGCCGGATGGATGGTGATGGCGGCCAGCGCCTGCTGATAGTCCATCCCTTCCCGCACCGCCATCCCTGCGCAGATGGGCAGCATTCCGATGGGCATGACGTTGTAGTCGGTGCAGATGGCGGTCTTGACGCCGTGCCGGGAGAGAATGCCCGGATTTTTGTCAGTGGCGTTGGCAAGCTCCGGCTTGGAGCGGGTGGTCATCAGCGGACCGGTGATGGCGCAGACACCCTCCTCTGCTAAATCCTCGGCGATCAGGTGCCCCTCGGTGCAGTGCACCAGCACGAAGTCGAGGTCAAATTCCTTTGCCAGGCGGATGGCGGTAAAGATGTCGTCGGCGCGGTGGCAGTGGATGTGGGCTTTGAGTTCCCCGGTGATGACCGGTACCAGCGCCTCGCATTTAGCGTCGAAGTCCGGCGGATCGGTGTCCTCATCCTCCTGCGCTTTGCAGCAGTCCTCGTGATAGCGCTGGGCCTTTCTGAGCTGCTCGCGAATCAGGGCAGCGGTGGCCATGCGGGTCATCGGGGTCTCGGATTTGTCGTTGTAGCAGCCCTTGGGATTTTCTCCAAGCGCAAATTTCATCGCGACCGGCGCCTTGAGCACCATGCGGTCGACGTTGCGGCCAAAAGTTTTGATGGCGCAGAACTGGCCGCCGATGGCGTTTGCGCTGCCAGGCCCGGTGATCACGGTGGTGATGGCGGCATCCACCGCCTCGGAAAAGCTCTTGTTGAGCGGGTTGATGGCGTCGATGCCGCGCAGGTGCGGGGTGACCGGGTCGGTCATCTCGTTGAGGTCGTCGCCCTCAAAGTTAAGCCCCTCCTCGGCCAACCCCATGTGGCAGTGGGCGTCGATAAAGCCGGGGTAGACCGATTTTCCTTCTAGGTCGTACACCTCCTGCGCGGGAAAATCCGACAGCGCAGGGCACTGGGACATCGGCCCCAGATTCTGGATGCGGCCGTCCTGTGTCAGCAAAAAGCCGTCCTCAATTGTCAGGAACCCTGTCGGGGTGGGCTCCATGGTCATCAGGTGAGCGTGGATAAAAAGCATGGGAAACCTCCGATCACTGTAACGTGTAAAATAATTGGTTCTATTATACTACAAATTTTGATATTTGAAAACCCGGAGATTGTCAGTTTTTTTGCCTTTAGATATTGAGAGATTTTCGGCGGTGTGATAAGATATAAAATGGTAGATTTTAAACAGAAAAAAGATTGAGGTTATATCATGATTGTATCACTCGAACATGTTTTTAAATATTACGGCGCGGACTGCATCCTGCGGGATGTCAACGCCGCCATCAACGAAAAGGATCGCATCGGACTGGTCGGCGCAAACGGGGAAGGCAAAACCACCCTGCTCAATGTGCTGACCGGCGGGCTGGATTATGAGGAAGGCTCGGTGAGCCTGACCAACGGCAAGGTGATCGGATATCTGCACCAGAACAGTGGACTCTCCAATGGCAGGACCATCCAGCAGGAGATGGAGGCGGTCTTTGCCGACCTGATTGCACTGGGACAGGAGGTGGACGCGCTGCAAAAACAGATGGCGCAGGTCCACGACAACCCACAGGAGTACGAGCGCGTCTCTGCAGAATATCAGAAAAAGCTGGCCCGCTTTGAGGCCAGGGACGGCTACCAGATTGAGGTCAAGATCAACACCGTCCTCAACGGTATGGGCTTTGGCAATTATGACCGCAACATCGTCACCAACAACCTCTCCGGCGGCGAAAAAACCAGGCTTGCCACCGCCCGCCTGCTGCTCCTGGAGCCGGACCTACTGATTCTGGACGAGCCGACCAACCACCTGGATTTCAAGACACTCAACTGGCTGGAGGATTATCTCTCCTCTTACAAGGGCGCACTGCTGGTGGTCTCGCACGACCGCTACTTCTTAAACCGTCTGGTCGACCACATCTGGGAGCTGGAGCGGACGGTGCTCACCACCTACCGCGGGAACTATTCCTCCTATGTGGTGCAGAAAAAGGAGCGGGTGGAGCGGCAGCTCAAGGAATATGAGCAGCAGCAGGAGCAGATTAAATCGATGGAAGAGTACGTGGCCAAAAATATCGCCCGCGCCTCTACCTCCAAGAGCGCCAAGTCCCGCATCGCTGCGCTGGAGCGGATGGACCGCATCGAGAAGCCGGTGATTTGGGAGAAAAAAGCCGCCTTCCGCTTTACCTACGACGAACCGCCGGTCAAGGATGTCTTCCACGGGGAAGGCATGAGCATCGCTGTCGGGGAGGGGGAAAACCGCAAGGTCCTCTGCCGGAACATGAAGCTGGATGTGATGAGAGGGGAGAAGATCGCCATCATCGGCCAGAACGGTGTCGGAAAATCCTCCCTGCTCAAGGCCATCCAGGAGATGATTCCGATGGAAGCAGGGCACTTTGAGTGGGGACAGAAGGTGAAGATTTCCTACTATGAGCAGGAAAACCGCCAGCTGCACCCGGACAAGACGGCCATCAACGAGATTTGGGATCGCTTCCCCAACATGTACGAGGTGGAGGTGCGCAATATTCTGGGGCGGGTGCTGCTCTCCGGCGACGACGTCTACAAACTGGTGGGCAGCCTGTCCGGCGGTGAGCGCGCAAAGGTGGCCTTTGCGATCATGATGCTGGAGCGCGGCAACGTGCTGATTTTGGACGAGCCGACCAACCACCTGGATATCGGCAGCAAGGAGATGTTGGAGGACGCGCTGGAGGAGTTTGACGGAACCATCATCATGGTTTCGCACGACCGTTACCTGCTCAACCGCATCCCGACCAAAATCATCGAGATGACCCCCTCCGGCTATGAGACCTACAATGGCAAGTACGACTACTATGTCGAGCACAAAGTGGAGCCGCAGGTTGTCAAAGAGCAGCCGTCCGAGGAGAAGAAGCAGGCGGCACAGAAATTTTACCGGACAAAGGCGGACCGCGCCCGTCAGGTTGCGGCCAAAAAGCGCATCGCCTTTTTAGAACAAAAGATGGAGGAGAACGAGCAGACAATCGCTCAGCTGACCGAGCAGATGGGCGACCCACAGATCGCGTCGGATTACCAGAAGGTGGAGGAAATTTGCCAGCAGATCGAACAGCTGAAAAATGAAAGCGAAGCCTTCGGCGAGGAGTGGTTGGAGCTTTCGGAGGAAGAATAACGGTAGAAAATGAGGAGGATACTTCGTTTTTATTAAGAGAAGGGAATAAAAGCAAGACAGAAAGGATGGGAACAGACCAGTGAAATTACAGCCAAACAAGAAGTACACCACCATCGCAATCTACGCGTTTCTTGTGATTGCGGCAGCGATCGCGCTGTTTTATCTAATCAACGAACATGCCACCGTCGGCAGGGTGATCGGCACCTTTGTCAGCCTGATGATGCCGTTTATCTACGGAGCGGCGCTGGCCTATATTTTGAACCCGGTGCTGAACTGGCTGGAGAAAAAGGTTTTTCCAAGGCTGTTCGGCGAGCGGCTTTCCCGCCGTGCCCGCAGAAGAATCGGGGTGCTGATTTCTTTTATCTTTGCAGCGGCAGTCGTTGCGATCTTCCTGGCAATCCTGATCCCGCAGATTGTGGAGAGCATCAACAGCCTTGCGCAGTCGATTTACGCCTTTTTGCCGCAGGCACAGCAGACGCTCAATGAGTGGACAGCAAAATATGGTTCCAATGAATTGCTTTTGAATGTCCTGGAAATTTTGGGAATTGATGTCTCTGATCCTTCGCTGGCCCTGCAGCGTCTGGCCACCAGGAGCTATACCTTCCTGACCCAGGTGCTCCCCAATCTGTTCGGCGGCGTCATGCGCTTCACAAGCGGCTTGCTGAACGTGGTGGTGGGCATCATCATCGCCATCTACCTGCTGCTTTCCAAAGAGGTGTTTTATGCGCAGGTTAAAAAGCTGATGTTTGCCTTTTTCCCGCGCAGGGCAGCGCAGGCAGTGCTCAACCTCACCCACGACAGCAACGCCATCTTCTGCGGGTTCATCTCCGGCAAGATTGTCGATTCGGCCATCATCGGTGTGCTTTGTTTCATCGGATGCAGCGTTCTGCAGATGCCTTACACGGTGCTGGTTAGCTTTATCGTCGGCGTCACCAACGTCATCCCTTATTTTGGTCCCTTCATCGGCGCCATTCCCAGCATCTTCATTATCATGATCGACGACCCGATCAAGTCGCTGATCTTTGCGGTGTTTATTCTGATCCTGCAGCAGCTGGACGGAAACGTCATCGGCCCGAAAATCCTGGGCGATTCTACCGGCCTGTCCGCCTTCTGGGTGCTGTTTGCGGTCACCTTCTTTGGCGGGTTGTTCGGTTTTGTAGGCATGCTGATCGGCGTTCCGACCTTCGCGGTGATCTATTCGCTGATCCGCAATATCGCGGAATACAAGTTGGGCAAAAAAGGAATGAAGACTCAAACGCCGGACTACGCCGCGCAGGATTGCCCCATCTTCCAGAAGGTGGACTACCACGAGGGAGAGATGGCTCCACGTTCCTGCGTGGAGGTCTGCGACCTGGACGGCAAGCATCCGGAGACGCCCGAGCAGCAGGCCGCTTACATGGCGGACAGCTCCAAGGAGGAGGAAGACAGATAGCAGCATGCAGCAAACTATTCTGGAATATTTAAAGGAACAGTTTCATCTGAGTTTTACACAGCAGCAGCTTCAGGCCATCGAGACCATCGACCGCCCGGTGCTGCTGCTGGCCGTTCCCGGAGCGGGCAAGACGACGGTGATGGTCAGCCGGATTGCCAGCATGATCTATGAACACGGCATTGCGCCGTCCTCGATTTTGACCATCACCTTCTCCAAAGCAGGAGCGCGGGACATGCGCCGGCGCTATGAGGGGTTGTTTGGGCAACTGGAAAAGGAGACGCCCCTTTTCTGCACCATCCATTCCTTCTGCTATCAGGTAGTCGGCAGCTACTGCCAGGCGACCGGAGGCGTCGCTCCCCAGCTGATTGAGGCAAGGGAGCGCAGCATGGCGCTGCGGGAAATTTACCAGCGCATCAATCAGGAGTTTTTGTCGGAGGATCTGGAGGAGGAGTTGGTCTCCAACCTGAGCTTTATCAAGAACGCGATGCTGCGGCAGGAGGATGTCGAGCAGAACGAGAAGCAGCCGGCGGAGAAGCGGGTGCTGGAGACCCAGATCAAAAATCTGTGGAGCATCTACAAGGCCTACAGTAACTTTAAGCGGGACAACGATTTGATGGATTTTGACGATATGCTCAGCTATACCCTGACCATCCTCAAAAAGTACCCGCAGATTTTGGAATACTATCAGGATCGCTATCCCTATCTCTGTGTGGACGAGGCGCAGGACACCTCCAAGCTGCAGCACGCGGTGATCGGCCTGCTGGCTCAAAAAAGCCAGAATCTTTTCCTGGTGGGGGACGAGGACCAGAGCATCTACCGCTTTCGGGGGGCTTGCCCGGAAAACCTGCTGGAATTTCCAAAACAGTATCCAAAGGCAAAGCTGCTGAAGATGGAGGAAAATTTTCGCAGCACCGGGGAGATTGTGGAGCACGCCAACCGCTTTATCTCCTTTAACAAGCAGCGCTACCCCAAAAACATGTTTACCCACAACGAGAGGGGAGGGCCAATCGAGGTAAAAAAACTGCACGATTTTGCCGACCAGTACCATGCGGCGATCGAGGCGTACCTGGCCGAGCCGGGCACGACCGCCTTCATCTACCGCAACAACCTGTCGGCTGTCCCCATCGCGGACATTTTGGACCGCAACGATGTGGATTTTTATATCAAGGAGCACAAGGCAAGGCTGAAAAATAACTATGTCGTTTCGGACGTGCTGGCCTTCTTTTCGCTCAGCTTTGACCCGAAGGATTTTGCGGCCTTTTCCCGCATCTTTTACAAGACCTCCTCGTGTCTGAAGCGCAACATGCTCAGCCGCATTCCGCAGGGTCCGCTGATGGAGGGAGAGAGCTATTTCGACCGGATGGTGACGCTGTGCGACGAAAACCAGAACACCGGAAAAATCCGGTATATTTCTATGATGGTCGAGCAGCTGCACAAGATGGAGCCGGTCAAGGCGATGGAGTGCATCCTCTATCAGATCGGATATCTCGGCTATCTGGAATTCACCAGCGGGGCGGGCTACTCGATGCAGGCGCAAAAGCTTAACATTTTGATGAGCCTTGCCTCCCGGGTGAGCACCGTCGAGCAGTTTCTGGATCGAATCGACGAGCTGGACGAGATTGTAGTGCAGCACGCCCAGCGCCCGCAGGCACGGCTGACCCTGACCACCGCCCACTCGGCCAAGGGTTTGGAGTTTGATACGGTGGTCCTGCTTGACTGCATGGACGACATCTTCCCGGCCCATTCGGCGGTAGAAAAGTGGAAGCTGGGCATGGAGGAAGAGATGGAGGAGGAAGCAAGGCTGTTTTATGTGGCCTGCACCCGAGCGCGCAAAAGGCTGGTGCTGCCCTACGCCAATTTTTCCGCCAATACACCAGCGGTCCCTTCCCGCTTTCTGTCCCGCCTGATGGAGCCGGAGCAGAAGGAGGAGCAGACCAAAGCGGATGGTATCCGGCTGTATCCGGGGCTGATGATCGAGCACAAGAATTTCGGCCGCGGCCAGGTGGTGAGTGTCAACCGAGAAAGGGGAACCTTTACCGCTTTCTTTGGCAAAAACGGAACCCGCACCCTGACCATCCAGATTTTAAAGACAGATACGGTGCGGCCCCTTGCTTCCCAAAAGACAGGCAAGCGATAAAAAAGGACGGAAGAAGAATTCTTCCGTCCTTTTGCTCTGTTTAGCAGATAATTTTGATCGAGACCGTTTGGTTGCCGGCGGCCGCCTCCACCGCTTCCACGGTGGTGTGGGTCATCCGGTGTGCTTCGATGCGGGAGAGGATGTACTCCCGATATTCGCCGGGAACAAAGCCCAGACATTCTCCTTTGTCGTTCGTGACGCCGATCTGCTCCTTGTCCAGTCCCATGTAGGGCCGCAGATAAAGCTGCTGGCCCTGCTGCACGATTGGGGAAGGGGAGGAAAGGGTGAACTTCATCTGATAAAGGCTGTCCTCCTCCTTGGATTTGCTGGGGATTTTTTTGACCAAAATCAGCAGCGCCGCCGCGATGAGGCAGGCGATGAAGATGGCGACCTCCACGGGGCTCATCTGGGAAAAGGAAAAGTTGTTGTGCAGCAGCACCGGAAAGGCGCCCAAAGCGACCAGCAGGATGGCAATCAGAATGCGCATGATGGAACATCTCCCTTCTAAGATAATTGGTTAGGATGCCTGCTGTGTAAATTCGAGGTTGTCAAACGAGTCGGCATCCGCAATTCCATTGGCAGAGAGGAGATAGCTGACCGAGACCCGGTCGCCTGGCTGGGTGAGGGCAAGTTCCGGGCTGACCGACGCCTGCGCTGTGAACAGGATGTCCTGCGGGCTCTCCAGCAGGAATTTGTAGATGGTGCGCCCGTCGCTGTATTCGCTGGCGATGCGCAGAATCACGCCTTCCACCGTTTCAGTCTCTCCACTGAGATTGCTGATGGTGGTCACGCCGTCGCTGACCAGCTTGCTTTCATAGTCGCGCAGCGCGTCGCTGACCGACTCGCCGGTGCCGACGGTGGAGTAGTTAGTAACCGAGACAAAGGCATACTGTTTAATCAGGCCGATATCATCCTTGAGGGTCATAAAGTAGGTGGGCTGGGAATCGATGTTGAGGATAATCGGGAAGCTGGCCTGATACCCCAGGTCTTGCACCCGGCCCTGCGCGGAGAGCTGGCCCGCCTCTTCGGTTGCACCGCTCATCTCGTACATGATTGGCTCCTTGGTGACCATGTCCACCATGATGAATCCGATTGCGCTGTCGTCCGCTCCGACACTGGTCAGGCCGGTGAACAGATAGCATTCCCCATTGTTGTAGACGATGTTGTGGCCGTCGCTGGGGCGATACTTGTCCTTGTTGGCAAAGTTGAAGATGCCGTGAACATAGTTGCCGCGGTTAGTGATCTGCTCGATGACAAAATCTTCCGGCTGCACGCGGTCCACCCACTCCGGGATGTTCTCCATCGTGTAGCGCTCCATCTGGCCGGTGGTGGCGTTGAGCAGGATGATGCCGTCCGCCTCTGGCAGTGAGAAGCCGCGCAGGTTGTGATAAGTGGAAACGACCCAGTAGGGCTGTCCGTTGTCGTCCAGTTCAAAGGAGTAGTCGGTGATGCCGGTCAGCAATCCGGGGCCAAAGCGCACCTTGCGCGCCACGTCGAACAGCAGATAGCTGCCGGGGTGGTACTTGATCTTGCTGCCCTCGACATAGCGCACGTCGTTGGTATTGGTCGCGGAGACGACGATGTAGCCAGGCGTGCCCTCCATGTTAGTGAGCCACTTGAAAAAGCCGGAATGGTACAGCGGAACCACCCACACAAGCTCGCCGTCCACCATCTGAATGGTGGCGGTCTGCAATTCCACCTGGGAGCCCAGCGCCGGGCGTTCGCCCAGTTTTTTCTGTGCCAGCTGCAGGGCCAGAGGCTCGTCCACAATCGGGATTTGGGAGATGTCGATGGTCTGCACCTCGCTGTCAAATGTTTTGATCTGCGGCTCGCCCAGCTGGTCGCGGTAGGCCTTCCACTGGAAGAAAACCGAGCAGACAACCAGCACTACGGCGATGATGACCCAGGGAACGGCGATGATGATGGCCGGGACCTTGGGAAATTTTGCCTTGGCCGAATAGGAAAAGTTGTTGAGCTGGATGGTAAATTCGCCGATCTTCAGCAGGGTCGCCGACCCCACATAGGCGGTGATCAGCACCGCCCAGAAGAGTGCGCCATCCAGATAAAGCGGGCTTAAGTTTGGTGTCTCCACAAAGACGTACAGCGCCGCCACAATTGTGATTGCAAGAAAAACGAACCACTTTGTCTTTTTCATAATCTCACCCTCTTTGTTACTTTGACATAGGGCAAAGGGCGCCCTGTGTTGTAAAACAGTATAGCATAAAAGGGTGCGTTTGGAAAGGTCAATTTTCTACATCGTCCCGAACGCTGCCGTCCTCAAGCAGGTGGATGCGATAGGCGGAGTCGGGGGTGTTGGGGAGATATTCCTCAAACCATTCAAAGGAAAGGCCGTTGATGCGTTCAGCCTGCGACACAGGCAGCAGAAAAAAGGCCGGCTGATTAGGGACAGAAAATAACAGATGCGCGTCCAGCTGCGACAGAATGGAAATTTCCTTCATGAGAATCCTCCTTTATTTTGGTTGTTGTCGAATGGGATTTGCTTACAGGCAAATTATAGCAGAAATGGGAGGAAGAAATTGTTGAAAATCGTCGTGGAATTTTGTGGAATATAGTTGAAAAGTAGAAAAAAGGCTCCCTTTTGCAGCGAGCAGGCAGAAAGGAGAGAAGAAATGTTCTCGAAAAAGGGAGGAAAAGAAAGAGGCTTGATGGCGATAAAGGGGGTTTTTGCGCATATTTTTGTAGGAATCATCCTCTAAACAAAGCAGTTGATTTTGGGGAAAGACCCTCTGTTGAAAGAGGAAAGCGGTTTTATAAAAAATTGTTTCCACGCTGGACGCAAGTGCCAAAAGCGGAGGATTGACAAGACTGTTCTTTGCGTTGCTCGCGATAAATATGCAGAATATTTATTCCGGTTTGACAAGGTGATTCGGTTGGAAAGAAAGGAAAATACTTCTTGCCTGCTTTAAACTGCTAAAATATTTTTTCGCGAAACCTATTGACAAACTTCGCCTGGTGGGATATGATAGGAACATCAAGAAAAAGGAGTTCGCATTTATGCTACACGTTTCGTTTACAGCACGATATTACGCTTACCGGGGCTTGATTGGCGCTGGTTGTTTGTGCTGCGCGGATAAGAAACGGTAATCCTGCTGTTCTTGTAAAATGGATTTTTGTATATCCACCACGCACTGCATCAAGGTTTGATCGACCGCCGGCGCTCCCCAGAGCGCCGGCTTTTTTGTTGCCGTGCATTGCTGAAAGATCAGATATAAAGGAGAGTTCACCATGATTGTTATTGTCAAAGATTCCGCCCGTCCCGAGCAGATTGAAAAATTAAAGGAAAATTTTGAATCGATGGGCCTGCAGGTCCACTTTTCCAAGGGCATGAACACCACCCTGCTGGGCCTGGTGGGCGACACCACCAGCGTGGACATCGGGAAGATTGCTTCGCTGGATATCGTTGAAGAGGCCAAGCGCATCCAGGAGCCGTACAAAAAGGCCAACCGCAAGTTCCATCCGGAAGACAGTGTCGTCGATGTCAACGGTGTGAAGATCGGCGGAGGAAGCTTCCAGGTGATTGCAGGCCCCTGCTCGGTCGAGACGCCGGAGCAGATCTGCCTGGTGGCAGAGGAGGTCAAAAAGGCAGGCGCTGGCCTTCTGCGCGGCGGCGCGTTTAAGCCGCGCACCTCTCCCTACTCCTTCCAGGGCCTGCACGGGGAGGGCATCAAGCTGCTGCTGGAGGCCAAAAAACAGACCGGCCTGCCGATTGTCACCGAGATCATGAACTACGACGACATCGACCTGTTTGAGGAGGTAGACGTCATCCAGGTCGGCGCCAGAAACATGCAGAATTTTGAGCTGCTCAAACAGCTCGGTAAGCTGAACAAGCCGAT
>OBYM01000955.1_pt1 | contig 13899 bp, 11 predicted proteins | sample 1538191 | NCBI WGS metagenome assembly OBYM01 (sample SAMEA2580165, study PRJEB22360) | human gut metagenome | biome: human gut; feature: human-associated habitat; material: faeces | place: Denmark | collected 2008/2010 | reverse complement strand
TTGCGGTAACTGTGCGGGGACCGCCTGGGGAAGAGAAAGCCGGTACGGCAGTAAAGCGCTGTAACCGGTGTATGCGTTGGCTGGGCAGAAGTGAAAGGGGAGAAGATGCCGTCCGGGCTGTATTGGGAGACGCTACGATTTCTATAGCGCCGCTAACAGACAGCCTCGCTTCCGCAACCGATGGGAAGGCGGCACCTGCAGATGGAAAATCCACCAAGGAAGCAAAAGCTAAGTCTCGTAAGGACGAAAAAAATATCCGCCAAAAGGATAACGGAAAACACTCCTAAAACGAAACAATCTTTTAGAATCCCGCCGGATGTCTTTTGACGCCGGTTGAATAATATTTATTAAGAGGAGAATGCATCATGAGAATTTTGTATGCTGCTGATTACAACGATTTGAGCCGCAAGGCCGCTAACATCATTGGCGCTCAGGTTATTTTGAAGCCAGACTGCGTACTGGGCTTGGCAACCGGTTCCAGCCCTCTGGGTACTTACAAGTGCCTGATTGAAGGCTATGAAAAGGGCGATTTAGACTTCTCCCGCTGCTCCGCTGCCAACTTGGATGAATATCGCGGGCTGACCAAGGATAATGACCAGAGCTATGCCTATTTTATGTATGAGAACCTGTTCAAGCACATCAATATCGATATGGCTAACACCAATATTCCCGATGGCACCAATCCTGATGCAGAAGCTGAGTGCAAGCGCTATGATGCAGCAGTCGCTGCATTGGGTGGCGTAGATATTCAGCTGCTGGGCATCGGCAATAATGGACATATCGGCTTTAACGAGCCTGCGGACGACTTCCCAAAAGGGACCCATTGCGTAGATTTGACAGACAGCACCATTGACGCCAATGCCCGTTTCTTTGCCCGCCGCGAAGATGTGCCGACCCAGGCCTATACTATGGGTATCAAGACCATTATGAGTGCCAAGAAAATCCTGCTGATTGCGTCCGGTGAGAAAAAGGCCCCCATTATTTATGAGATGGCTGCCGGCCCGGTTGTGCCGTCTGTTCCCGCTTCCGTGCTCCAGCTGCACAATGATGTTACCGTTGTGGCAGACGCAGAAGCACTGAGCATTTTGCTGGAAAAGGCTCCCGAATTGGTGGAAGGCGCTCCCAAGGCATAAGCCTGATAAATCAAATATACGAGAAGGCTCTCCCTGCTGTAGGGGGAGCCTTTTTTGATGCATCTTTCTATGTCAGACAATTTTGAAATAGGTTGTTTTTTCCAGTTTATAGTTTGAAATTCAAAATATTTTAGATATTGTCAACGGTAAACTTCCGGAAAATAATTTTGTGACAAGATGATGAAAAAAACCAGTAACCTCTTGAAAAACGTTCTGGAAAATGCTACAGTAGAAAAAAGATTCAGCTGCATATCGTTTGACAAAAGTAGATGCTGATACTGAAAATCTGCCCTTTTTGTGTTTTGATTCTGTCATGCTGCAAATTTTCCGGCAGATTCTCGGATAAGCAGACAGAAAGAAAAGTTTTGGTTTCCCGGTTTGAAACAAGACTTTTATTCATTGTCAATAAGATGGCTGCGGCCCAAACTGCCGGTGTTGCTGCTTATCTCCGGCGGTTAAGATGTGTCTGAAAAATTGTACAAGGAAGAGAGTGAAAAAAATGTTAAATGACAAGCAGATCCTCCGTATGCTCCGTAAGCTGAAACGTTTTGAAGAGCACCTGGACAGTATGATATTTGAAAAGGTATGTGAGCTCCCTGTTTTGGCTTATCAAACGGATGAATCCCTGTACGAGATTCCTGATGATAGCCTGTATCACCCCGTGAAGCCCGGCGACATCTGGGGCGGCGAAGGCACCTATTGCTGGTTTAAATCCCACTATACCGTACCGGAAGAATATGCGGGACGTCCGTTGTTTTTGCGGCCTAAAATGGGAGGCTATGAAGCACTGCTGTGGGTAGACGGAAAGCCCTTTGGAACTTTCGCTACCAAAATTGTGGTAACCGGTCACGGCAACCATTATTGCGATATGCTGGTGAAAAATCCCCAGGCTGGCCAGGATATTAAGATTGATGTGGAGTTTTATTCCGGCCATTATGTCATGGGCTGCATGCCTTTTGAAGAGGCGGAACACAATAATTATCGTTTCCCCTTCTCAGAGATGGACATCTGCGTAAAGAACGAAAAAATCGCTGATTTCTATTTTAACCTGCGGGCTCTCAGCGAGTTGGTGGAAGTACTGGATGATACCAGCTATCGGAAAGCAGAACTGATCAATGTGATGCTTCAGCTGCATCAGGTGCTCTATTATGACCCGTCCTGCGTCAGCAAGGAAGAGTTTTATGCATCTCTGGAAAAAGGCCAGGAGATTATGGCTCCGGCACTGGCTCGCCACAACAGTTCCACAGCTCCCAGCGTGGGTATTATTGGTCATAGCCATATGGATACGGCATGGCTGTGGCACATTGGCGAGACCATTAAAAAGTGCGCCCGTACTTATTCTAACCAGCTGAACCTGATGGAGCAGTATCCGGAATATACGTTTATTCAGAGCTCCGCATACCATGCCGAGGTAATCCGCCAGCATTATCCCGAGCTTTTCAGTCGGATTCAAGAAAGAGCCTTGGAAGGCCGCTATGAGCCTAATGGTGGTGTTTGGGTGGAATGTGACTGCAATATCACTTCCGGTGAATCTATGATTCGTCAGTTCCTCTGGGGCCAGCGGTTTACCCGTAAGTATTTCAACTTTACGTCCGATGCCTTCTGGCTGCCCGATACCTTTGGTTATTCCGCTGCTATTCCGCAGATTATGCAAGGCTGCGGCGTCAAGTACTTCCTGACCACCAAAATGGCTTGGAATGACACCAACCAATTCCCCTATGATACCTTCTACTGGAAGGGCATTGACGGGACCCGGGTATTTTCTCACCTGAACAAAACCCATGTATGGCCGGCTCCCAAGGATTTTTATCAGTACGTTTATGGAACAGCCAGCCCCGATGCGATTCGCCAGAAATATGTGGCAGACCGCAAGCTGATTTCCTACGGCTTTGGCGATGGCGGCGGCGGACCCCAGTATGAGATGGTGGAAATGGCCCGCAGATGCCATGATTTGGAAGGCTGCCCGAAAGCGGAGCATACAACCGTGAGCCACTTTATGCAGGAACTGGAAGCCAATGTCCATAATCCTGACACCTACAGCGGCGAGCTGTATCTGGAACTGCACCGTGGTACCCTGACCAACCAGCACAACATCAAGCGGCACAACCGTCTGGCAGAAATTGCCCTGCATAACCTGGAATATTTGACGGTATATAATGCCGTGGAAAAGGGTGCAGAAGCTGGCGACAGCCAATATCGTGACTTGCAGGAAACTTTGCTGGTCAACCAGTTCCATGATATTCTTCCCGGTACCTGTATTCCCCGCGCACATCAGGAATCCCTGAAGGCAACCGGCGAATTGCTGGAAAAATCCGCTTCTCTTATTAACGAAGCAGCCAGTGTCAATGATGATAAAACATCGGTAACGGTGGTCAATCCCACTTCTTTCGCCCGTCATGAGGTCATTTATCTGGATTATGTTCCCGGAATGAGAGTACAGGGCAATTATGCCCAGCAGGTAGTGGATACCCTGCGCGGCGGCAAAAAATTGGCCGTGGACGGCGTGGAAATCCCGCCCTATAGCAGCGTTGTGCTGACACTGGAAGCCGGTGAACTGCCTCAGGGCAGCGCCTTTACTCGTGACGGCGACAGCCTGGAGACCCCGTTTGCCAAAATCCGGTTTACCAAAAATGGCTATATGAGCTCCTTCTGGGATATTGCCGCAGAGCGTGAACTGAAGGGTGAAGGCTATGCCCTGAATACCTTCCTGGTAGCCGAGGATGTCCCTGCCGAATGGGATAACTGGGATGTGGACGCCGATATGGAAATGAAATTCCGGGATTGTGCACACCTGATTTCTTCCGAGACGGTATGCGATGGCCCGGTAGAGCTGCGGATTCGTAACCGTTATCAGCTGACCGAGAAATCCACCATTACCCAGGATATGATTTTCTCCGCTTCCAGCCCGATTGTCCGTTTTGAAACGCTGATGGATTGGCAGGACGACCACCGCTTCCTGAAGACAGCGTTTGACACCTCGATTTTCAGCGACTTTGTCCGGCAGGAAATTCAGTTTGGTTACCTCAAGCGGCCCACTACCCGGAACAACTCCGAAGACAAGGCTAAGTTTGAAGTGCTGAACCATAAGTACACCGATATTTCCGAAACCAGATTCGGTGCTGCGATTCTCAACGACTGCAAATATGGTATTTCCGTATACGGCGGCCAGCTGCGTCTGTCCCTGCATAAGGGCGGCCTGCGTCCTGACTTTAATGGTGATAAGGGCGAGCATTATTGCGAATATGCTTTCCTGCCTCACTGCGGCGGTTTCTCTGCTGAGACGGTTATTGAGCCTGCCTATGCGCTGAACTATAAGCCGTTGGTATTTGCCGGTGCCCGTCCCATGAACTCGCTGATTAGCAGTGGTGCTCCCAACGTGGTGATTGAGACACTGAAGCCCTGTGAGGATGGCGGTCGTGCCTTCATTGCTCGTGTGTATGAAGCAGAAGGTGCATATACTCATGGAGAGCTCCAGCTGGGCTTTGAACCGTCTGCGGTTTACGAAACCAATATGCTGGAAGAGCCGCAGCAAGAACTGACTGCGAACAGCAGCTTGCGGTTGACCTTCCGTCCGTTTGAAATTAAGACCTTGAAGATTTGCTACTAATTTCTGTTTTGAAGCGGAAAGCCTACAAAAGGCTTTCCGCTTTTTTTATGGTTTGCAAAAAAGAAAAGAAAAAAATAAAATCAGGTATTGACATTTACAGGAAATCTGGTATAATAACAAACGCTGACGCAAATATTGCGGTATTGTGTAATGGTAGCACGGCAGACTCTGACTCTGTTTGTCTGGGTTCAAATCCTAGTACCGCAGCCAATCAAAACCGACCAGTAAATTACTGGTCGGTTTTTTGCATGTTAGAAACATTTTTTGGGTGCTTCCTTAGAAACCGCAAATAGGAATGGAAATTGGCGTGGAAATTTGCTATAATAATTAAATATGTTGGTGATTCAAAGGGGTTAGAAGCTCGGGTATTCCAGGGCTGTCAGCTGGCCCCAAGCGTTTTCTAAAGGAGGAATTCCCATGGCAACTGTTACATTACTGGCCTGTACTCCTGCGCCGGAAAAAATTGTCGCGTCTTCTGCAAAGCTCTGCTATTCTCCGTCCTCAATTGGGACATTGATGGAAGGGCTGACAGAAGAAAAAACCGCGTCTTTTGTAGAAATGCTGGCCGAAATTGGCCATGAAAGCCCCATCGAACATGCGTCATTTACTTTTGGAATTGAAGGGGTGTCCCGTTCACTGCTGGCCCAGATTACCCGGCACAGAATTGCTTCCTACAGCGTACAAAGCCAGAGGTATGTGAAAGAGGCTGCGTTTGAATTTGTGGTGCCGCCGGAAATTGAAAAGATTCCTCAGGCAAAAGAAGAATTCCTTCGTGCCATGGAAGAGGACCAGGCCCATTATGAATCGTTAACGGAAATGCTCAAGGCCGTTCATATTAAGGAATTTTTGCAGGCGGGAAAAAGTGAAAAGGAAGCAGCCCGGCTGGCAGAGAAAAAGGCCATTGAGGATGCCCGGTTTGTGCTGCCCAATGCTTGCGCTACTAAAATGATTGCTACGTTTAACGCTCGCTCGCTGCTGAATTTCTTTTCTCATCGCTGCTGTAACCGTGCCCAATGGGAAATTCGGGAGGTGGCAGAGCAGATGCTGGCGCTGGTAAAGGAACAGGCGCCCCACCTATTTGCACTGGCTGGTCCGCCCTGCCTGAGCGGTCCCTGTCCGGAAGGAAAAATGTCCTGCGGAAAAATGGTTCAGGTGCGGCAAAAATACGGAGTGGAGGCCAAAAAGCCATGAGCCTGATTGTCATGGAAGGTCTGGATGGAAGTGGAAAGGGAACGCAGACAGCACTTTTGTATGAAAAGCTGAAAGCAAAAACCCAGGCAGTTAGGCGGATTTCCTTTCCCGATTATGATTCCCCGTCGTCAGCCCTTGTCAAAATGTATCTGGCAGGAGAGTTCGGCAGCAATCCCGAAGATGTGAACGCCTATGCGGCATCGGCTTTTTATGCGGTGGACCGGTATGCTTCTTATCAAAAGGACTGGCGGACGGACTACGAAAAAGGGGTATTGTTTCTGGCCGACCGGTATGCTACCTCGAATATTGTCTATCAACTGGTCAAGCTTCCCCGGGAACAGTGGGAAGAATATATTCGCTGGATGGAAGATTTTGAATATGGCCGGTTGGAAATCCCCCGCCCCGATTTGGTGATATATCTGGATGTACCGGCAGACGTGTCTCAAAAGCTTTTGTCCGGCCGGTATCACGGGGATAACTCTCAAAAGGATATTCATGAGCGGGATTGGGAGTTTCAGCGCCGCTGCCGCCAGTGCGCCCTCTATGCTGCGGATTTGCTGGGGTGGAAGGTGGTTTCCTGTGCCAGAGATGGACAGATGCGGACAGTAGAAGAAATTTCTGAGGAAATTTTGCAGTTGGTAACAGAGATTTGTCCTGTATAAACAAGATACGAAGGGCGATTTTGGAGAAAATGTAAAATTCCCGAAAAGCCCCATATACAAATGAAGAAAAATCCGATATAATGAAGAAATCATAGTTGTGTTTTGAAATACAAGAAAGGTTGGTGCGAAATGATATATCTGTTTTTGGCAAACGGTTTTGAAGAAATCGAAGCGCTGGCTACGGTGGACGTCCTTCGCCGGGCAGGGCTGGAGGTAAAAACGGTGGGAGTCGGTTCCACCACCGTCACAGGTTCTCATCATATCACGGTGACTGCTGATATGGAGCAGTCTCAGGTGCTCACAGATAATATGGAAATGGTGATTCTCCCCGGTGGAATGCCTGGAACCTTGAATCTGGAAGATTCTACTGTTGTAACAACCTGTGTCCGTTATTGCTTCCAAAACAATTTGCCGGTAGCTGCCATTTGTGCTGCTCCGTCTATTCTGGGGCATATGGGTCTTCTGAAAGGGAAAAAGGCAGTATGTTTCCCCGGATTTGAGCAGGAGCTGGAAGGAGCAGAAATCGGTGACGGTTTTGTTTGCCGGGACGGCCAGGTCATTACAGCAAAAGGTGCCGGTGCAGCAGTAGACTTTGGTTTGGAAATCGTAAAAATGTTGCAGGGCGAAGAAGCGGCTCTGCGACTGAGGAAGTCGATGCAATGTCCGTAAAAAACATCAAAGAACTGAAAATACAGCTTCGTGCCCGTTACCGGAATATTCGGGAATCCATGGAGCCGGAAGAGAAAAAACGGCAGGATGGGGAAATTGCCCGGCGTATCTGGGGAATGCGGGAATATCAGAAGGCGGACAGGCTTTTTACCTATGTGAGCAAGCCTATCGAAGTGGACACATCGGCTTTGATTAACCGGGGATTACAGGAAGGTAAAATGGTAGTCGTTCCCCGATGTGTTCCCGGAACTTTTGATATGGAGTTTTTCCAGATTACCGGATGGGAGGATTTGGAAAAAGGAAGCTTTGGTGTGCTGGAGCCTATTCCCGAAAAGTGCCGGAAAATTACGGACTGGTCCAAAGGATTTTGTATCGTACCGGGACTTTGCTTTGACTCTCATGGATTCCGTCTCGGTTATGGTAAGGGGTATTATGACCGTTTTCTGGCAGAGTTCGGCGGTTTTAAGGCGGGAATTTGTTACAGCAGCTGCATCCAGTGGAATTTGCCCCATGGATATTATGACAGGCCGGTGGATGTGTTGACCACCGAGAAATATATCCGGCGTATTCAGCGCACTGATTATTCCCGTTCGGGCAGAAAATAAGCGCTGAAATGCCACAGTACCGGCGCGGCAGGCGCCAATATCAGCAGGAGGTTTCTTATTGTGGATACAACCAATCGCTTTCCAAATGATCGGGATTCTTCCCAGGGAACGGGAGGAAACACGCCGGATGAAAAGCCGGCCGGAACCAGAGCGGAAAACTTTCAAGTCCACATTCCCGAAGAAGAACTGAAATTTGGAAATGAGGATACCCTTCATAGCTTCAGTGATTCTTATCAAAAGGATAACGGGGAGAAGAAGAAAAAGCAGGATAAAAGGCAGCAGAAAAAGGACAAACTGGAGGCAAAAGCCCGGGATAAGATTAAAGGCCGGAAAAACAGAGGCTTGTTCCGCTGTGTATGGATTGCCATGGTGATTCTGGTTTCCATTGCGCTGGCTCGGTATCTGTCCGTGGGTGTGGATGATATGCTGGCCATTTCCCGCCAGAGCAATTCCACTGCAACGATTGAATTGAAGGAGAACCCCTCTGTCAATGATATTGCACAGGCCTTGTATGATGCAGGTGCTATTGATAATACCTTTTTCTTCAAACTGTATTGTTTTGTGACCGGTGCGGATGACGGCTTTGGGGCCGGAAACTTTCAGGTTGACACCAATCTGGATTACGAAGCGATTATCAGCTATCTGCAAAGTTCCAGCAATCAGCAGGAAGTGGTGAGCATCACATTCCCTGAAGGCATGAACTTACTGGAGATTGCTCAAAAATTGGAAGACAATGGCGTGTGTACAGTGGATGAGGTGCTGGAAGCATCTAATTCTGATGAATTTGATAATTATGATTTTGTCGCTGCCATTACCAATGACGATGAACGCTATTATAAACTGGAAGGATACCTTTTCCCTGATACCTATGATTTCTATAAAGGGGAAGACCCGAAGGTTGCTTTGGGAAAAATGATTAACACCTGTCAAACCCGGTTCTCTCTGCAAATGCGTGACAAAGCCGAAGAAAAAGGTTATACCATTGACGAAGTGTTGACGCTGGCATCTATTGTACAGGCTGAAGCCACAGACGATAAGGATATGCGGATGATAGCGGGCATTTTGGAAAATCGCTTGCATGATGGTGCATCCCACGATATTTACCATCTGGAGTGCGATTCTACCACATTCTATCCCTATCGGACGCAGGATCAGGTACCGGAAAACGAGCGGGACACCTATAAGAGCACCTATGATACGTATACGATTGAAGGGCTCCCCGCCGGGCCGATTTGCAGCCCTGGTTCCGATGCAATCGAAGCGGTTTTGGAGCCGTCTTCTGAGGCAGCAGGCATGTATTATTTCTGCCATGATAAGGATGGAAACGCTTATTATGCTTCTACTTGGAGCCAGCATCAGGCAAATCTGCAAGAAGCCGGATTGACCTGATAGGTTTTCGCAGTGTAGACTTATCAAATGGGCTGGCCTTTAGGCCGGCCCGTTCTTTTCGCAAATAGATGAAGGAGGATTACTTTGCATACAGGAGCTGTTGAACTTCTTTCCCCAGCTGGGGATTTTGAAAGACTAAAAGCTGCTTTCCGATATGGTGCTGACGCTGCCTATCTGGCAGGGCGGGAGTTTGGAATGCGCAGCGCTTCCCCTAATTTTACCCACGAGGAAATGTGTGAGGCGGCTGCATTTGCACATAGCCTGGGAAAAAAGATTTATATTACCTGCAATATTCTTCCCAGGGGAGATGATTTGGCCCAACTGCCTGAATTTTTAGCAAACTGCCAAGCCTCGGGAGCGGATGCCCTGATTATCAGCGATTTGGGCGTTTTACGTATGGCAAAACGCTATGCCCCCAATATGGATGTCCATATTTCCACCCAAACCGGTGTGGTCAATGCGGAAGCTGCCTGTATGCTCTATGAGCTGGGCGCTTCCCGTGTGGTGCTGGCAAGGGAAATGACGCTGGAGGAAATTGCTGAAATCCGGGCCAAAACGCCAAAAGACTTGGAAATTGAAGTGTTTGTTCATGGAGCCATGTGTGTTTCCTTTTCCGGAAGATGCTTGCTGTCCAACTACTTTACCGGTCGGGACGGAAACCGGGGCGAGTGTGCCCAGCCCTGCCGGTGGAAATACAGCTTGATGGAGGAAACCCGTCCGGGAAGGTATATGCCTATTGAGGAGACAGGCGCGGGAACCTTTATTCTCAATTCCCGGGATTTATGCATGGCGGAGCATATTCCCGAGCTTCTGAAAGCCGGCGTATTCAGCCTGAAAATCGAGGGCAGAGCCAAGGCAGATTATTATGTAGCCAGTGTAACAAAGGCTTATCGGGGTGCTGTGGATGCAGCTCTGGAAAACCGCCCGCTGCCCGAGTGGGTGATGCCGGAACTGGACAAAATCAGCCATCGGGCTTATGGGACCGGTTTCTTTTATGATAAAAACGGCCCCGGACAGGATTCTCTGCGGGGAGGATATGTCCGGGATTGGGAAGTGGCGGCTGTGTCCATGGGCATGACCGAGGACGGACGACTGCGTCTTTCCCAGCGGAACCGCTTTTTTGCCGGGGAACCTCTTGACGTGTTGTGCCCGGAGGAAGAACCTTTTACCGTGATTTTGGAAGACATGGAAAACGGGGAAGGGGAAAAAATTGAGGCTGCCCCTCATGCAACTATGGAAGTCATTGCCCGGGTAAACCGGCCGGTCCCGGCAGGGGCGTATTTGCGCCGGAGACGGGGAGATAAACACCAGCCGGACTCTTGCAGGGAATAAACACCCAATATTATTTTTTCTTTGTGTGGGACGTGCATTTTCCCGTGACAAAACTGCACAGATGAATAGCGGGAAATGACAGAAAAGACCAAAGCACCGTATAGGGCAGGCAAACCTGTCCCAGCAGGTTCAGGGGCATTTTGGAGTAATCCCACACCCGCTGATGCAGAAGCAGATTGACTACCACTCCAAAACAAAACTCCACGGCGGTTATGGACAGCGCTCCGGCAGCACACCGGACGCCCATAGGCCGCCGTTTCATTTTAGAGCCATTGCATACCAAATTGATAACCGGCAGACAAACGCCTCCGGCAGCTGCCATAGAAATGTGCGTGTGTCCCCGCCACAGGATTTCCAGCAAGGGATAGGCAATTCCACCAGTCAGACAAAGTACCGCGTTTTTTTTCATGAAAACCTCCCTGGGAGAATAGAATCATCCCAAAGATGGGACAAAAATAGTCTGCCCCAAAACGGAAGCGGTAGTCACAACCGAAAAGCATGAAAATAACAGGTTTTGGCAACAAATGGCTATGGAATTTATGGGGAAATCGAGTATAATAAAAGCGTCAATCCAAATTGACAAAAAAATGTAAATCAACAAAAATCAGGAAGCGAGGTTGATTGTATGAAAGTTCTGGTTACCGGCGGTGCTGGCTATATTGAAAGCCATACCTGCGTCTCTTTGTTGGAATCCGGCTATGAAGTCGTTATCGTGGATAATCTGGTAAACAGCAAGCAGGAGGCCGTTCGCCGTGTGGAAGAAATTGCAGGCAAAAAGGTTGCTTTCTATGAAAAGGATGTCTGCGATAAACAGGCTATGGAAGAAATTTTTAACAAAGAGAATATCGGAGCCGTCATTCATTTTGCCGGCCTTAAGGCAGTAGGGGAATCGGTACGGCTGCCGCTGCGGTATTATCAGAACAATCTGGCTTCCACCTTGGTACTGCTGGAGGTTATGAAGGAACACGGGGTCCACAATCTGGTTTTCAGCTCTTCTGCAACGGTATATGGAGACCCGGCCACAGTGCCCATTACAGAGGAATTCCCCCTGTCCACTACCAACCCCTATGGCTCTACCAAACTGATGATTGAAATGATACTCAAGGATATGGCAAAAGCAGATCCGGAGTTCAATCCTATTTTGCTCCGGTATTTTAACCCGGTGGGTGCTCACAAGAGCGGTAGAATCGGAGAAGACCCCAATGGAATCCCCAATAACCTGGTTCCTTATATCACCCAGGTGGCCATTGGAAAGCTGGAAAAACTGCGGGTGTTCGGGGACGACTATCCCACTCCCGACGGTACCGGTGTACGGGATTATATTCATGTGGTGGACTTGGCCGAGGGCCATGTGGCAGCGCTGAAGCTGTTTGGCGAAGACGGAAAGGCGAACTGTGGCCTGCGGATTTATAATCTGGGTACCGGAAAGGGATATTCGGTGCTGGATATGGTTAAGGCTTTTGGCAAAGCAGTGGGACGCCCCATCCCTTATGAGATTGTGGCCCGCCGGCCCGGTGATATTCCGGCCTGCTATGCCGACTGTACAAAAGCCAAAAAAGAACTGCACTGGGAAGCGAAAAAGACACTGGACGATATGTGCGCAGACTCTTGGCGCTGGCAGTCCCAAAACCCCAACGGCTATGAAGAATAAGCGATAGACGATATAAAAAACACAAAAGGCAGGATTCCCGATCACAGGGAGTCCTGCCTTTTTGTGGAAAAGGGATAATGGTGAAAATAGACAAGGGGAAAAAATCGTGGTATGATAATAAAAAATTATGCAACGGGAAGAAAGGGAAAAGGCCATGTATAAAATCATGATTGTGGAGGACGACAGCGCCATTGCCGGAGCCATTGCCCGGCATATGGAGAGCTGGGGGTGTACAGTCCACTGTGCGGAAAATTTCCAAAAGGTACTGGGTGAATTTGTGGCGTTCGACCCGCAGCTGGTGCTGCTGGACATTTCCCTGCCGTTTTATAATGGGTTTCACTGGTGTAACGAAATCCGAAGGCTTTCCAAGGTGCCGATTATCTTTATTTCTTCGGCTTCGGACAACATGAATATTGTCATGGCCATGAATATGGGCGGGGATGATTTTATCGCCAAACCCTTTGATTTGCATGTGCTGGCCGCCAAGGTGCAGGCCGTTCTGCGCAGGACCTATGATTTTAGCGGGCAGACCAGTTTGCTGGAGCATCGGGGGGCCATTTTGAACATGGGGGACGCCACCCTCACTTATGAAGGGAAAAAGGTGGAGCTGACCAAAAACGAATATAAAATTTTGCAGACCCTGCTGGAAAATAAGGGGAAAGCCGTGAGCCGGGACGCGCTGATGACCAAGCTGTGGGAAACCGACTGCTATGTGGATGAAAACACCCTGACCGTCAACGTCACCCGCCTGCGGCGCAAGCTGGATGCGGTGGGGCTGTCTGGGTTTATCATTACCAAGAAAGGAATTGGGTATATGATTTCATGAAGACGCAAATGCCCATGAGGAAAATCTTTCTGGCCTATCTGCTGCAGCGCCGGAAGCTGCTGTGTTTGCTGGCTGCCATGGCGGCGGTAGGCGGCTTTTTGTTTTGTGCATACCGGCTGGAAAAGGAAGCCTATTTTTATATGCTGCTGTTGTGGCTGCTGGCGGGGCTGATTGCCGGGATGATTGACTTTGGCCTGTTTGTCGCCCGTCACCGGAAGCTGGAATCCCTGTGCGCCAATATTGTCTATTCGCTGGAAGAGCTGCCCGAGCCTCGGAACCTGATGGAAGAGGACTATGACCTGGCTTTGCGGACCCTTTTTTGTGAAAAGCAGCGGGTGGAGTCTGCCGGGGACAAGGAAAAAAGCGCCATGCTGGAATACTATACCCTGTGGGCCCACCAGATTAAAACCCCCATTGCGGCCATGCGTCTGCTGCTGCAAAGCGAGGATTCCCCGGAAAACCGGGAGCTGCTGGCAGAGCTGTTCCGGGTGGAGCAGTATGTGGAAATGGTGCTTTCCTATCTTCGTCTCGGGAGCACCTCCAACGACTTTGTGCTGCAAAAATACCCGCTGGAGCCCATTGTGCGGCAGGCGGTGCGAAAATATGCGCCGCTGTTTATCCGCAAAAAGATTCGGCTGGAAATGGGGGACTTGCCCGGCGAAGTGCTCACCGATGAAAAATGGCTGTGCTTTGTGGTGGAGCAAATCCTTTCCAATTCCCTCAAATATACCCCCAAAGGCTCCATTACCATCCGGGAGGAGCCGGGGAAGGTGCTGGTGATGGAGGACACGGGCATCGGCATGTCGGAGCAGTTCCTGGAGCACATCTTCGATC
>OBYM01000954.1_pt1 | contig 13899 bp, 18 predicted proteins | sample 1538191 | NCBI WGS metagenome assembly OBYM01 (sample SAMEA2580165, study PRJEB22360) | human gut metagenome | biome: human gut; feature: human-associated habitat; material: faeces | place: Denmark | collected 2008/2010 | reverse complement strand
AGATTGCCCGTATGCTGACGGAGCAGCAAATCCCCACGCCGGGGACGCTGGAATACCGCAGGACGGGCAGCACCCGCCGCTACCACCCCGGCTATGAGTGCAAATGGGCGACGAACACCATCGTCCATATCCTCGAAAACCGGGAGTACACCGGCTGTCTGGTAAACTTCAAGACGGAGAAGCCCTCTTACAAGACCAAGCACAGCGTAGAGAACCCCGTGGAAAAGCAGGCCATTTTTCCGAACCACCATGAGCCGATTATCGACACGGAAACATGGGAGCGCGTGCAGGAGTTACGCAAGCAGCGCAAACGCCCGAACCGCTATGACGAAGTGGGGCTGTTCTCCGGTATGCTGTTCTGCGCCGACTGCGGCCATGTGATGTACCAGCAGCGGTATCAGAACAAGAACCGCAAGCAGGACTGTTACATCTGCGGCAGCTACAAGAAGCGCACCCGCGACTGTACGGCGCACTTTATCCGCACCGACCTGTTGACCGCCGGTGTCCTCTCCAATCTCCGGCAAGTGACCGAGTATGCCGCCAAGCATGAGAGCCGCTTTGTGAAGCTGCTTATCCAGCAGAACGAGATCGGCGGCAAGAGAAAGACCGCCGCAGCCACCAAGCAGCTTGAACAGGCGCAGGAGCGCATTGCCGAAGTGAGCCGCATTATCAAGCGGCTGTATGAGGACAATGTGAACGGCAAAATCAGCGACGAGCGTTTCATGGAACTGTCGGCAGACTACGAGCAGGAGCAGCGGGAACTGAAAGACCGCGCCGCCGCTTTGCAGGCCGAACTGGACAAGTCGCAGGCCGCCACCGTCAACGCGGAAAAGTTTATGGGTATCGTCCGAAAGCACCTTGCCTTTGAGGAACTTACCCCCACCCTCTTGCGGGAAATGATTGAGAAAATCGTCGTGCATGAGTGCAGCTATGACGAGAACGGCACCCGCAGGCAGGACATTGAGATTTATTACAGCTTTGTCGGCAAGATTGACTTGCCAGAATAACCGCCCGACCTATCCGACACAATGCGCAAGTGCCGGATAGGAACGGCAAAAATTTTTACACTTCTATTACTTCTTTATCGCACATAAGAAAAGAGTCAGGGCATGAAGCAGCTCATGGCTGGCGGCGGCGTTGCTCTGGTCGGCATTACCCTGATTCCCCTGCTGAGCGGTCTGTTCGGCTAAGAGCCGCAGGCGGGTTTTCCCGCCTGTACATACGCAATCGCTCCATCTTTGCTGTGGATAACAGCCCTTATTATAATAGGAAGCGAATTGCAGACGAACATCCACCCATCAATGAAAGGCGGTGTCTTATGCAGTTTTTGACCCACATTATTTTCCTCCTGAACCTTCTCAAGACCCTTATCAACCATTTCAGCTAAGGACGGTGACTGAATGGAAACCGTTCTTAAAGCCATTGCCGACTGGATCAAAGGCATCCTGACGGCAGGCATTATGTCAAACCTTTCCGGGCTGTTCGACGATGTGAACACGCAGGTGGGAAACATTGCCCAGCAGGTGGGCACCAAGCCCTCCAGCTTTGAGCCGAGAGTGTTCGCCATGATCGAAGCCCTTTCCCGGAACGTGGTGCTGCCCATTGCGGGCATCATCCTGACCTTCATCGCCTGTTATGAGTTGATCGAAATGATCACCCAGCACAACAATATGGCGCAGTTTGAGCCTGCCCTCATCATGCGCTGGATTTTCAAGACCGCTGTTTCGGTGTGGCTCATCAGCAACACCTTCGATATTGTGATGGCGGTCTTTGACCTGACACAGAAGGTGGTGTCTGATTCCAGCGGTATCATTGCCGGAAATACCCGTGTCAACGACATTGGCTTGTCGATGCTGGAAGCCAGCCTGATGCAGATGGATGTAGACCCCCTGTTCGGGCTGTTTTTGCAGTCCTTCTTCATCGGCATCACCATACGGATCTTGAGCATCATTATTTTCGTCATCGTGTACGGGCGTATGATTGAGATCTATTGCATGGTAAGCCTTGCGCCCATCCCCATGGCGACTTTCGGCAATCACGAGCAGAGCCACATGGGGCAGAACTACCTGAAATGCCTGTTTGCACTGGGCTTTCAGGGTTTCTTGATCTTGATTTGTGTTGCCATTTACGCTGTGCTGATACAGTCGGTAGCGATTTCCGGGGATGCCATCAACTCCATCTGGAGCATTGTCGGCTACACCGTTCTGCTCTGTTTCAGCCTGTTCAAGACCAGCTCCGTGACAAAATCCGTCCTCGGAGCGCATTAAAGGAGGTGTTTGATTGGCTGCGTATATCTCTGTGCCTCGTGATTTGACCAAGGTCAAATCCAAGGTGGCGTTCAACCTGACCAAACGGCAGCTCGTCTGCTTTGGCACAGCGGCTCTCATTGGAGTGCCGCTGTTTTTTGTTCTCCGGGATTCCGGCGGCAACACTGCCGCCACCCTCGGTATGATGGCGGTGATGCTGCCGACGTTCTTTCTCGGAATGTACGAAAAGAACGGTCAGCCCATGGAAAAGCTGCTGTCGTATGAAAAACAAAATTATTGGTGTCTGCCCGAATTGCGGTGCAAATGTTGTAGAGCGTGAAAAAGGCTGGTTCTGTAAATCCAACCCTTGCCGTTTTGTGCTGTGGAAGGACAATGCGTTCTTCAAGCGTCTGGGCAAGCGGCTGGACGCTCATGTGGCGGACAAGCTGCTGCGGGATGGTCGTGTCCGCTTGAAGGACTGCAAGAGTGCCAAGGGCAAGACCTACAATGCCACCGTGCTGCTGTCCTGTGAAGCCGATGGCCGCAGCAAGTTTTCGCTGGAATTTGAAGGTGGGTGCTGATGGAGCAGATAAAAGAAGCGGTCTACCTTATCAACGATGAACGCTATCTGCATCTCCGGGAAAACGGTGCAGGGGTCGGCTTTGCCACCTACAACAAGGTAACTGGTGAGCCGCTGGAAAGCGGGCAGATCTCGGAAAAGAACCTGCCGCCCGATGGCAGGAACGCCATTTCTGCCGCCCGGAACTGGTATCTGTTTGAACTTTCGGACGATGACCGCAAGGTCATCCAACAGGAAAGCGTAAAGATCCTCGAAAACATCCCGCAGGCGGGCATCGGCAGACGGCGCATCTGGGAGCCGGAAACGCTGCCGAAGGATGTTCGTCTCATCAACAGCCACTATGATGACCTCTATCGCATTCCAGATGGCGGCGTGATTCAGGTGGATTACCCGGATGGGCGCAGTTTTACGGCACGGGTGGAACATCTGGATGATTATCACTTTGACATGGGCGGTCTGGGCAATGTGTTCCACATCTGCCAGTTTGCCGAGGTCATGGAACGAAACCATGCAGACTTCTACCCCGAAATTCAGACACAGGACGAGCAGGCTGCATGGGAACTGGGCGGCAAGGGCTATCTTGCTATCCAGTCCTGTGAGGACGGCTGGGACTACACTATTTACCACAGTGATTATTCCGTAATGGACGGTGGGCAGCTGGATGCCCCGGAACTGACCATTCAGGAAGCCCGTGAGCAGATTCTGGAAGCGAACCACATGGAAAAGGGGCGGCGGCTGTTGCAGGAATACGATGCCGTCATGGACAAAGTTGCGGAAGCCGAGAAACTGAGTGCAGACCATCGCCCTTCCACACTGGAAAAGCTGGCAGAACTGGCAAGTGATACGTCTGCGCCAAAATCCTCTGCACGTTCTGCACCGGAACTGTGAGGTGGACGATGCAGCAAAAATGGGATCAGAATTTTGACGGTGAACCCATGACGGACATCCCGCAGAAGTTTCTGAACGCAGGGTGCGATGTTTATATGGTGATGCAGCTGCGGCATGACGAAAAAATCTTCGATGAAAGATTTGCTTCTATGCGGGAGTTGAATCGTCGAGGCAAAACGCCCGACCCGGATCATTACGAGGTCACCTACTATGCTGATCTGCCCGCCATGTGGCAGGATGTGCCGAACAACGAGATTTTGGAAGAACTATTTCAGATGTTCAACCTCTCCCGTCCGCAGGATTTTGAGGGACACAGCCTGTCGGTTAGCGATGTGATCGCGCTTAAACGCAATGGCGAGGTGTCTGTGCATTATGTGGACAGCATCGGCTTCAAGGATTTACAGGGGTTTCTGGACAAGCAGCCGGAACGCCCTTCGGTGCTGATGAATCTTAAGAAAAAGTGCGATGCCCCGGAGTGCAATCCCACGGTCTGCCGGAAAGTGAGGGATGCCCATGAACTTTAACCACGAAGAGCTCATGCTGATGATGCTCTACAACTCCGGCACCCGGCTGGGGCTTATCCACGAGTTGCGGCTCATGCAGTGCTACCTGATGCCCGATGAGACTGCCCTGCGGGAGTTGTCAGAGGAAGTTATCGAAAAGCTGAAATTGCTGACCGATGCAGAGTTTGCCGAACTGGAATTTCCCCCGGACTGACTTTTGCCGCCTGCGGGCGGCGTACATATTCTCTTTTTGCCTTTGGTGTGGTATACTGAACTCGACAAATCGGAATTTGTCTTGACTTTATAAATTTCCCCGCCTGATTTGCCCCGTTCATTGTCCAGATAGTACATATAGCAGTGGTCACAGCCCTCACTGTATTTGCGGCAGCCATGCCAGGGATTCCAAATATCACTGCTCATACCGATTCCTTTCCAGTTCGCAAATCAGACTGTGAGGCATTCTTCGTGGCCCACGTACCGCACCAATCCCATAGGCTTTCAGCTTCTCAAACGGGAGAAAAGACGGGTTGTACTGATCCAGCTTTTTCAATCTCATCACATGGTTCATATGTACGTTGCCATCATCATAATGGTAAGGAATATTGACTTCTGTAGCTTCGCACCGATATAGAACAGCGGAAACCGGGGCCGTAACATATAGACAGACAACATCGCCAACGGCTACTTCCTCCTGTTTATAGCCTTGGTCAGTAGTTTGATACTATGTACGAACTTTCTGCGTACTTGCTTTCGTTTTCGGATACCGTACAATATTTATACAATGAATCGTCAAGAGAGGAGGCAACAAGGTGACTTCTTTAACCATAGAACAAAAAAGAGTGGACATATACCCAAGCGCAAAGCCGGGCAGCCCAGTTATCTATCTCAACACCTTTTCCAATGCCGTTAACAGTGTGTATAAAAACCTGATGGCGCTCGGCTGCCCAGATTTCAGTCTGGTGGCGGTCAGTAAGCTGAAATGGGATCATGACATGACACCGTGGTATATGGGGCCGATCTCTAAACACGATACGCCCTGCACCGGGGGTGCGGATGATTACCTGAAACTGCTTCTGGATGAAATTATGCCGGAAGCGGAAGCACTCCTTCCCGGTGCGCCCGCCTGGCGGGGCCTCGCCGGTTACTCGCTGGCCGGGCTGTTCGCCCTCTACGCTCTCTACCAAACGGATGTGTTTGCCCGCGCAGCGAGTATGTCAGGTTCCTTCTGGTTTGAGGGCATCATGGAATATGTGTGCTCCCATGAGATGAAGCGCAAACCTGACTGTCTGTATTTTTCTCTCGGAGACAAGGAGAGCTCCACCGATAATCCGATTTTGAACGTTGTGCAGCAGAATACGCAGGAGATAGAAACACTGTGCCACGGGAAAGGCATCGAAACCACCTTCGTACTGAACAGTGGCAGCCACTATCAGGCGTGCAACAAGCGCACAGCGGCTGGCATTCACTGGATATTAAATAGATAAACCGACAAGGAGATAAAACGATGGATACGATCTATTCGCTTTTTCAGAAGGTAGTTAAAGAACATGAAAATGCCCCGGCTATCATTGAAAACGACCGCACCATGACTTTTGGAGAGCTGTCCAACATGGTGGATATGATCACGTGCAGCTTTCCGCAGGAAGTACACAGCATCGGCATCGTCATGCGTCACCGAACCGAGATGATTGCCTCGATTCTGGCGGTACTCAAATGCGGCGGCCGATATGTCCCAGCCGAGCCGGATTTTCCCACCGGGCGCATCCATGACATGATGACCGAGGCACAGGTGGATTTTGTGCTGACGGAACACGCCTTTGCGCCCAAACTGAGCAGTTTCCCCATCCGCTATACAGATTGTGAGATCTGCGGCGTGGAGACGCCCTCCTGGAAGCGCAACGCCATCGAAGACCCGGAACGCCCCGCCTATGTGCTGTATACGTCAGGTACCACCGGGCGGCCCAAAGGTGTCTGTGTCACCAACCGCAATGTTTGCCATTATGTCCGTGCCTTTGCCAACGAGTTCCATCCCGGCCCCGGTGATGTCATGCTGCAATATTCCGTCTGTTCTTTTGACATCTTTGTGGAGGAAGTGTTCACCAGTCTGCTGAATGGTGCCGCTCTGGCCATCCCCGCTGACGAGGATAAGGCCGACATCCATGCATTGATGGCTTTTGTGGAACGCCACCATGTGACTATGATCAGCGGCTTTCCGTATCTGCTGGCAGAAATGAACCACCTGTCTGTCATTCCGTCCTCTCTGCGGCTGCTTATCAGCGGCGGCGATGTGTTGCGGGGCGTTTATGTGGATCACCTGCTGAACAAAGCAGAGGTTTACAACACCTACGGCCCCTCCGAGACAACGGTCTGCGCCTCCTATTACCGTTGTAATAGTGGAACTGTGCTGGAGGACGGTACCTATCCCATCGGTCATCCTGTACTAGGTGCGCAAATCAGGATTCTGGATCAGTCTGGCAACGAGGTTGCCAAAGGGCAGACGGGTGAGATTTGCATTTATGGCGGCGGTGTATCTCTGGGCTACATTGGCGACCATGCCGAGGAAAACAGAACTTTTGAGCGGCAGCCGGACGGTAGCACCATGTACCGCAGCGGCGATTTGGGCTATATCCTGCCGGATGGCAACATTGCATTCCTGCACCGCAAGGACGACCAGATCATGATTTACGGCAAGCGGGTGGAACTTGCCGAGGTGGAGTCCCGGCTCTATCGGTGCAAGGATGTGCAGCAGGCTATTGTCCGGGCTTTTACAGACGAGGATGGACTGTCCTATATGACCGCCTATGTGGTGCCTTCCGACAATAAGCTGAAAGTCTCGGAAGTAAAAAAAGAACTGTCTGAAAATTTGACTTCCTTTATGATCCCAGAGTTCTTTGTGAAGATGAAGCAGATTCCTTTGAATGTCAACGGTAAGCCGGATGTGTCGAAACTGCCGGTGGTAATGAAAGCGGGGGCATTATAATGGAGATTCAGATCCGGCAGGCCACGATCCAGGACCTGAATGTATTGATGCAATGGCGAATGGAAGTCTTGCATGAGGTATTCTCCATCCCCTCGGAGCGGTCTGTAACAGAGCTGGAATCGGAAAATCGCCGCTACTATCAAACAGAACTGCCGCAGGGCGGACATATTGCCTGCTTTGCCTACGTAGGGGAGGAAATCGTCGGCTGCGGCGGGATATGCCTCTATCATGAGATGCCCTCACCGGACAATCTAAACGGGAAATGTGCCTACCTGATGAACATTTATACCCGGCCGCAGTTTCGCGGACACGGCATAGGGAACAGAATCGTCAGGTGGCTTGTAGAGCAGGCTCGTCAGCGGCATATTTCAAAAATTTATCTTGAAACCTCAAACAAAGGCAGGCCGCTGTATCAAACAATCGGTTTTGCCGATATGAAGGATATGATGAAACTGTCCCGTGAAAAATAAGCAAAATCAAAGGAGCATACATACAATGGAGTCAATCATCTGAAACGTTGAAGTGAAAAGCGTCCTCACAAAATCCAATTTGCCTGTGAGTGATTATTCGGTCAATCCTTATGTGGGCTGTGGCCACGGCTGCAAATATTGCTACGCATCTTTTATGAAGCGTTTTACCAATCACCCGGAGCCCTGGGGAGAGTTCATAGACGTTAAATTTTGGCCGGAAATCAAACACCCGGAGCGGTATGCAGGGAAAGAACTGTTTCTCTGTTACGTGACCGACCCATATCAGCCGCTGGAGGAAACCGTCTGCCGCACCCGCGCCATTTTGGAGCAGATGCAGGGCAGCGAATGTAGCCTCAGTATTGCTACCAAGTCTGACCTGGTGCTGCGTGACCTTGACCTCATTAAAACATTCCCCAATGCGCGGGTATCCTGGTCGACCAAACACACTGGACGAAGATTTTCGCGCTGATATGGACAATGCAGTGAGCATTGAGCGGCGGCTGGCCGCTATGAAAGCATTCCATGATGCTGGTGTGCGCACCACCTGCTTTATCTCGCCGATTTTCCCCGGCCTCACCGACCTGCCCTCCATCATCCACCGGGCGAAGAATCAATGTAATTTGGTCTGGCTGGAAAACCTAAACTTGCGGGGCGGTTATAAGAAAACGATTTTTGACTATATAACGGAAAAACATCCAGACCTGCTGCCGCTGTACGATACCATTTACAATAAAAAAGAACGCAGCTACTGGTCAATGCTGGATGCGCAGATGCGGCAGTTTTGCCAAGAGGAAGGGCTACTGTATGTCCGGGATGATGATTCCATCAAACGCCCGTTCAACGATCCGCCTATCGTGGTCAATTATTTTTTCAACGAAGAGATTATCCCTCGGCCAAAATGCAGAAGAACAGGTAATCAAAACTATATAGTAACATGCAGAAAGCTAGAAGTTGTAGAGGTGAGGTTATGAAACGCGCAGAATTAGAATCAGACATATAACGCTGAGACAGATTATCCGTGGCTCAAATATCCGAATTATGAGGTGTTCCGGCATTGTAATAATCGGAAGTGGTTTGCTCTGATTATGGATGTACCAAAGAACAAGCTGGGGCTGCAAGGCGAAGAAATGCTGGAAGTGGTCGATTTCAAATGTGACCCAATTCTGATTGGCACACTACGAGAGGAACCCGGCTTCTTCCCGGCGTATCACATGAGCAAGGATAGCTGGATTACTGTTGCACTGGATGTGCAGCGTATCAGATGACAAAATCAAAATGTTGCTTGATATGAGTTATGAAGCAACGATACCCAAAACATGCAAGAAGAGATACTGATAAATTCCCGTTTACCACCCAAGAACATCCATGAGAGAGGAGTGACCGTTATGAAGGAAAACAGAAAACTATTAAAAGAAGTGCTCAAGGACATCCGGCACGACATGACCGATGAGGAAGTGCTGAATCTGCTGGCAGACAGTAAGATCTCCGTCAGTCCTGAAAGCGAAAAAGAAAAGTATACGCTGGGGCAGCGTGCAGCAGATTCCATTGCAAAATTTGCCGGAAGCTGGGCGTTTATCTTTTCCTTTACCGGTGTTCTGATTCTTTGGATGGTGGTCAACACGGTGCTGGCTGCCAAAGCGTTTGACCCGTATCCGTTTATTCTGCTGAATCTGGTACTGTCCTGTGTGGCGGCAATTCAGGCACCGTTGATCATGATGAGCCAGAACCGTCAGGAGGAAAAAGACCGCCGCAGAGCAGAAAATGATTATAAAGTCAACCTGAAGACCGAGATCATGATCGAGGACCTGTACGATAAAGTAAACGCCATTCTTGCCAAGCAGTCTGCACTGGAAAAGCGGCTGCAAAACGATGGCAAAAATCATACAAAGCAGCAGGAAAACAACTGAATCCTAGCTTTTTTGCGCCAAAATGGGATAAGCCGGAAAGAAAACGGTGTGCGATTCCATCTCCCGGTGTTGATTTTTGTCTCATTGTGGTAATGGGGGAAAGACAGATACAAGATATTGTTGCAAAAGTATTATTTTTTCGTGAATATTAGCACTCTACTATTGACAGTGCTAAAATGCGGTGCTATAACAGTGGCGTGCTCAGGAGGAAGGGAAAAAGGAGAGCCGCAAGACTCCCCGGAAAGCTCTTCCGAGTGGACGCTTCAGATTTTTTGCCCCGACCCGAACGCCGGGATTGGAGGAATGATTTATGCTTATGCCGACTGTTTTCCATGAAAACCTGTTCGATGATTTCTTCGATCCGTTCTGGAATGACGCTGCACTGGAACGTATGATGAACCGTGAGGCTCGTGATACCTTTGGTAAGCGCGGTGCAAACATGATGAAGACCGATGTCAAACAGACGGACAATGGCTACGAAGTAGCTGTTGACCTGCCGGGCTGCAAGAAGGAAGACGTTCAGATGGATCTGAACGACGGCTACCTGACCATTCAGGCAGTGCGCAGCCACAGCAATGACGAAAAGGATCAGAAGGGCCGCTATCTGCGGCGCGAATCCTTCTCCGGCACCTGCGCGCGCAGTTTCTACGTGGGCGATGTGAAGAAGGAAGACATCCACGCAAAGTTCGAGGATGGCGTCCTGCACGTCGAGCTGCCTGCTCCTCAGCAGACGAAGGCTTTGCCTGAGAACCCGAATCTGATTGCAATCGAGTAAAACGCCGGTCGTGTGCGCCAAAGCACAACGCACATAAGATGCCCCCGGAGAGCCGCAACAAGCCCTCCGGGGGCATTTTTTGTTTCCCGGTATTTTTCCGCAGCGGCAAGCCTTCGTCAAAACTCCGGGTGCTATTCATCCCGGATGCCAATGTCAGCACAGATGATTTTTCCGCACAGCGGCGCAGAAGCTTCTGCCATATGCAAAGGCTTATAACTGTCGAAGGTTACGGTCAAATCTGCATGGGCAGCACCCTCGGCAACCTCCCCGGTATCCGTGTTGATGCCGCTGGGCAGGTCTACAGCCAGCACAAAGGTGTCGCTCTTATGCAGACGGCGTATCAGCCCGCAGGCAGCAAGACCGGAAGGCCGAAGTGCACCACGGAACCCGGTGCCATCTGCAACGAGCTGTTTACATGGGCGGATGTTTACGACACCGCCAACCACGATGAACGGCGCGCCATCTTGCAGCAGTTCATTAAGGAGATTCGCGTCCGAAAAGACTATGAGATCTCGATTACGCTGAACGCCAGCTTCAACCAAGTGGAGCAGCTCAAGGCTGTATCAACCTACGATGGCGCGGAAATTTTTGAAGAAATTTCCGAGAAGGGGGCATAAAAGCGATGCACTTGCCCGCAGAACTCTGCAAAATGCAAAGAAAGAAGCGTGAAACCGATGGATTTTCAAAAAGTATATGGATGACCCCACCCGGTTCGCATCCGACTTCAGGGTTCGGAGCCCGGCACGGTCTGCCAAAGTTTTTTGGACATAAAAAACGCCGCATCGTACAAAAACGATGCAGCAAAAACGAAAATCTCCCCGGTAGACATTCCTACTGGTCGGAACCCGCGCACTAAGCAACAGCGACGAGTTGCGTTAGCTGATTTTTCCGCAGCCCCTTGACGGGGCTTTGAAAAATCAGAACGCGGCCCCAACAGCTCCTCCCTGTTTCAGCCACTGGCTGCGGTCGTCGCCGTTGCACTGGGCTGATTGCTTGCCCTGTCTGCGGCAGGGCCGTGCTGTTCGAATCCCTCTAGGTCCCAAAGCCAGTGCGTGACTTATGTATATACAAAAGAAAAGCAGCAGCGTTAAAATTACGCTGCTGCTAAAAGTGGACCTAGAGGGATTCGAACCCTTGACCTCTCGGATGCGAACCGAACGCTCTCCCAACTGAGCTATAGGCCCATACTGATGAATGTATGCCGGATGACTTGATTAGTTTACCTCTTTTTTCCGAGTTTGTCAAGCATCTGGCTGGGAAGTTTCAAAAAGCAGTGCTTCTGCTTCCGTGGCATCCCCGAAAATTTTTCTTTCTGGACGTCGCCCTCGGCTGAGGCAAACGCAGATATGCAAACAGCGCCCGGAAGGTTCTGCCGCCTTCCGGGCGCTGTATTCTTGTCCTTATTCCACAGTCACGCTCTTGGCAAGGTTGCGGGGCTTATCGACGTCGCAGCCGCGCAGGACCGCCATATAGTAGGCAAAGAGCTGCAGCGGCACGATGAGCTGCAGCGGCATGAGCAGGTCGTCGTAATCATCCAGCCGCACCACATAATCCGCCACACCCTCCGGCACTACGGCATCCTTCGTCGTGAAGAGCAGGACCTTTGCGCCCCGGCTCTTGGTCTCCTTGGCGTTGGAGATGGTCTTTTCGTAGACCTGCTTCTGGGTCGCCAGCGCGATGACCGGCACCCCCTCGGTGATGAGGCTGATGGTGCCGTGCTTGAGCTCTCCGGCGGCGTAGGCGTCCGAGTGGACGTAGCTGATCTCCTTCAGCTTCAGGCTGCCCTCCAGCGAGAGGGAGTAATCGAACCCGCGCCCGATGAAGAAGCAGCTCTGGGTGTTGACGAACCGGCTGGCGAGGTACTTGATCTGCTCACAGTCGGCCAGACGGGGCTTGATGACCTCGCTGGCGCGGAGCAGCTCGGCGGTCAGGCGGCGGATCTCAGCTTCCGTCTGCTCCCCGCGGGCCAGCGCCAGCCGGAAGGCAAACAGGTAAAGCACGCACATCTGCACCGTGTAGGCCTTGGTGGATGCCACGGCGATCTCCGGCCCCGCATAGGTGTAGAGCACATGATCCGCCGCGCGGGCGATGGAGCTGCCCACCACGTTAACGATGGCCAGCACCGGCACGCCCCGGCTCTTGGCCAGCTTGAGGGCGGCCAGCGTGTCGCTGGTCTCGCCGGACTGGCTGATGATGATGACCAGATCGTTGGGCCGCAGGATGGGGTCCCGGTAGCGGAACTCGCTGGCGATGTCCACCTCGGCGGGGACGCGGGCCAGTGCTTCGATGGCCGCCTTGCCCACCATGCCCGCGTGCATGGCGGTGCCGCAGGCGACCAGATGGATGGTGCCGATGCCCCGCAGCACCTCGTCCGACAATTCCGGAATGCGCAGATCCGGCAGACCGTTCTCCACGCGGGGGCTGACCGTCGCCGTGATCGCGGCGGGCTGCTCGTTGATCTCCTTGAGCATAAAGTGCGGGTAGCCGCCCTTTTCAGCCGCTTCCATGTCCCAGTCGGCGGTCAGCACTTCCCGCTCCACCGGCTCGGCGAACTCGTTGTAGAATTGGATGCTCCCAGCGGTCACCACGGCCAGATCGCCCTCTTCGAGGACGCTGTACTTCCGAGTATACTTCAGCAGGGCCGGGATATCCGACGCCACAAAGTTTTCGCCCTCGCCCCAGCCGACGATGAGGGGACTCTCCCGCTTGACGGCAAAGACGGTATCGGGGAAATCCTTGAACAGCACGGCCAGCGCGTAGCTGCCCCGCACCATACCCAGCGCTTCGTGGAGCGCTTTCAGCGGTTCGCCCTCATAGCAGTTGTCGATGAGTTTGACGAGCACTTCCGTATCCGTCTCGCTCTCGAAGGTGTAGCCCTTCGCCATGAGCCGCTCTTTCAGGATGCCGTAATTTTCAATGATGCCGTTGTGGACGATGCTCACCCGCGGGGTAGAGTGGGGGTGGCTGTTCACGTCGCTGGGCTCGCCATGGGTGGCCCAGCGGGTGTGTCCGATGCCGCAGCGGCTTTCGGCCAGCGCCTGAAGCTCCAACTTTTTCCGCAGCTCGGCAAGGCGGCCCTTGCTCTTGACCACCCGGATGCCGCCCTCCAGCGCCAGTGCGACGCCGGCGGAGTCATACCCGCGGTACTCCAGCTTCTCCAAGCCGTCCAGCAGAACATTCTGCGCGTTGCGCTTGCCCACATAACCAACAATGCCACACATACAAAATACCTCCAGACCGACAGCCCGGCGCAGAATGCGCACAGTGCGGCTGTCAGCTTTCCTAGTTCATTTTATGTTTTTGTATGGCTTTCGTTCAAGGGGATCTGTTGCGGTATCACTGCCGTTTTTTGCCCCTCTTTGCGGCTGGTATAGCCCATTCAACCGGAGAAACATCCGCCGAAATTTTCGATGATTTCTCTCCTCGTCACCCTCGCGGCTGTCACCCGCGTGGCCCGGCGCTTGGCGTTAACGAAAAGCAGCATTCCTTCTTTCAAGTAAATTCAACTCCCCCAGCCGAGGCTATGCCGAGTCAGCCCCCCACCACGGCG
>OBYM01000953.1_pt1 | contig 13906 bp, 12 predicted proteins | sample 1538191 | NCBI WGS metagenome assembly OBYM01 (sample SAMEA2580165, study PRJEB22360) | human gut metagenome | biome: human gut; feature: human-associated habitat; material: faeces | place: Denmark | collected 2008/2010 | reverse complement strand
CCTGTGGAGAGTCACGAATGGGGCCAGATGCCCGCCCGCCGAAAAGCCGCAGACCGCGATCTGTTCCGGCAGGACGCCCCACGCCTCCGCATGTTCCCGCAGCAGCGCAAGCGCCGCGCTGAGCTGGCGCAGCGGCTGGTAATTCCGTGCGCCCTCGCCGACGCTGTAGGTCAGCACGGCGGCGTGGTACCCCGCTGCCGCAAACTGCAAAGCCACCGGGTCCGCCTCGCGGGCGCTGACATGCTCGTACCCGCCGCCCGGCACCACCAGCACCAGCGGCCGCCGTAGCGCGTTCGGCATCGCCGGGGCCGGGGTGCGCAGATATACGTCCAGCTCTCCCCCACCGGGGAGAGGGTAAGTCTTAAACTGCATTTGGGTCATCCTTTCCGGTTTGGTTTCCGAATCATTATAATGAGTTTGCAGGAAAATGTAAAGGCAGCAGTTGACAAACCACGCTGCGTCGCATATAATAAAGGTGGACAAAGTTTACCGCTGACCAATATGCGGTATAAAAATGGTTGGGTTGTAAGTTTTACCGCTGACCGGTATGCGGTATAAAAATAGTCGGGTCGTAAGTTGATACCCCTGCCAGTTCGGTGGGGGTATTCTTGTATCTGCTGTAAATGAGGATCACGATGAAAAAAACCGGATTCTATATCATCAAAGATGCTTTTTTCGCTGAGGTGAACGATCCCTATCTGAAGGGAAACAAAGAACAAAATCGCCCCCATTACTATTGCTTTGAGGATTCTGAAAACGGGATTTATTGGATGATCCCGCTTTCCAGCCGGATCGATAAATATCAGCGCATCATCGATAAGCGATTGGCGGCCGGAAAGCCTTGTGATACGCTCTATATCGTGGAATTGGACAACAACCGCAAAAATGTTTTCCTGATTCAAGATATTTTTCCGATCACCGCAGATTACATTAAGCGCGAATACACGATTGCCGGAAATCCCATGATGCTGACCAGCGAGCATGTTGCACGGGAAATCGAAAAGCGTGCCCGGCGCGTTGTCGGTTTGCTCAAACGCGGCATCAAGTTCACGCCAACGCAGCCTGATATTGCTGCGATCTTAGCATTTTTGAAGGCACGGCAGGATTCCTGACTTCCAACTCCGTGCAGTTTCACCGAACGCGCACAGCGTCCGGTGATTTTTGTTTTCGAAACATTTCTGAACTTTTTATGAAACCCCTTGATTTTTGGTGTGAAGCGGTGTATATTAGCACTCGAAAGTTATGAGTGCTAAGCAGTCACCCCGAAACTCCGGCTCCTTGGCGCCAAATCTGAACAAAAGAGGTTTTGCATTATGGCGAAAAAAGAATTTCAGGCAGAAAGCAAAAAGCTGATGGATATGATGATCAACTCCATCTATACCAATAAGGAAATTTTCCTGCGGGAGCTGATCTCCAACGCTTCGGACGCCATCGACAAGCTGTACTATAAGAGTCTGACCGACACTTCCGTCGGCATGAACAAAGGCGATTTCCGCATCCTGCTCACCCGTGATAAGGACAACCGCACCCTGACCATCTCCGATAACGGCATCGGCATGACCAAGGAGGAGCTGGAATCCAACCTCGGCACCATCGCCCACTCCGGTTCGCTGGACTTCAAGAAGGAGAACAAGGACGAGAACATCGACATCATCGGCCAGTTCGGCGTCGGCTTCTACTCCGCTTTCATGGTGGCCGACAAGGTCACCGTCATCTCCAAAGCCTATGGCTCCGACGAGGCTTGGCAGTGGGAGTCCAGCGGTGCTGACGGCTACGAGCTGAACCCCACCGAGAAGGACACCGCGGGCACCGAGATCATCCTGCACATCAAGCCCAGCACCGACACCGACAACTACGAGAACTTCCTCGACGAATATGGTATCGTGGCCATCGTCAAGAAGTACAGCGACTATGTGCGTTATCCCATCCAGATGGAGCGCGAGAAGAGCCGCCAGAAGCCCGAACCGGATCCCAAGCCCGACGATTACAAGCCGGAGTGGGAGACCTACACCGAGCTGGAGACCCTGAACAGCATGGTGCCCATCTGGAAGAAGCAGAAGAGCGAAGTCACCGACGAGGAGTACGCCAACTTCTATAAGGACAAGTTCAACGATTACTCCGACCCCGCCCGCGTCATCGTCAGCCGCACCGAGGGCACCGCGAACTACAACGCCCTGCTCTTCGTGCCCAGCCACCGTCCCTACGACTTCTATACTAAGGATTACGAAAAGGGTCTGGCCCTGTATGCCTCCGGCGTGCTCATCATGGAAAAGTGCGGCGATCTGCTGCCCGATTACTTCAGCTTCGTCAAGGGCGTCGTGGACAGTCAGGACCTGAGCCTGAACATCAGCCGTGAGATGCTCCAGAAGGACAACCAACTCAAGCTGATCCACAACGCACTGGAAAAGAAGATCAAGAACGAACTCCACGCCATGCTGGCCAATGACCGTGAGAAGTACGAGGCCTTCTGGAAGGAGTTCGGCCGCCAGATCAAGTTCGGCGCTTATTCCGATTACGGGATGCACGCCGAGCTGCTGCGCGACCTGCTGCTGTTCTGGTCCGCCAAGGAGCAGAAGATGGTCACCCTGCAGGAGTATGTGGACAAGATGCCCGCCGAGCAGAAGTACATCTACTTCGCCGCCGGTGACTCCTCCGACCGTCTGGCCAAGCTGCCCTCCACCGAGCTGGTGCTGGGCAAGGGCTACGACGTGCTGCTGCTGACCGAGGACGTGGACGAGTTCTGCCTGCAGATCCTGCGCACCTATCCCCGCAAGGATGCCGAGGGCAAGGACGGCACCGTGGAGTTCAAGAACGTCAACAGCGGCGACCTTGGCCTTGAGACCGAGGACGAGAAGAAGGCCGCCGAGGATGCCACCGCCGAGAACAAGCCCCTGTTCGACGCCATGAAGGACGCACTGGATGGCAAGGTCAAGGAGGTCAAGGTCTCCACCCGCCTGAAGGAGCACCCGGTCTGCCTGTCTTCCGACGGCCCCCTCTCCATCGAGATGGAGAAGGTCCTCTCCAAGCAGCCCGGCAGCGAGGGCGTCAAGAGCGACAAGGTGCTGGAACTGAACATCAACCACCCCGTCTTCGCGGTGCTGAAAGCCGCGCAGGAAGCGGGCGACACCGACAAGGTGAAAACGTACAGTGCTCTGCTCTACGCACAGGCTCAGCTCATTGAGGGGCTGCCCGTGGATGATCCCGCCGCTTATGCTGAAGCTGTTTGCAGCCTGATGAAATAAGGCTTTTACTCCCCTATTTGCTCCCAAAGAAAATATCTCTTAACAAAAGAGCCGCGTTCCGCTATAATAAAGTGGAACACGGTTCTTTTCATTTAGGAGGATTTTGCCCCATGGAGCCAAGACGCAGCAAACATTATCTCGCCCGCATCCCCACCATCGCCCTTCTGGTGCTTTTCGCCATGTCGCCGGAACTGAGCATCCTGTTCTTCATCCTGCGGGCCATCGATCGGGACGCGCTGAAAAAAGAGCAGGAAAACGCCGACTACGCCAGCGATTTCCGGACCGAGGACACCCGCGCGGACCAGAGCGCCCGCCCCGTCGGCTGCGACGACGAGACCGTTTACGGCCACGACATCCCCACCGCCGAGCAGAAGAACGCGAAAAAGTGGCACAAGAACCTGACCACCCTCTGCACGGTGTTCGGTGCCATCTTCCTTGTGGCGGGCCTTGCCGGGCTGGGGGACATCATCGACTTGTGGGGCTACTGGTTCGACTGGGGCGAGTTTATCACAGCGCTGACCCAGATCCTCGGCGGCGGCGCGGCGCTGGGCATGGGGCTGCGGATGCGCAATGCCTGCAAGCTGGAACGCAAACTGGATAAGATCGTCGGGGACCGGAGCAATATCCCGCTGGACGAGCTCTTTGCCGCAGCGGGCATCGACTCCGCCAAGGGCATCTCGGTGGTGGAGCGGGCCATCGACCACGGCTATTTCGGAGCCGATGCCTACATCGACCACCGCACCGGCACCCTCATCGTGCGGGGCGCAGCACCCCAGCCGCCCCAGACAGAGGAAGAACCCAAGGCGGAGCCCGCCCCGGAGGACCTCTATGCTTCCCTGCAAGCCCAGCTCCGGAAGGCCAACGAGGCCATCCCCGATCCGGTGATGACGGCTAAGATCTCCCGCTTGGAGGAGGTCAGCGCCCGCATCTTTGCGCTGGCGAAGAAGGACCCCGGCAAAAAGGCCCAGCTGCAAAAGTTCATGGACTACTATCTGCCCACAGCCCTCAAGCTGCTGAACACCTACGCCCAGCTCTCGGCGCAGGATGTGCAGGGCGAGAACATCTCCGAGGCCAAGCAGAGCATCGAGCGCTCCATGGACCTGCTGATCACGGCTTTCGAAAACCAGTTGGACAAGCTGTTCCAGTCCGACGCGCTGGACGTCTCCGCCGATGTGGCCGCGCTGGAGGGGATGCTCAACCTCGACGGGCTGGCCGCCAGCGATTTCAAGCCCGGAAACGCAAGTTAAGGCTTCATCGAGAAGCAACAATAATACATGGTCTTTTCCGCAGAGATTCTTTATTATTAGGGTAAGAGAAACCGGAGCAGCGCCTGCCCCGGTTTGGGAATATTGATCGCTCAGAGGAGGAACTTCACCATGATGAGATCCGTTTCTGTCTGGAAGCAGGAGCTGGCCGACGGCACCCACACCAGCCGTCTGGCTGCGCTGTACTGCTGCGCCCCCGAACAAACGCCCACACAGGCTGCCCGCTATGCCGCCGTGCTGGACGGGCTGGAAACCACCTTTGGCTCCCACACCGAGGCCGGGCTGTACAGTGCCCCCGGCCGCACCGAGATCGGCGGCAACCACACCGACCACCAGCACGGCCGGGTGCTGGCGGGCAGCGTCAACATTGATATGATCGCTGCTGCCGCCCCCAACAGCCTGAACCAGCTCCGCGTCCAGAGCGAGGGGTACGACCTGTGCGTCATCGATCTTTCGAACCTTACCGCCCGCAAAGAGGAAGAGAACACCACCATGGCCCTGCTGCGCGGCGAGTGCGAAGCGTTCCGCCAGCGGGGAGCCAAGCTCTCCGGCCTTGACGTGTACATCTCCTCCAACGTGCCCAAGGGCAGCGGCGTCTCGTCCTCGGCGGCGTTCGAGGTGCTGATCGGCGTCATCCTCAACGACTGCTTCATGGCCGAAAAGGTCTCCCCCATCGCCATCGCGCAGATCGGCCAGTGGGCAGAGAATGTTTACTTCGGCAAACCCTGCGGCCTGATGGACCAGATGGCCTCCAGCGTCGGCAACATTATCACCATTGACTTTGCGGACCCTGCCCACCCCGCCGTCGAGCCGGTGCAGGTCGATTTCTCCAAGGCGGGCCTCGCGCTCTGCATTCTGGATTCCGGTGCCGACCACGCCGACCTGACCGACGAGTATGCCGCCATCCCCAGCGAATGCCGCGCCGTGGCCGCTGTCTGCGGCGGCGAGGTGCTGCGGGATGTTCCCTTTGAGACCTTCCTCGCAAAGCTCCCGGAGTGCCGCAAGCAGTGCGGCGACCGCGCCGTGCTCCGCGCCTTCCACATCTACGCCGACAACGAGCGGGTGGCAAAACAGGTGGCCGCCCTCCGCGCGGACGATTTCGACACCTTCCTGCAGCTGGTCACCGAGTCCGGCCTGAGCAGCTGGGAGTACCTGCAGAACGTCATCCCCGCCGGGTACAAGGAGCATCAGGAGGTGGCCGTGACCATCGCCGCCGCCAAGCACTTCCTGCGCGGCAAGGGTGCCGTCCGCGTCCACGGCGGCGGTTTTGCGGGCACCGTACAGGCCTTTGTGCCGGTGGAAGAGCTGGCCCAGTTCAAGGAGCAGATGGAAGCCATCCTCGGCGCGGGCCGCTGCCATGTCCTCTCCATCCGCCCGGAAGGAGGCGCTGTTCTGTGATTTCCACTGCCATCCAACAGCTCGTCAATTACGGTCTGGACACCGGCCTCATCCTGCCGGACGATGAGATCTACATCCGCAACCAGCTGCTCATGACCATGCAGCTGGACAGCTTCACCGAGCCGGAGGGCGAGGTCTGCTACACCGACCTCGAAGCCATCCTGAAAACGCTGGTGGACGATGCGGTGGCCCGCGGCGTGTGCGAGGACAACTCCACCGCCCGCGACCTCTTCGACACCAAGCTCATGGGCGTGCTGACCCCGCGTCCCTCCATCGTCCGCGCCAACTTTGAGGAGCGGTACGAGACCGAAGGTCCCGAAGCGGCGACCAACTGGTTCTACAAGTTCAGTCAGGACACCGATTACATCCGCCGCTACCGCATCAAGCGGGATCTGAAGTGGGTCACCAAGACCCCCTACGGCGATCTGGATATCACCATCAACCTTTCCAAGCCGGAAAAAGACCCCAAGGCCATTGCCGCCGCTAAGCTGGCCCCCCAGAGCGCCTACCCCAAGTGCCAGCTCTGCGTGGAGAACGAGGGCTATGCGGGCCGGATGAACCACCCCGCCCGTGAGAACCACCGCATCATCCCGCTGACCATCAACGACAGCGCGTGGAATCTGCAGTACAGCCCCTATGTCTACTACAACGAGCACTGCATCGTCTTCAACAACCAGCACACCCCCATGAAGATCGAGCGGGCCACTTTCCGCAAGCTGCTGGACTTCGTGGCCCTCTTCCCCCACTATTTCGTGGGCAGCAACGCGGACCTGCCCATCGTGGGCGGCTCCATCCTGAGCCACGACCACTTCCAAGGCGGCCACTACGAGTTCGCCATGGCGAAGGCCCCCATCGAAAAGGCATGGGTTTTCCCCGGCTATGAGGATGTGGAAGCAGGCATCGTCCACTGGCCCATGAGCTGCATCCGCCTGACCTGTGCGGACGACAAGCGCCTTGTGGACTTGGCGGACAAGATCCTGACCGCATGGCGCGGCTACACCGACGAGAGCTGCTTTCTCTTCGCCGAGACCGACGGTGAGCCCCACAACACCATCACCCCCATCGCCCGGATGCGGGACGGCAGATTCCAGCTCGACCTCGTGCTCCGCAACAACATCACCACCCCGGAGCACCCGCTGGGCGTCTACCACCCCCACGCCAAGCTCCACCACATCAAGAAAGAGAACATCGGCCTCATCGAGGTCATGGGTCTGGCCGTTCTGCCCAGCCGCCTGAAGCAGGAGCTGTTTGATCTGGCCGACGCACTGGTGGCCCGCGTACCCACCGCCGAGTATCCCGAAGCGTTGCAGAAGCACGCCGCATGGGCCGAGGAGATCCTTGCCAAGCACCCCGACCTGAACGGTGACAACGTCCACCTCATCCTGCAGGACGAGGTCGGCCATGTCTTCGCCGAGGTTCTGGCAGATGCCGGTGTCTATAAACTGGACGAAGCCGGACGCGCTGGCTTTGTGCGGTTCCTCGCTTCCGTAAACTAAGCTTTTTTTGCGATGTAAAACCCGTCAGCAGTTCCTGTTGGCGGGTTTTGTTAAACCAATCGCAGGGCAGTGGGTATTCTCCCTCGCAAGTGAGACGGGGATTCCATACCCCGCCCTATTGCCTACGGCAACAGGGTCCCACCCGTCGGACACTTGCTTGGGAAAACACCCACCGTCCTGCTGACGAACGTGCATCTTGAAACGATTGGAGAACGCTATGTCGTATACCCTCGAAGTTTGTGTTGACAGCACCGCCAGCGCCCTTGCGGCGAAGGAGGGCGGGGCCAACCGGCTGGAACTCTGCGCCGACCTCATCGTAGGCGGCACGACCCCCAGCCTTGCGCGGTCGCCTAGGCAATAGGGCTGGGGCGGCAGCTGAATCAGACCACCGGCCTCCCGGTCCGCGCCCTGCTCCGCCCCCGCTTCGGCGATTTCTGCTACGACCGCTGGGAGCTGGCGCAGATGGCTGCTTCCGCCGCGGAGCTGGTGGCTGCCGGGGCCGACGGTATCGTGACCGGCGTGCTGACCCCGGACGGCGCACTGGATGTGGAAGCTCTGGGCCCCATCTACGACGCCGCCCGCGAAGCCGCAGCCAAGGCGAACCGCCCCGTGGCCCTCACCCTCCACCGCGCCTTCGATGTCTGCCGTGACCCCTTCGCCGCGCTGGAAGCGGCCTGTGGGCTGGATCTTTCCACCATCCTCACCAGCGGCCAAGCCGCCAGTGCCCCGCAGGGCGCTCCCCTGCTCCGGCAGCTCGTAGAGCGGGCGGCGGGCCGCATCGAGATTCTGGTGGGTGCGGGGGTCTCCCCGGCCAATCTCCCCGCCCTTGCAAGGGAAACAGGCGCTTCTGCCTTCCACCTCTCCGGCAAGCAGGTGCTGGACAGCCGGATGACCTTCCGCCGGGAGGGCGTCCCCATGGGGCTGCCCGGTTTCTCGGAGTTCGAGCTCTGGCAGACCAGCAAGGACACCATCCGAAACGCCCGCACCGTTCTGGATACGCTGTAACGAAACGATCCCGCCACATTCCATGGCGGGATCGTTTCGTTTATTTGTCCTGTTTTAAAGCTTCCTTGACCTCGACGTAGTACAGCCCCCCTCGGCTCTTTTGCAGCTCCTGCTCAAATTCCGCTTCGGTGTGGGTCTTCCGGTACTCTTTCAGCCGGTCGATCTCCGCCTGATGGATGTACTCGCTCCGCCAGTCACCCGGCCAAAGAACCGGGACGAAGCGTTCCGATACAGCAGCCCCAGCGCACAGAGCCCTGCCGCCAGCAGCCCCAGCAGGTGCACCAGCCGGAGGCCGGGCACCGCCGCGAAAACGACCAGAAAGGCCAGCACCGCCAGCACAAGCCGTTTTCCCTCCGCCAAAAGATAGCCTTTCATCCTGCATTCCTCCCGCTGAGATGAGAAATGTCCCGCCGTTTGGGCGGGACAGGTCGTGTAGAGATCGTCGATTTAGAGGATCGGGCTTTCCAGATTGCCGTTCTCCTGAATGTGGTGCTTTTCCACATAGCCGGTCAGCATCAAGGTCAGCGCGCCGTCGCCGGTGATGTTGCAGGCGGTGCCGAAGCTGTCCTGCAATGCAAAGATCGCCAGCATCAGAGCCGTGCCCGCATCGTCGAACATCAGCACGCCGGTGATCAGGCCCAGCGACGCCATGACCGTGCCGCCGGGGACGCCGGGGGCACCGATGGCGAAGATGCCCAGCAGCACGCAGAACAGGATCATCGTGCCGACACCGGGCAACTCACCGTAGAGGATCTTCGAGATGGTCATGCAGAAGAACACCTCGGTCAGCACCGAGCCGCAGAGGTGGATGTTTGCGAACAGCGGGATGCCGAAGCTGACCATATCCTTGCGCAGCACCTTGCTCTTGCGGGCGCAGTCCAGCGCAACGGCCAGCGTCGCGGCGCTGGACATGGTGCCGACGGCGGTGAGGTAGGCCGGGCCGTAATGGCGGAGGACCTCCCACGGGTTCTTGCCGGAGTAGGCCCCGGCCAGCAGGTAGAGCACCGCCAGCCAGATATAGTGGCCCGCCATGACGATGAGGATGATCTGAATAAAGGCGGGGAGCTGGTGGGTGATCATCCCCTCATAGCTCAGGTTGCAGAAGGTGGCCGCAATGTAGAACGGCAGGATGGGGATGATGATCTTGCTGACGACGGACAGAACGATGTTCTGGAACTCGCCGAGGAGATCACAGGTCAGCTTGCTGTTGGTCCACGTTGCTGCCAGACCCACGAGGACGCTGAGCACCAGTGCGCTCATAACGCTCATGATCTGGGGGATGTTCAGCTCAAACACCACCTCCGGCAGCTCACGCAGACCGGCCACCTCGGTATCGATGGACAGATGCGGGATGAGCGCATAGCCCGCGCCGGTGCTCATGAAGGCCGCGCAGACCGAGGAGGTGTAGGCGATGACGATGGCAACGCCCAGCAGCCGGGAGGCATTTTTGCCCAGCCGGGTGATGGACGGCGCGATGAAGCCGATGACGATCAGCGGCACACAGAACGTGATCAGCTGGCCCATGATGTATTGCAGCGTTACCACAACTTTCATGGCTCCCAGCGGGAAGACCTGCCCCAGCAGCACGCCGACAACGATGCCCAGCAACAGCCGGAACGGAAGACTGTTCAGTAGCTTTTTCATCTGGTTCCTCTCCTTATCCTATCCTGAAAACCCTGCTCAGACCTTGCGCCGCAGCAAGCTCATGGGGGGCAGCTCCGGGGTGGGGATGGTGTATTTTTCCATGGCGTGCGGGGTGGAGTCCACACTCTCCCCTGCATCGTTTTTGATCCACTCCGGGTGCAGCGGGATGCTGCGGCCGTCCGGGCAGAGAGCCTCCAAGGTATCGCCAAGGGTCCACTTGCCCCGCTGCTGGCAGCTGGCAATGCCATTTTCCCAGCCGTCCACGGTGCCCACGAACTCCCACTCGCGGATGTAGGTGGCGCTGTCGGTGGCCTGTCTGGCCTGTTCGCGGCCGAAGTAGAAGCCCGGCGAATAGTGGCGGTGGCTGGTGCGGGTCAGCTCGGCCAGCACCTCGTCCGGCAGCTCGAAGTTGTCGTTGAGGGGGTCGGCAAGGTACTGATCCAGCGCCTTGCGGTAGGCCGCCGTGACGCTGGCCACATAGTAGAAGGTCTTGGCGCGGCCCTCGATCTTCAGGCTGTCCACGCCCGCCTTGCAGATGAGGTCGAGGAAGGGCGCGGTGCACAGATCGTTTGCGTTGAGGATGTAGCTGCCGTTCTCGTTCTCGCCGATCTCATAGAGCTGGCCGGGGCGGGTCTCCTCGCTCAGGTAGTATTTCCAGCGGCAGGGCTGGGCGCACTGGCCCCGGTTGGAGTCGCGGCCCGTCATGTAATTGGAGAGCAGACACCGGCCCGACACGCTCATGCACATGGCACCGTGGACAAAGGCTTCGATCTCCAGTTCCGGCGGGGTCTTGTCGCGGATGGTGGCGATGTCCTGCAGCGTCAGCTCACGGGCCAGCACCACACGCTTGGCGCCCATGTTGTAGGCAGCGCGGGCTGCGGCCCAGTTGGTGATGCCGGTCTGGGTGGACATGTGGATCTCGATGTCCGGGGCGAACTGCTTGCACGCTTCCATCACGCCGAGGTCCGCCACGATGAAGGCATCCACGCCCGCAGCGGCGGCATTTTTGATGGCCTCCGGCAAACGGTCCACCTCCTCGTTGGTGGGCAGAGTGTTCATGGTCAGGTAGACCTTGCGGCCGCGGGCATGGGCATAAATGACGCCCTCGGTGAGCTGCTCCGGCGTGAAGTTGGCCGGGGCAGAACGCATCCCAAATTCGGGCAAGCTGCAATACACGGCATCCGCGCCGTAGTTGATGGCGTAGCGAAGGCGTTCCAGATCGCCCGCCGGGGAAAGAAGTTCCGGGATTTGTAGCATAATGATCCTCTTACTTATAATTTTTATTCACCTGCGCTGCTTTTTCGCAGTTGGCTTGGTGCTCCGCATAGGTGCGGGCGTAGTAGTAATGGCCGGAAAGGTCGGTCACGAAGAAATAGCAGCCCTTGACGTCCTCGTCGGGCTGGGGGGCCAGCGCGGCTTGGATGGCCGCCAGACCGGGGTTCGAGATAGGCCCGGCGGGCAGCCCGGTACAGCTGTAGGTGTCGTAGGCGTTCAAGATATTTTCCGGGATCTTGTCCCAGCCGCCGTACCACGGGGCCACCCAGTTCCACAGGTAGTTGTTGTCCTCATCGCTCTGGACATAGCTCGAAGTGTTGCTCTGGAGCTTGGGGTAGGGCGAACCCTCCGCCAGCCGGTTGCGGAACACCTGCGCCACATTGGAGTCCTGCTCGTTGCCGGCCTCCTCCTGCACGAAGGACGCCAGCGTGATGACCTCCGAAAGGCTCAGATCCTGCTTGTCCAGTTCTTTGTACATTTCGTCGGTGAACTGCCGATCAAAATGAGAATAGAACGTTGCCACGTAGTTGTGTACGGTATCTTCCGTCAAGAATTCGTAGGTGTCCGGGAAGAGATAGCCCTCGCACTTCATAAAACGGCCGGGGGCTTCCTTGTTGTCCGGGACATACTGCCAGAATTTGTACGCGCTGAAATCGCCGGTATTGGCTTCTTCCAGAAACTCCTCGGCAGTACACAGACCGGCTTCCTCCATTTTCCGGGCAATGGCAATGGCAGTGGTTCCCTCCGGGAAGGTCAGACGCACCGAATCCGCCTTGGCATACGCGGACAACTCTGTGATCAGGCCATCGTAGGAATATCCGCCGGTTTGCAGCGTAAAATCACCGTACTGCAGTTTTCCGGCGGCACCCTTGTGCCCCACATACCAGCGGAACAGATAGGCCGAACGGATAACTCCAGCCTCCTTCAGCTCCTTTGCGATGGCAGCAACGCCACTGCCCTGAGGGATGCTGACGGTCACCTCTGCACCCGGCTTTCCTCCATTGCCGTTGATCTCGTTATACGCAAACACGCCTGCCGCACCGGCTGTCAGCACCAACAGCACCAGAATGACCAGCAGGATCTTCAGCGCACCGCCCTTTTTGCGGGGCTTCGTATGATTGCTTTTCGCCATCCGTCCATTCCTTTCAGTCCAGCATCAGCCGCATGTAGCTCTCGCTCACGTCAAAGGGCTCGCCCTCAAAGCGGATCATGCCGTAATCCTGCCGGGTGCCCTCGCCGAGGAAGAGGTTCTGCGCGGCCCCCACGGTGATGACAGCCTTTTCCACGATGACTTCCTTCTCGCGGGCCGCTTCCATCAAAATTTCGGCAGCGCGGTCGTTCTCGGCCATCAGCTCCACAAAATAAAGGGTATCCTCTTTCCGGAAATAGATGCCGTAGCCGTCGTTGTTGGAAACGATGGTGGCCCCGCGGGAGTACAGATCCCCCAGCACCACAGCCATCTGCTCCGGCGGGAGCTGGACGGTATCGGGCCAGAACCTTGCCCGCAGCTCGCCCAGCTTCCGGGCCGTCACGGAGTCGAACTCCGCTTGGCTCCACAGGTTCCGCTCCACTTCCCGCGGGAGGCACCGCAGCGGGAACGCCCACTGGAAGCCCTTGTCCTGCAAAAGAGCGGCCTGTTCGGCCCCGGCGGGCACCACGACCACGAAGCCGGCGCCCCGCAGCTTCTGCTGCGCGCACAAGTGGTCCACAAGGCCCGCCAAGATCAGGCTCCCCTGCCCGGTCAGCCCGTACAGGCAGCAGCCGGGCCGCCCCTGCAGCGTGACCGGCACAGCCATCGCCACAGCTTCGATGTGGTCATTTTCCTCGGCCACGTAGACATTTTCCACTCCGGCAAAGCGCTCGATGGCATTGGTGACGAAGGTTTCCCCGTCGCCCCGCTCGCGCTGCCACAGCGCCAGAATTTCCGCCCGGTCGGACGGCTGCATCAAACGGTACATGAAATAGGATTCCTCCTTACGCATTCGTTATTCAAGGGCAGAAAGGGCGATCTGCCGAACTTCCTCCCCAATTTCCTCGATGCTGCGCATCTGCCCGCCCGCATCGCAGCGGACGGAGTACCAGCCGAGATGGGCGGCGCAGAACTCCGCAGCTTTGCGGCTGCGGTTCAGGTACTCAACGTCCTTTTCGTGGACGTCCTTCTTGGTCTCATCGCCGTGGTAGCGCTGGGTCATCAGCTTCTGGCTCACGGCGGGGTCCACTTGGAGGTAGATCACCCGGTCCGGCGCGGGCAGACCCAGCAGCCGGAACTCGTAATCAAAGAGCCAGTGGAGGAACTCCTCCCACTGCTCCGGCGGCAGCTTGGAGCACTGGTGCACCGCGTTGGAGGTGGTGTACCGGTCCGCAATGAGGATGCCGCCCTCTTCGTAGAATTTTCCCCAGTCGGCCTTGTAGCCCGCATAGCGATCCACCGCATAAAAGCTGGATGCCGCATAGGCGTTCACATCGTCGGGTTTTTCGCCGAACTGCCCGGCCAGATACATCCGAACCAGCGCGCTGGAGTCGCTCTCGTAGTTTGGGAAGGTGATCTCCCGCACCGGGCGGCCTTCGGCATATCCGGTAG
>OBYM01000942.1_pt1 | contig 14044 bp, 11 predicted proteins | sample 1538191 | NCBI WGS metagenome assembly OBYM01 (sample SAMEA2580165, study PRJEB22360) | human gut metagenome | biome: human gut; feature: human-associated habitat; material: faeces | place: Denmark | collected 2008/2010 | reverse complement strand
AAGAACAATTGCCACCGTCTCTCCACCGCACAACCGCTGCATCCGCCACAGCCGCAGGAACAGGAGGATTTTCCCTGCTGTTTATCCCGCACCATTTTGATGATCACTGCAAGCACGGCAGCCAGAATCAGAACTCCTACCAGTAATGTCCCCCAGTTTGCAATCAAAAAATCCAACATGGAAATTCCCCCTTTATTGTCAAAACTTATACCCGAACACGGGCCCGCAAAGTATTGCTTTCATGATACGGACGCACCAGCAGATAAATCATACCAATCACCAACAGGAAAGCAATCACCGTAAACACTCCAAAAGCGCCGGTAGTGAACAGCGTACCAATCTGATAAATGCACAGGGATACTACATAAGCGAATCCGCACTGATAGCCAATGGCGAACCAAGTCCATTTGGCGTTGTTCATCTCCCGCTTAATGGCACCGATTGCCGCAAAGCAAGGTGCGCACAACAGGTTGAACACCAGGAAGGAATAAGCAGACACAGCCGTAAAGGATTCCCGCATCATAGCCCAAACCTGCCAGCCATTTTCGGCTACTTCGTCAAACCCGCCAAAGAGTACGCCAAAGGTTCCTACCACATTTTCCTTGGCAATCAGGCCCGTAAAGGCGGCGACAGCGGATTTCCAGTCACCCCAGCCCAAGGGAATGAAAATCCATGCGATGGCGTTGCCAATGGCGGCCAGGATACTATTTTCCATACTTACCGGACCAAAGCCGTTTTCGCTGAATCCATAGCCAGAAGTGAACCAGACAAAGATGGTAGCGAGCAGGATGACGGTACCGGCTTTTTTGATAAAGGACCAGCCGCGCTCCCACATGCTGCGAAGTACGTTGCCCACAGTAGGCCAGTGATAGGCGGGCAATTCCATCACAAAGGGAGCTGGGTCACCTGCAAATATTTTCGTTTTCTTGAGAATGATTCCGGAAATCACGATAGCGGCAACGCCGACAAAATAAGCACTGGGCGCTACCCACCAGGCACCGCTAAACAAAGCGCCAGCAATCAGGGCAATAATCGGCAGTTTGGCGCTGCACGGAATAAAGGTGGTAGTCATGATGGTCATTTTGCGGTCACGGTCGTTTTCAATGGTCCGGGAGGCCATAACGCCGGGAACCCCGCAGCCAGTACCGATCAGCATGGGAATAAAGGATTTCCCAGAGAGGCCAAATTTCCGGAAAATCCGGTCCATGATAAAGGCAATCCGGGCCATATAACCGCAGGATTCCAGAATAGCCAGCAACAGGAACAAAACCAACATCTGTGGCACAAAACCCAGGACCGCGCCCACACCAGCGATAATACCATTCAAAATCAAATCCTGTAGCCATGCTGCGCAGTGAATTGCATTCAGGCCATTTCCCACCATCGCAGGGATACCGGGAACCCACACACCATAAGCATTTGGATCTGGCTCTTCTGCCTCAATCGCTTCGGCAAAGTCGGCAGCGGTAACCGTCAAAGTCTCTTCCACCTCACCCGTATCGTCGTTGTGGATATCCAGCGTTCCCTCTACAGCAGCGGCAGATGCTGCTGACTCAAATTCGTTGATAACTGCTGTATCCATTTCGCCTTCTTCCCGCATAGCGGAAATTGCTTCGACATTCACACCGGCTTCCCCGGCGGCTTCTATGTAGGCATCTACCTTGCTGCTTTCCAGTTTATACGCATCGGAAGCTTCCGAGTAGGCCTCTGCCCCTACACTGGCCAAATGCCAGCCATCTCCAAACAAACCGTCATTGACCCAGTCTGTAAACATGGTGCCCACTGTTGTAACCGAAAGATAATAGACAATAAACATCACAACCGCAAAAATTGGAAGGGCAGCCCAACGGTTGGTGACAACCCGGTCGATCTTATCAGAAGTAGTCATGCCGCGGGCTTTTCTTTTTTTGTAGCAGCCCTTGATAATAGAGGCAATGTATTCATAGCGCTCATTGGTGATGATGGACTCGGCATCATCGTCCAACTCATTTTCCAATGCACTGATAATCGATTCGACTTCGGGAACTTTCTGCAAATTTTCTTTGATTTTCTCGTCCCGTTCAAACAACTTGATGGCATAAAAGCGCTTCTGATTTTCCGGAACCCCTGTCAGCTGTGCAGCAATCTCATCCAGCGCGTGCTCCACTTTTTCCTGAAACCGGTGGACAACCTTTCCGCCTCTTGCAGACTTAGACGCCAATACTGCTTGTTGGGCTGCCTCTTTGATACCGGTTCCCTTTAAAGCGGAAATCTCCACTACTGTACAGCCCAGCGCCTTTTCCAGGGCTGCGGTATCAATTTTTTCGCCATTTTTCGCCACCACGTCAGACATATTGATAGCCATTACCAACGGTGTACCCAACTCCAGCAGCTGGGTAGTTAGATACAGGTTTCTCTCCAGATTGGTGCCGTCTACAATATTCAAAATGGCATCGGGCTTTTCCTGCAATAGGTAGTTTCTTGCCACGACTTCTTCCAGTGTGTACGGCGACAGCGAATAAATACCAGGAAGGTCTGTGAGGGTAACTTCTTTAAACCCTTTCAGCTTCCCTTCTTTCTTCTCAACCGTTACGCCGGGCCAGTTTCCCACAAATTGATTAGAGCCAGTCAACGCATTAAATAGTGTGGTTTTGCCGCTGTTGGGATTGCCTGCCAAAGCGATTTTCATTGCTTGCTTCCCCCTTCGAGATTTATGTTTAAAATTAGTTTAGACTAACTTTATGGTAAAAATGATTCCACTTCCACCATGTCCGCATCACTTTTTCGCAGGGATAATTCATACCCTCGAACCGTAACCTCAACCGGATCTCCTAAAGGCGCTACCTTGCGTATGGTCACCGAAACTCCCCGGGTAATCCCCATATCCATAATCCGGCGCTTAATGGCACCTTCTCCGTGGAGCTTTACCACTTTGACAGTCGTTCCCACACGGGCCTGTCTTAATGTCTGCATATCTATGCCCCTTCCTTAATTGCCGCATATGCGGTTTTATAGAACCCAAAGGGTCTCATACCATAATTTTACAAGCCATCTCCCGACTGACCGCCACACGGGAATCTTTGACGCTAACAATAACATTCCCGCTCATCTGTGCCACCACCGTCACTTCTCCTCCGGTTGTAAAACCCAAATTTTCCAAAAACCGTCGGGTATCCTCTCGCCCACCGATTTTTTTAATGGTTTCGCTTTCTCCAATTCTCAGCATGGTTAACGGCATCATCATCGGCTCCTTACAATAGCATCACTCGTATATATTGGTTAGCGTTTTCTAACCAGATATAGGTTAGCATTTCCTAACCGGTTTGTCAAGCATATTTCCCACACTTTCGAAAAAAAAGTAGCGTATATGTCTTAAACATGATAGAATAAAGAAAAAGCTGGCAAAACCAGCGTATATTTGAGGAGGAACTACATGGATTTACAAACTTTCCAAAATTTTTTCCGCTCCAAAAGCTACGGCGTAACCGAGCGCATTGCTTATGGTGTTGAAAATGAGTTTCCGGTTTTGGTACAGTATCTGTCCAACAAGCAATGGCGCATTACTGTTACCGGTAACCTTGCACAACCGACCCTTGTACAGGCAAGACTGTCCGTACAGTTTGCAAAACGTACAGCCTCTAAAATTTTATGCCGCCCGGACTGCGCTGCCTTTACCCTTTGCTTTCACGGAGAAAATGTGGAAGAATTGTATGGGTATGCATTAGCTGTAGTATTCCAGTGCTTCTCTCAGTGCAGTGTTGTTCCATTGGTATACTGCCCCTTCTGTGGAAAAGATCACTGTGACGCTTTGTGTATGGTTCAGGATCGGTATGCTGCCGTTCATGAAAGCTGTGCTGTACAGGCTTTCCCCCCAACTTCCTATGCAGAAGAAGGTACTCCTTCTACTCCCTCTGGCAATTACGTTACCGGAATTATCGGCGCCCTTTTAGGCCTTTTCATCGGCGGTATTCCTCAATTTGCCGCCTATTACTTCTTAGAGTACAGTCTGGCTATTTTGTACATACTTCCCCCTCTTCTGGGATTTTGGGGATACAAGCTGCTGAAAGGTCCTAACACCTCCACTGGCCGTGTTATCTGTACGGTTCTCTCTATTATAGCCGCACCGCTAATCGCTTTCCTTTGCATTTTGTCTGCTATTGCAAGTCAGGGATTTACATTATCTATGTCTTTTGCATTGCTTCCACTGTTGATGCGGCAAAGTGATTTTGTCTTTGCATTTATTTTGGAATATGTGTATTGTACGATCTTTACCGTTTTAGACGGCCAGTGTGGGTGGCGTGTCTTTTTTTTTAAAAAGGCTCCTGCCGAAACGTTCCACAATCAACTTATTACCCTCCGTCGAAACACTTCGAACGAAGAATCTGATCTATAACTAACAACTCCCGCGGTTTTGATGAAGCCGCGGGAGTTTTCTTATAAATATTTAAAAGATAGAAAAACAGGCCGCGCAAAATTTGCGCGGCCTGTTGTAAGTACTAAATCAATTAGTTCAGAATGGTCTTCTCGGTTTCCTTATCGAACACATGCATCTTGTTCAGATCGAAAGCGATCTTAATCTTATCGCCGGATTTAGCCGTACTGGTAGGCTCAACACGAGCGGTAATGGCATTGCCTTCGCAGTTCAGATACAGATAGGTTTCAGCGCCCATCAATTCGGTAACTTCCACGTCAGCCTCGGTAATACCTTCCTGAACCTTTGCCAAGAACTCAGGCTCATCATGTACATCCTCAGGACGAATACCAAACACAACATCCTTACCCACATAGCTGGCCAACTCAGTACCAGCAGCCTTATTGGCAGGAACTTTGATGGTGCACTTGCCGAAGGTCAGGGTCAGGTCGTTGCCGGACTTACCGACAACAGCGTCGATGAAGTTCATTTGAGGAGAGCCCATGAAGCCAGCCACGAACTCGTTGCAGGGCAGATCATACAGATGTTGAGGTGTATCCACCTGCTGAATGAAGCCGTCCTTCATAACCACGATGCGGTCGCCCATGGTCATAGCCTCGGTCTGGTCATGAGTAACATAGATAAAGGTAGTTCCCAATCTCTTATGCAGCTTGGCAATTTCGGTTCTCATCTGTGCACGCAGTTTTGCGTCCAAGTTGGAAAGGGGTTCGTCCAGCAGGAAGACCTTGGGGTCACGAACGATAGCACGGCCCAGAGCAACACGCTGTCTCTGGCCACCGGAAAGAGCCTTGGGCTTTCTGTCCAGGAGGTGGGAGATATCAAGAATACGAGCTGCTTCTTCCACACGACGCTTGATTTCATCCTTGGGAGTTTTGCGCAGCTTCAGGCCGAAGGCCATGTTGTCATAAACGGTCATATGGGGATACAGAGCGTAGTTCTGGAACACCATTGCAATATCGCGGTCCTTAGGAGCCACATCATTTGCCAGAGTGTCGCCGATGTACAGCTCGCCCTTGCTGATTTCTTCCAGGCCGGCAATCATTCTCAGTGTGGTAGACTTACCGCAGCCAGAAGGGCCAACCAGAATGATAAACTCCTTATCAGCAATATCCAGGCAGAAATCGGTAACTGCCGTTACGCCGCCAGCGTAGATTTTGTAGACATTTTTTAAAGTAACACTTGCCATAATTAACCTCCTGCAGACTGTTGTTTTAAATTACCCTAAATTCTTATGATATAGAAACCCATAAGAGATTTACTGAAGTAAGTATACCAGAATTACGTCCGACTTTATAGACTGGATTTACCCAAACTTTACGTTTGTACTTTATGAAAATGTTCTAAATCCCAAAGGATTTCGCTCAATTTGGTACAACTTGCTATGAAAAAATGAGCGCTATTTCTTTCTCATTTAGCTCTCGGGCCTGTCCAGGCTGAAGGGTTTCGTCCAGATCCAGCCCACCAATCCGCAGCCTTTTCAGGGTAAGTACCGTTTTACCCCGTGCGGCAAACATTCTCTTTACCTGATGAAATTTTCCTTCTTGAACTTCCACTCTGGCAATACACGTCCCTTTTTCAAGCTCCAAGCGGGCAGGCAGGCATACAAAATCTTGCAGCGGAATTCCTTTAGCAAAAGCATCCACATCTTCCTCATCGGCAGGAATGTCCAGTACGGCTTCATATCTTTTCATGACATGACTCTTGGGGGCAAGCATCCGATGAGCCATATCTCCGTCATCTGTGATAATCAGAAGGCCGGTGGTATCCTTGTCCAATCTTCCCGCCGGAAACAACCCTCTTCTGCGAAGGGCTTCCGGCAGCAAATCAATCACAGTCGGCGTGCGGCTATCCCGGGCAGCTGACAGCACTCCGGCCGGTTTATTCATCATGATATACAGATACTTTTTTACCAGCAAACGCTTTCCATAAACAGAAATTTCATCTTTTTCTCCGTCTGCTTTCTCCTCAGGACGGCGCACCACCCGGCCGTTCACTTCTACAGCACCTTTTCGTATCAGTGCTCCTGCATCCTTCCGGCTTCCAACTCCCTGTGATGCCAGTATTTTATCCAGACGTTCCAATGCCAAAAAGACTTCACCCTTTCTACGTCTTTCCTACTATGTATTATTTTACCGTCCACACTTTCAAATGTAAATAGCTTTTCATCAATCCGTCGGCCAAGCATCTTCCGCTATTGCATCTACAGCAGCTGCCGCATCTTCTGTCTCTTCCTGAGATTCCTGAAAATTTTCAATTTCGCCGCCTTCTCCTTCAAACCCTGTCATAAAGCCATCTAATTCAACCGAACTAATATCCCCGCCTATCACGATTCCATCATATACCAGCAGGACTGCCCTTACTTCTTCTCCCGATAATGGATAGTTGGTAATTCGATAAATCCATTGTTTGCACGTTTTTCCTGCATAGGGCAGCAAATCCATCCCCTGCTCCTTTTGCAATACGTTATAGCGGGTATATACATCGTCAAATGTCTCTGGAATCACCACTTCCCGGATTTCCACAGGCTCTGGTTCAACCTCCCACCCAAACTGTGCCAAAAAAGCGATTCGCTGGTCTGCAGTGGCTCCCTGTACCTGAAAGGAAGGCTCCGATTCATCTCCTCCACGAGGAAAGAAAAACATCCCTATTGTTACGATTCCCAAACAGACAATCAACGCTATCAGCCTTTTCTTTCCCGGCTTACCCATAATATTCATAAATCATTCCCCCCTCTTTTTCCTTAAGAAACCATATGATAAAAAAGAGAAGAGTAGACCTCTAAAAATTGGCAACAATAGTGATAAAATCATTGCACATTTTTTCTTTATTATGGTATACTATAGTTGTTAAAATATGGGAATCCCTGTACTCAAAACAGGAACATTCAAAGAAAAGAGGTTTTGTGATGAATTGCTATTACATTATCGGATTGCGGGTTGACCATCGGAGAAGCAATGCGTTGAATCTGCAAAAAGCGCTCACTGATTTCGGCTGCAACATCCGTCTTCGCGTCGGTCTTCATGAAACCAGCGAGGAATTTTGTTCTGATGACGGTGTCATTATGCTGCAGGCCTGCGGGGAGAAAGAAACCATTGACAAAATGCTGGCTGCCTTTAATGAGTTGGACGGCGTCAGCGCCAAAATGATGGATTTAAACTAACCACACAATACTATGAAACAAAAACCGCCCGGAAGCGAATTCCGGGCGGTTTTTTATCTGGAAATTTACGAATTTGCTTTTTGACGTCTGAGCAAAACAATAATGATCAAGGAAAGAATAGCTGCGCCACCGACCCCCCATAAAAATATGATGGTTTCTCCGGTGCCGGGGCCAGGAGATGGCTGACTGGAAGAGACAAAAGTGTTGGTAATGGTAAAAAGAGTCCCATTCTGTGTGACCGTTGCCGTATAATTTTCCGGTACCTGAATCTCCTGTACTTTCCAGGTGTGTTTTCCCATGTCGTTCCAGCTATAGCTCCATTGATTTTCAGCATTAAGGGTGACCGTTTCCACAATGGAACCATCTTTTACAAGCTGTATCTTTACAGAATCCGGACGGCTGGCAGCATCATCGTCACCCTTCCACACTTTTTTGACTTGATAGTCTGTGATGGGCTCTTCTACCGGCTCCTGGTCTGATTTCACATAGCAGGTGATGTCCTCATTCTCCACCCTCACCATAAAAGGTACAGGCGTATATCGAACCCCTTGCGAAATCAACGGAGTACCTGTTACCAGATACAGCCCTTCTGACAGACCGGAAAACGTCAGGGAACCAGCAGAAATCTGTTTCTGCGCATCCGGTTGTTTATCCGCTGCATAGTCTGCCCCTTCTGCGGCTGTTTCCAGCCAATCATAGCCGGGAAGTTCCGCGGGACAGTCTGCAAATTGGCCGGAAAAAGTATAGCTGCCATCGGGCTCCAAATCCGCTGTGCGATATAAGTGAAACGTTGCCCCCTCCGGGCCGAACATAAGCGTTATATTGGAAGTTTCCGCCGCTCCTACTGGGATACAAAATACCGTGATTAACAGTATAACGATTCCCAGACATAACGACCGTTTGAATTGTTGGATAAATGTACACTTTTTATAATTGCGCATCATGACTCTCCTCCTTTCCGGCGGCTTTTTTTCTGCGCTTCCAGTAGAATAATGCCGCCAAAAGCAGAAGCAGCAAGAACAAAATAAATCCCAAAAGCCATCCAGACAGAATGATACTGTTCCAGTCTGTACCATTGGAACTGCCATCCCCTTCTACCCGCACACCTCTTACCAAAAGGCGGTGGGTATTGATCCCATAAGGCGTACAGGTATAGAGTGTGACATAATCTTTTCCTTCCACAATTTGAAGGGCGCTGGTATCCTCCGGCTCTGTAACCAAAATTTGGTCCACCTGATACGTTAAGTCTCTGTCCAGAATGTGTAAAGTAAACTGGTCTCCCATTTGCAGCTTATCCAAATCCGTAAACATTTTGGCCTTCACAAGCCCATTATGGGCCGTTAAAACACAATGAGTACTTGGCCCACCGGTTGGCAAACTGGTTCCCAGCCAAAAACCTGCGCCCGATTGCAGTGCTTTTTCGCCAGTCCCCTGAAAGATAGGAATATTCACCTGAATAGCAGGAATCTCAATACTTCCCATCATTCCGGTTCCCAATGGATTGAGCAGGTTAAAAACTTCTGCTTCCTCTTCTTCCGAAACATCCAGCATGGCATTCCCCTGCTGGGCAAGCTGTTGATTATAGGCCTCTGCCGCCTCCCAAAGTTCAGAATAATCTTCTCCAGACGCTTCGGCAATTTGTCCGGCTGCCTCATTATAGGCTTCGATTTCCTGTTTGGCCTGCCAACGATAATACAAATCACTGGCAGTTGGGTACAGCAAAACGCCCAGCCCTATGAGAAAAAGCAGAATAATCAGAATCGTAATCAAACGGGGTCTTCGCTTCATATTTTGGCTCCTTTCCCCTGCAGCTGCTGCACCGGGGAAAGGCCCCGAGAGAAAACAGGGACAGCGGAGGAAGAGTTTCCCCCCCTCCCTCCGCCAGCCGCTTCACACTGATTAAAAGCGGTCTATGGGTTTATAATAGATTAAGCTTTTTTCTTTTTACGGGATGCCAGAAGAAGTACGCCCGCCATTGCAATAATGACAACGCCGCCAATGGTAAACATCAATGTTCCGCTTCCTCCAGTGTGGGGGATCTGGGAGTTGGCAAACTTGACGTTTACTACATTCTCGCTATCTGCGTCATTAGGTATAACAATAGTCAACGGGGTGTCGCTCTTCACATAGCCGTCGGGCGCCTCGGTTTCCGTCAGGACATAGGTACCGGCATCCAGCCCGTCAATAACCGCATAGCCGTCTTCGCCGGAAGTAACCGTGGCAATCACTGTACCCTCATTGTCCGTCAGGATAAACTCTGCGCCTGCAAGGCCGGTTTCGGGGTTTGCCTGGTCGTATTTGAAAATCTTGATCTTGAAGGTCTCTACCGTTACGATATCATGGGCGGACTCGTCATCCGGGAAGGTAACCCAAGCGGTATTATGATAGTCACCAGCAGTGGTGCCCTTAGCCAAGGTCGCGGTATAGGTCACGGTAATGGGAGTGATCCCCAAATCTGTATCGGTGATAACCTCATTATTATACAAGGCGGCCAGATCCAAATCAATTTCAAAATCACAACCATCTGCCAAATTCTCAGTACGAATGGTATACTGCCCCGTGGTAAGTTCTTTGTTGCCAATCTTCACCACATAACCAGTCGGATTCACAAAAGCAACGTCCATCTGGTCATGGAAGGTTAAGGTATATGTACCCTCAGCGGTGCCGTCTGCAAACTCGTCGCCTTCTGCGCCCACTTCATACTTGATAATCTCTTTCAGGTTCTCGGGAACGGTAGAGTTGAGTTTGAAATCCACCGTATCGCCGGCTGCGACGGTGTTTGCATCCACTTCCGTGCCGTCATCCAGCACGATAGTTTTGTTCATGCCGGGCACGCTGACCTTTTCGGTGCTGATGAGGGTGAAGGCATCGGTTTTTTCACCGCCATAAATCACACCTGATAACTTTTTATAGCTGGAATACATCATTCCACGCACGACGCCATAGTTTTCAATACCCAGCTTATATCCGCCGGCATCCGTATCATATACCCAGTCCGCATCCGCTTTGATGGAAAGCTTTACGCCGTTCAAATAAATCATGGGATCCAGATCGGATTTATTTTCAGCCGCTAAAGCACCGCTCCAATGACAGGGGATAATCACCGTCTGGCCTTCTTTTACAATATCAGCGGGATTCATCACAAACATGTCACTGGTAAGAACTGCACCAGAAAAGTCACTGTTCTCGACATCGATGGCATCATCAAAAGTATATATCAAAGTAATCAAAGTATCGTCAGAAATCCATGAGTAAAATTGTTTCAATATACTCCATTGATTATCATATATAGTACCATCTTCTTCGTCTTTCGCTTTCAGTTGAGACATATCCATGCTGGTGGTATATTCTACGCTCAGACTTTCCCGTCTTTCCACGGTATATACATTTTCCACAGGATCAACTGCTTCATTATTGCTGTATACCGTGCGCTCCAGGCTGGCAATTTCGTTCAAGAGGGCAGCCTCGGTATCAGGGGTTATTGCCTCCCAAATATACCGGATTTCTATGGCATTAGTCTGTGAATCTACAGCGCCGTTTTCCGCTCCTAAAACTGCTTCATTGGTCAATCCGCCAACAGTACCAGTACGCCAACCGTCCGAAAATTGAGTTAGACCGAAGACAATAGGATCGCCTTTGGCATTGATGTACATGTATTTTACCCCGGACAGCAAATACAGCGCTCCTGTTTCTGCATTGTAATAGAAGTCTTTTTGAGGGGCAGGGATCGTATATTTTTGTTGCCACACAGGATAATCCTGAATGACAGGGTCGAGATTTTGCAGCGCATCCGTTAAATTATTTCCTTCGGTATCCTGATAAGAAAATGTAACCTTTTCAACTACATGCTCCCCTTCCGCCATCGCCGTCAGCGGTAACAGGCCCAGGACCATCAATAGTGATAACAACCCACTAAGTGCACGTCTTGCAAATTTCCGTTTCATTTTCTCCGCTCCTTTATTATGGAATATAGACCGAATAAAAAGCCGGTAAGCCGGCCCCGCCATTTGGCAGAGCCAGCTTATCTACACAATACCTTTATGCCTTCCTTCTTTTCCGGGAAACTACCAGCAGCATACCTGCGGTGGCCATCAGCATTGCGCCGCCAATGGTAAACATCAATGTTCCGCTTCCGCCAGTGTGAGGAATCTGGGAGTTGGCAAATCTTACGCTTACCGTATTGTCGGCACCTGCGCTTCCCGGAATGACAATTTCAAGTTCTGCACTGCTGCAAACGTAGCCTTCAGGCGCCTTGATTTCCTTCAAATAGTAGGTTCCTTCATCCAGTCCGTCAATAACAACATGGCCGTCTTCGCCGGAAGTGACTGTAGCAATCACTACACCCTCGCTGTTTTTCAGCTCAAACTCTGCGCCAGCCAAGCCAGTATTATCAGCTTGGTCGTACTTGAAGATATCGATAGCGTATGTATTCACATAAACGATATCCTTGCTGGTTGTCCAGTCAGGCGCCGTTACCCATGCGGTATTCTCATAGGTGCCTGCTTCTGCCTCTTTGCTCAAAGTCGCATCATAGGTCACAGTGATGGGCGTTGCTTTTTTAATGTCATCATCCGTAATCACGCCTGCTTCATACAGCGCTACCAAGTCCAGAGAAATCTCAAAGCTACAGCCGTCTTCCAGCCCTGTGTTAGTCAGAGTATAACCTTCTGATAAAGTAGTATTACCAATCTTGACCACATAGTTTTCAGGATTTGTCAGCATTGCATTCAGCTGATCGTGGAAAGTCAGAACATATTCCCCTCTGTTTTCAACCTCAACTGCTCCCGCTTCGCCGGGGTCTGCGTTACCAATAACGGGCGGGTATACGTCTTCGGGATTCAGATAATTGGTCAAATCCGTGGGGACGTTGGATGTCAGCTGGAAGTTGACTTTCTGGCCAGCTGCTGCATCCACATCTACATCATTCATTTCCTCGTCGTTATCGCCAACCTGCTTGTCCAGCCCAGGATAGCTAACCTTGTCTTTGGGATCAAGGCCGTGGGCGGCTTTCAGAGAAAGAGCCCCTGTTACCGTCTGTAAACCAGTTTCCTCGTCAAAGCCTTCGTATAGTTCGATATAATTCTCCTCTGCGTCTTCTGCATGTGCTTCCCAGCGATTATCAGCTGTATCCTGATACCAGCCGTCAATCAGGTGTTCACAGTCATCCAGCACCCAGTCGGAGCCGACTTTGCCGAAGGTAATGGTAGATGTGGTATTATTGAAAATATCATCGCTGTCGGTTTTAGAATGGTTGTTATAAATAACAGCATCCGAAGGCAGCGTTAGGTTTGCGTTGTCTCCAGAATTATAGACACCGCCGCCATGGCTGGAAGCACCTTGGTTATTATTGTTATTCATGATGGTCAGTTTGGCGCCCTCTTCAAAGACGCACTTACCATTATTGGAAAGGCCGCTGCAATAGTTATCGGTAATGGTAACGACTGCGCCGGATTCAACTTTGCCATCAGTTACACCAGATGTCAGTTTTAACCCAGCAAAATCGCCACCAGCAGAATTACCAGTCACTACCACCTTAGAGGTAGAATCCACTTTAAATTCTCCTGCAGATCGCATTCCATAATAACCATTGTTACTAGCAACAAAGTTAGAATTCTCAATTATGACATCATCAGCCGAAAGGCCATGGCCTGCATTATCCTTGTAAAAAATCTGAGAATTAACTGCCCTGAAATTGCCGCCATTAGATGCATTAGCAGTACAATTTTGAACCGTAAAAGTTGAATCCTCCACATAGATAGATGGACTATTTACATAGCCGCGGTTTGTACCGTCAATCAAGAAATTACTATTCCCTGTAACAGAAATATTAACTGTGTTGGGGCGATCCATTTGAAGCGCTTGGCCAGTAATACCAGTTGTACCAATTCCATAAATTGAAAAGTTCGAACCATTATCTACATTGATTGAAGAGTCTGCATTCATATAAATGGCACAATTAGGATGAACCCGAATGGTGTCCGTTTTCCCTGTGTTCGCATTATATTTTCCATAAGTACCAGCTCCATTTTTACTATCGACATAAAAATATAATGAAGCTCCATTCTTAACATTAATGGTACCAGACAAAGACATTAAGAGCCATTTACTGGGAGATTGATCCTCTATCTCAGGAGTTTGCCATTCTCTAGAATCCCAAATCAATTTAACTCCGGAACCATCAAGAGTCAGTGTTTTTGTGTAAATCATCCATTGTTCACCGGCAGTTTGGAGTTGTTGATTAATATGAATTGTACCATTACCGGTAAAAGTCAGCGTCTTATTGAACCCCTTTGTCAGTTCACAGTCTGTAAGCAATTCAATAGTTTCCCCTTCGTCTGCCTTTTCGACCGCATCATCCAGAGTTGCATATTCCGTATCTCCAATTTTCGCCACAGGTCCTTCCACCGGTGCGCCCAGTACGCTCACAGGCAGCATGGCTACCACCATGGCCGCCGCCACACACGGTATTGTGT
>OBYM01000940.1_pt1 | contig 14058 bp, 13 predicted proteins | sample 1538191 | NCBI WGS metagenome assembly OBYM01 (sample SAMEA2580165, study PRJEB22360) | human gut metagenome | biome: human gut; feature: human-associated habitat; material: faeces | place: Denmark | collected 2008/2010 | reverse complement strand
GCACCACGGTGGAGGCCCTGGAGCTGCGGGGCTACCGGTATGCGGCGGTGAACAAGTCCGTGAAGAAGATCAAGCTGGCCGCCCTGAAGGTCACCTATAACGATGGACTGTTTCTGGCCATCTCCTTTCTGGTGGTGGCGGTGGCCGTCCTGATCTCCACACTACTGTAAGTAAGAAAGAAGGTTTTTTCTCTTGCGCCTGGATTTTCACACCCATGGGAAGCTGGCCAAAAAGCTACCGTTTTCCACCGCCTACACAGACTGGCTCTTCGGCGAGGCCCGACGGGCTGGCCTGGACGCCCTGTGCCTGACGGAGCACTTCAACACCCTCCAGTTTGCCGACGTGTACGGCTACATCGCCTCGGTGAGCCGCAGGACAGGGGACACCCTGGAGCTGGAAAACGGCCTGAAGATCTTCCCCGGCATGGAGACCGATGTGGCGGAGGGCGGCCATATCCTGTCCATCGGGCCCCTGGAGGCCATTCTGGAGCTGAACCGCCGGCTGGAGAAACACAAGGAGAAGGGCTCCTTCCTGCCCTTCGAGGGGCTGATGGACCTGTTCGGGGACTATCCGGTGGTGGTGGGCTGCGGCCACCCCTTCCGGGCCGGCGGCCATGTGCCCGAGTTGCCGGAGGAGCAGCTACGCCGCCTGCAATTTCTGGATCTGAACGGCAAGGACCTGGCTCTGGACCGGGAGCGCACCGAGCGGCTCACCTACGCCCTGGGGAGAGAGCTGGACATCCCCGTGGTGTCCGGCAGCGACACCCACCAGGCGGTGCAGTACGGCTGCGTCACCACGGTCTTTGAACGGGATGTGGACACCGTCCCCGCCCTCTATGGGGAGATGACAGCCGGCCGCTACGCCATCGATCTATCCGACACTGCCGCCTTCCAGGTGCGTACCGCCTGCCTGCTGAAGCGGTCCCTGAAGGAGATCCACGCCCTGGGAGGCGACTATGTGGCCATTCTGACCCGGGAGGCCACCGCATGACCGCCCTGACGGATCCTCTGGCGGAGGGGGCCGTCCAGGCGGTATTGGCGGCGGGAAGGCTGCTGGCCGATCCCGCCGCCCTCAGGAGCATCCGGGCCAAGAGCGAGACGGACTATGTCACCAATGTAGACCTGGCGGTGCAGGAGTTTCTGCGGGAGCACCTGGCGGCCCTGGCCCCGGACGTCCAGTTCATGGCGGAGGAGCAGGACAATTCCGCTCTGGACCTGACCCGTCCCTGCTGGATTCTGGATCCGGTGGACGGCACCACCAACCTGATCCATCAATTCCAGCACAGTGCGATTTCCCTGGCCTTAGCGGAGGGTGGACAAATCGTCTTCGGTGTGGTATACAATCCTTATACGGAGGAGTGCTTCGCCGCCTGCCGGGGCGGCGGAGCATTCCGAAACGGGGCTTCCATCCAGGTCAGCGCTGTCTCCCGGCTGGCGGACAGCCTTCTGTCCACCGGCACCGTTCCCGGCCGCCGGGATCTGGCGGACACGGCATTTCGCCAGATGCGGGCGCTGTACGACCGGTGCCAGGACGTGCGCCGCACCGGCTGCGCCAGCCTGGAGCTGTGTGATGTGGCCTGCGGGCGGCTGGAGGGCTATGTGGAGCTTGTACTCCAGCCGTGGGATTACGCCGCTGGAATGCTCATTGTGGCGGAGGCCGGGGGACAGGTTACCGCTCTTGGCGGCGCCCCCCTCTCTCTGGCGGAGGGTGGGCCTCTGCTGGCCTCCAATGGGCGGCTCCACAGTGTACTGCAAACAATTTTGAAAGAATGAGGGTTTCGTCATGGACCTGCGCCTTCCTGCCGCCGCTGGGGAACTGACCCGGGCGGAGCAGAAGATCCTGGATTATATCAACACCAACACAGATACCTTCCTGTTTTCGTCCATTGGGCAGCTGGCGGAGCGGCTGGAGCTCTCCCGCGCCCCCGAGCCCCCTCTAGAGGGCCTCTCCGACGCCACGGTCTCCCGCTTCGCCCGCCATGTGGGCTGCCGGGACTTCAAGGCGCTGAAATCTCTGGTGCTGGAGCAGTCTCCGGGCCCGGCGGTAAAGCTGGCGGCCACACTCAGTCAGGGGGCGCGTTTTTCCCCACAGGCCTGGCTGGAGCGGCAGCGGGCGTACCTGGAGACGACCATACAGCAGCTCTCCACCGGGGAATTTGACCGGGCGGTGGAGGCCCTCTGTTCCGCCCAGCGGGTATTCGTCCACGGGAAAAACGCCTCAGCCTCGCTGGCGCAGCTGCTCCACTTCCGCCTGCGGCGGCTGGGCTTACAGGTATCTCTCCTGCCCTCCGGCGGCTCTGAACTGCTGGAAGGGCTCTCGCAAGCGGCGGAGAACGATCTGGTGGTGCTGTTCAGCTTTTCCAAACTGTCCCGGGAGGGACGCATCCTCCTGGAGCACAGTCGGGCCGCCGGTTACCGGACGCTGGCCTTTGTGGGACGCACCTGCCTACCCGCGGAGGAGCGGGCGGACGTCAGCCTGTTCGCCTACCGCGGCACCGAGAAAGAATACCACTCCATGGCGGCTCCAGCCGCCCTGCTGGACGCCCTGGCCGTCGCTGCGGCGGAGCGGTTAGGAGCCGAAAGTGCGGAACGCCTTCAGTCGCTGCACCAGATGAAAAAAGACTACTTTCCGGATGGATGAACGCATCCCCCATGCGTGTGCACACATGGGGGATGCGTTCATTTTCCAGGATAACACACGGATTTTACACGCATTTTACTGCACCGCGGTAGTGGGCATCCACCGGATGTGATATGGTAAATTAGGTTTATTTTATATATTCCTCTATGTGCAGGTCCTTGCTGCCTGTGCACCGTATCAGGAAAGGAAAGGTCTACTGCTATGAAACGCGCAGTTTTATCCGCATGTATCCTGGCATTTGCATTGCTTTTGACAGCCTGTGGCCCGGCATCGTCTGACAGCACCGCCTCCGCCAGCGATCCCGCCAGCGGAGAGCAGGCTTTCAACTACGGCGGGGACGTGACCCTGCGCATTCTCTCCGGCTCAGAGAATCAGGAGCTGGAGGATATTCTGGATGACTTTGCCCGGGAGTATGGCGTCAATATTCAGATGGACTACCAGGGATCCCTGGACATCATGCGGACGCTCCAGGGAGAAACCGTGGACTATGACGCGGTGTGGCCGGCCAGCAGCCTGTGGCTCACCGCCGGAGACACCCAGTACCGGGTAAAGCACGCCCAGTCCATTTCCATCACCCCGGTGGTATTCGGAATCCGCCAGGGGTTAGCCGAGGAGCTGGGTTTCGTGGGCACGGAGGTGTCGGTCAGCGACCTGCTCTCCGCCATCCAGTCTGGGAAGCTGAACTTCTGCATGACCTCCGCCACCCAGTCCAACTCCGGGTGCAGCGCCTACATCGGCTTTCTCTATGCCCTGCTGGGCAATCCAGATGTGATCACGTCGGAGAGCCTCCAGACTCCCGGTCTCTCGGAACAGATCACCCAACTGCTCTCCGGCGTAGACCGGTCCTCCGGCAGCTCCGACTGGCTGAAGGATTTGTTTCTCACCGGCGGCTACGATGCCATGGTGAACTATGAGTGTCTCATCATCAGTGCCAACCAGGAGCTGGAAGCGCGGGGCGAGGAAACCCTGTATGCGGTCTACCCCTATGACGGGCTCTCCATCGCAGACTCCCCCCTGGGTTATGTGGACAACGGGGATGCCGAGAAGGAGCAGGCATTTCTGGACCTGCAGGAATACCTGCTCTCCAGTGAGGTACAGAACGAGATCCAGCACACTGGCCGCCGCACCGGGTACGAGGGGGTGTCTGAGGAGAACTGCGATGTGTTCCGTACCGACTGGGGTATTCAATCTGACCGGGTGCTCTCTCCCATTCGGATGCCCTCCACCGATGTGCTGATGGAGTGCCTGAACCTGTACCAGACGGAATTCCGCAAGCCCTCCCTCACCGTATATTGTCTGGACTACTCCGGAAGTATGGAGGGAACAGGCCGGGAGCAGATGGTGGAGGCCATGAGCCAGATCCTCATTCAGGAGAACGCGGAGAAGAATCTGCTCCAGGCCTCGGCGCATGAGGTCAATATCCTCATCCCCTTCGAGGGCTACCCCCGGGACGTCTATGCTGCTGTTGGAAATGGCAGCGAGCTGGAAGCTCTCTATACACAGGTGGAGGCAGAAACGGCCACAGGCGGTACGGATATTTACTCCGCAGCCATGGAGGGCCTGCGGCAGCTGGGAAACTACGACCTGAGCCAGTACACCCCCGCCATCATCCTGCTGACGGACGGGGTGTCCGACGGGAGTTTTTCCGACTTCCGGGACGGCTACGAGGCCTTTGGGGCGGATGTGCCGGTGTTTTCCATCATGTTCGGTTCCGCTGATCCCACCCAGCTGGAGGAGCTGGCGGAACTGACCCACGCCCGGGTCTTCGACGGCCGGGAGGACCTGATCGGGGCCTTCCGTAGCGTGAAGGGGTACAACTGAGATGAAAAAAGGACAGTTGCGGCAACTGGCGCTGTCGCTGGGCGGGGGGATCGCGGTCTTTTTGGTTCTGGCCCTGGGCCTCCACTGGAATTTTCTGTTCAGCGCCGCGCTGGGAGTTGGAATCTATCTGGGCCTGTGGTTCCTGCTGGCCCCAAAAGCGGATCCCATCACCCTCTATTTCGCCCAGCGGCTAGACGGCGGCGAGATGCAGGCCCTGATGGAGGAGGCGGAGCGGGATCTGAAGGCCATCCGTTCGGCCGCCGGTCGCATCACGGACGTCCGGACCCATGAGGACGCCCTGGCCCTCACGGAGACGGGGGATCGCCTCTACCGGTATCTCCGGGAGCATCCGGAGAAGATTTCGTCGGCCAACCGCTTCCTCACCTACTATCTGGACACGGTGGGCCGGATCCTGGGGCAGTATGTGAAGTTCCAGGAGGCCGGGCTGGGGACTTCCGAGGTGCGGGAGTTCCAGCGGAAGGTGCTGGCCATCCTGCCCAAGCTGAAAACTGGATTCGAGGCACAGCTCAGTCAGCTGATGGCCTCGGAGCGGTTTGACGCGGAGGCGGATATGAAGGTCATGGAGGGCCTGCTGAACACGGAGGGATTCCAATGGGAAGCAAATCAAAATGGATCGGTCTGATCATCCTGCTGGCCGTCATCGGGGCGGCGGCGGTCTATCTGTTGCTGGGAGGCGGCCCCCAGCCGGAGCCCGCTGTCCTGCGGGGCTATGTGGGGGGCGAGAAGATCGGCCTGCTGGAGGACGAGGCGGTACAGGACATCCTGGAGCGGAACTACGGGCTCACCCTGGACTATGCCAAGGCAGGTTCCCTGGACATGGTAACGGCGGATCACGAGGGCCGGAATTTCCTCTTTCCCTCCAGCCAGACCGCCCTGGAGTATTACCAGCAGCTCTACGGCGCGCCGGACAGGAGCCAGATCGTGTTCAACACCCCCATCGTCCTCTATACCCACCGGCCCATCCTGGAGGCGTTCCAGAAAGAGGGGCTGGTGACGGAGCGGGATGGGGTGTACTATATGGATATGGCCGGCCTGGTGGCGGAGATCGAGGCGGGCACCGCCTGGGCGGACCTGGGGCTCCCGGAGCTCTACGGCACCGTGGCTGTCAACACTACCGACCCCGTGCGCTCCAACTCCGGGAATATGTTCGCGGGGCTGCTGGCCAATGTGCTGTGCGGCGGGGTGGCGGATGAGGGCAGTGTGGAGGCGGTGTTGCCCCGCTTGCAGGCCATCTTCGAGAAGCTGGGCTATATGGAGGCGTCCTCCTCCGACCTCTTCGACCAGTTTCTCAAGACCGGCATGGGGGCCAAGCCCATGATTGCTGGCTATGAAAATCAGCTGCTGGAGTTCGCTGTGGAGAATCCGGAGGACTGGGAGCAGCTGAAGGATGACATCGTGCTGATTTACCCCACTCCCACCGTCTGGTCCTCCCACATCTACATTGCCTTGGACGAAGCGGGGGAGGCGGGTATTGATGCCCTGCTGGACGAGGGGATTCAGCGCCTGGCTTGGGAAAACCACGGTTTCCGCACCGAGGTATCCGGGACGGACGCAGACGAAGACCACTTCGGCGTCCCCCACCTGGCCGCGGAGATCACACAGGTGGCTGCCATGCCCAGCTATGCCGCTATGGAGAAGATCATCGCCGCCCTGTCATAAGGCGGCCTGCGAAACGTCCCAGCCGTGGGCAAATAAAAACCCCATCCCGTCCACTCAGAAGATATCCGAGCAGTGCGGAATGGGGTTTGCTGTTATTGATCTGTCCATCGTGCGAGTGTGCTGATGGGTATGCCGCAAGATTTGCGGGGCAGTAAACAACGAAAAGGTATCTTGCGTGGATCCCACTTGATTCGGTCCTCGAAAATCTGCCTCTGTATATTATATGCTGAGGATCTGTTTTTTCAAATCGGCCGTATTCAGTGCAAGCACCGCGCTCTTCTGGTTCAGGGGCAGCTCGCCCCCATCCACTGCGAAGATTGCACCGCCGGCCTCCTCCAGGATGATCCGCGCCGCGTTGTGATCCCAAGGAGAGGAGCGCATGGTGACGAACAGATCAGCCCGGCCAGCGGCCACCTCGCACAGTTCCAGGGCCACGGAGCCCAGACAGCGGACGCCCCGCACCTTCCGGGAGAGCCGAATCATCCGCTCTTGGTACGGATGAGGCTCCAGAAAGGTATATTGCAGGCCCGGCGTTGTCAGCAGCAGTTCCGAAAGCTCCCGCCGGCCGGAGGTGTGGATCGGTGTCTGATTCTGCCATGCGCCGCCTCCGCGCTTTGCCCAGTAGAGCGTCTCGCGTTCCACGTCCAGCACCAGGCCGAACAGCGGGGTACTTCCCTCCCAGCACCCCACGGAGATGGCGTAGTTCTGATGCTGATTGATGAAATTTGTGGTCCCGTCGATGGGATCAATATACCAAGTCACCGACCCGGTGCGATGCGCTTCCGGCGGATACTCTTCACCTACAATGGAGTCCTGGGGGAAGGCTGTCAGTATTTCATTTCGCAATAACTGCTCGATTTTCCGATCCCAACGGGTGACCAGATCCTGATGGCTCGTTTTCTGGCAAATCTCCGCATCTTCCAGACGGCACTGCCGCAGAAGATCTCCGGCATTTTGAACAACTTCCACAGCAACATTGAATCTGCCCATTCTCCACCTTCTTTCCTCTGTCTGATTTATAAAAACACATTCCTTGTGGCTTGTCAAGAACGCTTCACCAGATCACCCGCATCTCCACGTTATGCAACTGAGGCATCGGGCTGTGGGTCTGGATATATCGGGTAGTGAGATCCGGCATCTCCACGCCGCCCCGCCACAGGACCGGACACTTCCGCAGGATCTCATAGCCCCCTGTTCCTGTGGCCCGGTAGTTGCTGGTGCACAGACGGAAGGTCCCTCCCCCCAGCGGGGAGCCGTCCAGTTTTGCCAGGTGGATCACCCGACTGCCCACGGGCCGGCGCAGATCGAAGGTGTATGCCAGGCCGGCGTAAAAATCGTAATTGTAGTGCTCTACCTTGGGGAGCAGGAACTCCTGGGAGATCTGCGGCTGCCCATCCACCAGGGTGAAGTAGGCGGCGCACCGCTCCAGGGTCTGCCTCAGCACCTCTCCCGTCACCTCCAGCACCACCAGGGTGTTGGCAAATAGGTAGGCCGCCGTCACCCCCCGCATGGTCACTGGGGAGGCCAGCCCCACCGGGTCGTTGCCCAAGCTGGTACAGGAGAAATCCGCCCCGGTCTCCGCCAGCTGCACCTGATTGAACAGGGCGGCCACCCGGCTTCCGTGGAGGGCGGCGTCCAGCTTCCCCTCCGGTGGAATGGGATGGGCCAACTCTCCGATGGGCTGGTCCAGCCACTCCTGTACGGCATTCTCCAGTGGAAGCAGACTCTGATAAGGCTCTGCTGGGTGGACTGCGCCCACCGCCGTCAATCTGGATCGGAAGGAACTGCGTGTTCCCTCCCACTTGCCGGAAATATGGAGAAACTGCCCTGCATTGGCGGGGGGCTGAACGGCGTAGGTGCCGGACAGTTCTACCCCTTCCACCGCCATGTGCTGGTGGCCGGTGAGGAGCAGATCGAAGTCCAGCTCCCGGGCGATCTTGCAGGCGATGTTCTCACCGCTGTCCGAGAGCACCCGCCCCGTTTCCAGCTCCTCCTCGAAGCCACCGTGGTAGATGCACACACAGACATCACATTGATCCCGGAGGGCGGCGCAGGCCGCCCGGGCGGCCTGAAAAGCGTCGGTGACCCGAATCCGCTCCAGGTTCTGAGGTTGCTCCCAAACGTTTACGAAGTCGGTGACCACGCCGGTGAGCCCCACCCGCAGGCCGTTGGCCAGGGTGTGCACCGCCCAGGGACGGATGCGCAGCTCTCCCCCCAAGTCCTCTACATTCGTGCACAGGCAAACTCCGTCCATCGCCTGCAGATAATCCCGGAGTGCCTCATAGCCAAAGTTGAAGTCGTGGTTGCCCAGGGTGAAGTAGTCCAGCCCCATGGCATTGAAGGCGGCGGCCACCGGGTGGATGGGCCACTTTTTGCAGTGTTCCAGATAATATTGAGTCAGAGGCGTCCCTTGCAGGGAGTCGCCGCCGTCCAGCACCAGGGTGTTCCCGTCTTTTTCCACCTGGGCGGCCAGATTCAGCAGTCCGGAGTTTTCCGGGCAGTTAGAGGCATAGTTCTCCGGGAATACATGGCCATGGGTATCTGAGGTATAGTAGATTTGAAACGTCTTCTCCATGCTTACCCCCTGGCCAGCTTGACCCGGATCTTGGTGGAGATCCACTCCACGATCAGCACCAGTACGATGAGGCCCGCCAGGATGGCGCCGGCCTCCTCCCAGCGGTAGGCGTTCATGGCGAAGATCAGCGGCGCGCCGATGCCGCCCGCCCCCACCAGGCCCAGCACGGTGGCGTCCCGCAGGTTGATGTCAAAGCGGTAAATAGCGGTGGAGGCGAAATTGGGCATCAGCTGGGGCAGGATGCCGTAGCGGATCTTCTGCCAGGTGGTGCAGCCCGCCGCGTCCAGGGACTCCAGCACCCGCACATCCAGGTCCTCGATGGCCTCGATATACATCTTGCTCACCATGCCCACTGAGCACAGGGACATGGTCAAAAGGCCCGCAAAGGCGCCGGGGCCGGTGACCCGGATAAACATGAGCCCATAGACAAAGGCGGGGACTGTGCGGATCGCCATAATGATGATCCGCCCAAGGAAAGCCACCGGCTTGGGCGTCAAATTGGAGGCGGAGAGGAAGGCCAGAGGGATGGAGATGATCGCCCCCACGATGGTACCCAGGAAGGCAATGCAGATGGTCTCCAGCAGCAAATAGGGCACACCCTGGGTGGTGAAGTTGAACAGCAGGTCCGTGTCCGGGTGGAAGATGCCCGCCAGGATGTTCCAGGCGATCACCGCGCCGTTTTGAGTGGTGCCCGCCGTTTCCACGGCGGAGCCGCTCCAGACCAGCAGGACCACCACGACCAGTGCCACAGCCAGCTCAAACACCCAGCGGCGGGGCCGCTGCGCATAGGCCGCTTCGATTCGGTTGTTCATGGCGTCCCCTCCTTATACCAGCCGCTTCCGGGCGGCGCGGCTGATGGTCTCAATGATGAACACGGTGACAAACAGGGCCAGCAGGATCATACCCACGCTGGCATACTCCCGCCAGCCGATCTTCTCATTCAGGATCAGGCCCAGGCCTCCGGCGCCCACATAGCCCAGAATGGAGGCGTAGCGCACGTTGCCCTCAAAGCAGAACAGGCAGTTGGAGAGATAGGAGGGCAGCACCTGGGGAACAATGGCGCTGATGAAGGAGCGCACCTTGGTAGCCCCCATAGCCTCCATGGCCTCGAAGGGACCCATGTCCACGGTCTCGATCTCCTCATAGAGGATCTTGCCGATGTAGGCGAAGGTAAAGATGGCGATGGCCGTGGTGCCTGCCAGAGTGCCCAGGCCGAAGATGTAGGTGGCGATCAGGGCGGACACCAGAGTGGGCAGGGTGCGGATGATGCTCAGGAGTAGCCGCATGGCCGCCACGATCACCCGGCTGTGGATGATGTTGGTGGAGGCCAGCATGGCAAAGGGTACCACCAAAATCGAGCCGATGAAGGAGCCCAGCAGGGACATTTTGATGGTGTCAAACAAGGGCTGCCAGATCTGGGGCATATAGTCCCACTCCGGCGGGATCATCTCCCCCAGAATCACAAAAAACTCTTTGATCCGGCTGACCAGAACCCCCATGTCAAAGCCGGTAACCTCCACGGAGAGGATCGTCAAGGCCAGCAGAATCACCACCGCCAGGGGCGCCCGGGAACGGGGCTTAGAAATCTGTTTCCCGTTGGGGAGGGTGAGTACCCTGGGCGGAAATATCTTGTCATATACGCTCATGCCGGCTCCTCCTGCTTCCCCTGGTAGATGGCATCCAGAACCGCCTGATCCACCTGGTCCGCCGGGCCGTCATAGACGATCTCTCCAGCCCGGATGCCCACCACCCGGGTGGCGTACTGGAGCGCCAGCTCCACATGGTGGATATTGATGAGCACGGTGATATGCATCTCCCGGTTGATGCGCTGGAAGTCGTCCATTACCTGCTTGGCGGTCACCGGGTCCAGGGAGGCCACCGGCTCGTCTGCCAGGATGATTTGTGGGTCCTGGGCCAGGGTCCGGGCCAGGGCCACCCGCTGCTGCTGGCCGCCGGAGAGCTGATCCGCCCGGACAAAGGCCTTGTCCAGAATGCCCATCTGATCCAAAGCCTCCAGGGCCTTCATCTTCTCCTCTTTCGTGAAGATGCCGAAGGTAGCCCGCCACCAGGGTAGGTCGGGGACGAAGGCGGTGAGCACGTTCTTGATGACGGTGGTCCGGGTGATCAGATTGAAGGACTGGAAGATCATGCCGATCTTCCGCCGGAACTTCCGCAGGCTCTTCCCGTGGAGGGTCATCACGTCGGTGCCGTCCACAGTTAACTGGCCATGGGTAATATCGTGCATCCGGTTGATGGTGCGGATCAGGGTGGACTTGCCTGCGCCGGACAGGCCGATGATGGCCACGAACTCCCCCTGGTCAATGGTCAGGTTGATATGCCGCAGGGCCTCATACCCATTGGGATAGCGTTTTTCTACCTCTTTGAATTCTATCATTGTATGATCTCCATTCCAAACGAGGGAGGAAAGCCGCGGCCTCCCTCCCTCGTTTTTGGTCCTTGCTGGATTATTTTAGCCCGCGCTGTTCAGAGACTGGATCATCTCCTGGGCAGCCCGCTCGGAGTCGTAGTCGGAGGACTGGGCGGGCAGATAGCCGTTGTGGCTGTAGATAGCGATAACCTCTTTGCCCTCTTCAGTGTTGCCGATGTTGATGAAGGCCTCAGACAGGGCGGCCTTGAAGTCGTCGTCCATGATGGGAGAGGTCTTGCTGACGCTGATGGTGTCGTTGTAGATAGCGGGGGTGACGCCCACCACGGCGGTGTCATCCCAGATGCTGTTGGTCATGCCGTACTCGCCGGTCCACTCGTCCTCATAGTCCCGGCGGGCGTCGGCGTAGGTGCAGACGATATCCACCTGACCGGAGGCCAGACGGGCGAAGGCACTGCCATAGGAGTCAGACTGCACCGCGTGAGGCAGGTCGGTGATGTTTTTGTCGAAGTTCTCCTGGAGCCAGAGGGAGGGATAGATGTACCCGGCGGGAGAGGAGGAGTTGGCCACGCTCCAGTTGGCGCTGCTCACGTCCTCCCAGGTGAGGGCCTCGCCGGCGTTGACCTTGGCGGCCAGCTCCTGGCCCTTCTCAGACGGGCCGGCAATCATCAGAGCCCGGTAACTGGTGACCTGCTCGGTTGTGGGCTCGGTGGGGGCGTTGTCGTTCCAATCCTTGGCGTTGTCAGAGTCAATGGACAGACCGTCCCGGGTGGCAGTCAGCAGCACGTCGCAGCCGTCGTCATAGAGCACATAGGTGCCTCCGGGAATCAGGCCCACATCGGCGGTGCCGGCGGACAGGGCCTCACCCACTGCCTCATAGCTGGTGCCCACGGTGATGTCTACCTCGCCCACATCGTAGCCCAGCTTGGCCAGCTCATCAGTGAGCATCTGCTTCAAAGGCTCGGTGGCGGTGATGATCTCGTCGGGCTCCCGTGAGGGAACAAAGGCAATGCGCAGGGTGTCGATGGTCTTGTTCCCGGTCTCCTGGGTGCTGCTGGTGTCCGGCGTGCTGCCGGAGCCCTGGGTGTCCTCCGTGTTCTGACCGCCGCAGCCGGCCAACAAGCCAACACACATCACGCCGGCCAGCAGGAGAGAAAGTGCTTTTTTCATACTATGATCCTCCTCGATTTCTCATTTATTGGTCTGTGTTTGATTTTGGATCTATCTGTTATAGAGGTGAAATCCTCTTATAACCATTTTAGGAAGTCAAGCAGTATCGCCGATTTTCAGATGTGTCGGTACTGTGACGGTGACCACCTGGGAGCGTCGCTGGCTGATTCGGCCAAACAACAGCTCCAGCGCGTTCTCCCACACATAGTCCGGGAACATTTCCAGACAGGTGCCGGTGGGCCATTTGCTCTCCAAAGTCTGAATATCTTGATAGATAATGACAGCCACATCTTTCGGCACACGGATGCCCAGTTCCCGGAAAGCCTCCAGAGCGCCCTCGGCCACCTCGTCGCTGCCCAGCAGAACCGCTTCCGCCAGGGTATGCTCTTCCACGGCTTTCTTCGCCAGAGCGTATCCACTCTCCCGGCTGATCTCCCCCACATGGAAGATGCGGGGATCATACTGGCCGCGAGCCTCCAGGATGCGTTGGATAGCCGCCAGACGGTGGGCACCGATGCGGCCGTTGGCCCCGTCGTAGATGCCGCCGATATATCCCAGGCCGGTGTACCGCTTCTGATCCAGCAGATAGGCCACCATCTGTTCCTGGCCCCGGTCAAAGTCCACCTGCACTTGGTCGAACTCATAGTTGTGCTGATTGGAGTTCACGAAGACGATGGCAAAGGACAGAGAGCGGAGAAAGTCGATCTCTTTCTCGCTGAACACACCCAGGGCAATGATGCCGTCCACTTTCTGGGGCTCCCCAAAGGTCAGCCGGACAAAGGAGACCTCGTACTGGTCGGTCATCATCTGCACCAGGCAGGACAGGGAGGACAGTCGCACATTGTGCCGGTCCGGACGGATGATCCGCCAGTCCGCCACCCCGATGACCAAGTGGGTCTTGTGTTCCGCCGCCCGCCGCTGCCGGGGCGACACATAGCCCAGGGTGTGGGCCGCCTGAAAAATCCGGGCCCGCACCTCCGGTGTGACGGAGATGTTGTCGTCCTTATTCAAAACCCGGGAGACAGCTGCGGCCGAGACCTGGGCAGCCTGAGCCACATCTTTGATCGTCGCCATGAGGTTCCCCCCTTTCGTGTCGTTCTAAAGACATTATATTTCACATATTGTCGAAGTCAATAAATTTTACTAAAATTTTACTAAATAATAAAACGTCTATAACAGGCAAGCGCCCTCAAATCCTGCTGGGGAATAAAACAAAGAAAAGCCTTTTGCCATTTACAGAAGGCCCATGCTCCGCTATACTGAAGTCAGAAAAAGAATGGAGGGACGGCAATGGCGGGCAGGCGGATCTGTGCTGGATACTACCGGCGGTACGATGGCAAGGTAATCTATGTGGTCTCTCTGGCCACGGATGCCGACACCGAAGAGGAGACCGTCATCTGGACCGCCTATCCCTTCGCGGATGTTCCAAAGTACCACACCTCCAGCAAAAAGTCCTTCTGCGCCTTCGTGGAAGTAGACGGAGAGCGGAGAGCCAAGTACATGCGGCTGATGAATATGAAGATTTCGGCGGAGGCCATCGAGCGGCTGGATGATGAGGGCTTTCGAGGACCGGTGCGCAAACGACATCGGCGGCAGCTGGAGGAAGCATACGATTCCCGCGAGTATCAGCAGTCTCTCACCTACCTCGCATACGCCAAAGACCTCTGCGAGAACTACAACTTCGACCGGAGCAAATATCGCCTCTGCGTAAAAGAAAAGAGGTTTGCCGCTATCACACGAAGTGACTTCGCCAAGCTGAAAGAGGACCTGCAGTTTCTGGACAATG
>OBYM01000939.1_pt1 | contig 14061 bp, 14 predicted proteins | sample 1538191 | NCBI WGS metagenome assembly OBYM01 (sample SAMEA2580165, study PRJEB22360) | human gut metagenome | biome: human gut; feature: human-associated habitat; material: faeces | place: Denmark | collected 2008/2010 | reverse complement strand
CCAGTAAAGAGTGCAAAGCACCACCAATGGTGGCAAGGCTCTTGACAGGGCTTTTCCTTTACTGTTTGTGGCAGACAAGAGGAAGAAAGGGACAAAATCTGATTTGTAGTAAATTATATAAAAACGATATGAGATGTATTTGTATCATTTTCTTGTTGACACCATTTATATTAAGTGATATATTTGTCTTATAAAGATACAAAAACATCACATTGAAAAGAGGGATGATTATGACAAAAAAACAAATGAAACAAGTTATCTTTATGGGAGTAGGGTGTGTAATATTACTGATTGCAGGGATAATTTACTCTTTATTATTTAACGACGCACGCTGGGTTAAAAACATGGATATGTCTAATTATGTATTTTCCATAAAGGATATACCAATGTTGATAGTCGGTGCTTTGATAGCTATTTATGTCTTATATGTAACAGTTATCTTCTTTAAAAACGCCTTTTCTAAAAATTTTAAAGACAAAAACTATTCAAGAACAGTATCTTCATATTGGGGACTGTGTGGAATATTTGGATTTCTAGGTTTTAGCGGTTTTTGGACTTATTTTGAATATGGGAAAATATATCCTTTTGTATTCTTTATATTTTTTGGCTTTTTCGGCTTTTTCTTTGAAGGAAAACTTTCTCACACTTTAGAAGATGAACTTTTTTTAGAAAATAAAAGAAAAGCAGAAATAAACGCCTATAAAGTAGGATTTAAACTTCTCTTTATAGTCATTTGGCTTATGGCAATAGGAATGTTTTCTCGTAATGTGGAATGGTGTGCAATTTTTATGCTCATTTCTGTTTCACTTATCTATGCTTTAGTCATTTTTCTTAGCAACTATTTATTATACCGCTACGAAAAAGGAGAATAAGTCATGGTAGAAGATTTCATGTGCAACTTAAAGGTATATCGTGTAGCACAAGGTTTAACACAAGAACAACTGGCAGAAAAAGTCGGGGTTCGTAGAGAAACAATTATGAGGTTGGAAAAAGCACAATACAATCCATCTCTAAAACTGGCGATTGATATTTCACGGGTTCTCAATGCACCGATAGAAGATATTTTCATTTTTAAATAAGATAGTGGTAGTAAATTCGGTTCTATGTGATATTGGGAACAATAGAATATTAAGTTTTACATCAATATAAGAGTAATGCAACTATAATGTTAATTTGTATTGCTTGGAGGAACAATACCTGATGAAGATGATAATGATGTCATCGCAGAACAACTTGCAAAAATCAGTGAACAGATGGCAATTAAGAATAGGCGTAGCAAAAAAATTTGGAAAATTGCTGGGGTTATATTCCTAGTAATTGTGCTATTGAATATCCTCTTGATAATATTTAATATGTCAGTATCTAAAAACGTTTCAACAGATAGTAGCACCACTTTCATAGAAATAGGTGAAGATGATGTGATTGATGTAGAATAATTTCCAACATACAATCCCAGTTTGACAACTTTATATCCATACACACAAAGCAGTTAGTCTTAGGATTGACTGCTTTTTAACAAAAGACACCACTCAGGTGTAAAGGGTGTCTTTTTAGTGCTATTTTATTGTCATATCAAGGCTCATTCAATTGTGGTAAATTCGTGGTAAATTAAATAATTTTCTATGCTTCAAAGTGCTTGAAAGTATAGTGTTTATGCGGATAATCGCAAATTAGATATAAAATTTGAGAAGAATTTATAAAAAGAACACTGAAGTGGTAAACTTATTTTTAAAAAAGATTACATTGAGTAATCGTCGCATTGTCGCGTTGCTCAAATAATCGGTCATAAGAAAATACGGTCGAAATATATTTAAATATATTTCGATAGATTGGCTATGCTCTTTTTTTGGAGGGATGTGATATGTTTGACAATTGGTATGCTGTACAGGTGAAAGTGGTCAAGAAGAAATTGCAAGAAAATGTAAAATTCTTATTAGTAAAGATTGTTATCAAGAATGTTTTATTCCTAAATATAAACATATGAGACGATTTAAAGGTCAATGGCATACAATTGAAGATGTTTTATTTAAAGGTTATTTTTTTATAATTAGCAATGATGTAGATGATTTATTTATGGAATTGAAAAAAGTTCCAGGTTTGACGAGATTATTAGGTAATGATGGAAAAAACATATATCCAATATATAAGCAGGAAGCTATGTTTTTAGCGCAGTTTGGCGAAAAAAAAACATAGTGTAGATGTATCTAAGGGTTATATTGAGGGAGATGTTCCTTATATTAGGAAAGGTCCATTAAGAGGATATGAAGGGCACATTAGTAAGATTGATAGGCATAAACGTATAGCTTATGTAGATGTATCATTGTTTGGAAGGAAAATTACAGTAAAAGTAGGTTTAGAAATAACAAGTAAAGATAATAAAAAAAGTTTTGAACTTTAAAGCAGTATTATATATTACAAGTTCAGATTTTTTTATTATAGAAATGTTTTTTAGATTGAAAAACAGTTGGATTAGAAATCAGAAGGAATATGAAGGAATGGGGAGATATTATGAGTGTTTTGAATGTCGATTCAACAAGTAATAACTTGAGTGTAAGTTCTAAAGATGAAAAATGTATTCATTGTGGTAAAGATATCAATATACATAAAGATCTTTATATCGAATTGAATAAAAATCACGCAGAAAAATCAGGGAAATTATGTCAGGATTGTTATAGAAAAATCCATAAAAATACATATAGTGTAAATAAACCATATATCAAAATAAAAAGGATACTAGATTTTATTTTGTCATTATTTGCTATTATAGTATTATCACCTATATATGTGGTTATAGCTGTTCTTATAAGAAAAGAAGATGGAGGACCTGTTCTTTATAAACATACAAGGATTGGGAAAAATGGTAAGAAATTTGGTGTTTATAAATTTAGAAGTATGACTACAAAATATAAAACCTTTGATGAGTTCTACCAAACTTTATCTGATGAACAAAAGAAAGAGTGGAACGAAAACTATAAGCTTTCTAATGATCCAAGAGTAACGAAAATAGGAAATTTTTTAAGAAAAACATCATTAGATGAGTTGCCTCAGATTTTTAATATTTTAAAAGGTGAAATGTCAATAATAGGACCAAGACCAATTATTAATGAAGAATTAGAAAAATATAAAGAAAATAAAAATAAATTTTTATCAGTTCTTCCAGGACTCACTGGATACTGGGCAGCAAATGGAAGAAGTGATACAACATATGAGCAACGAATGGAAATGGAACTTTATTATGTGGATCACATTTCTTTTTTATTAGATGTAAAAATATTTTTTAGAACAATCATATGTGTTTTGAAAAAGGAAGGGGCTAAATAACATGTTAAATGTATTAATTATGGCAGGTGGAAAAGGAACAAGATTTTGGCCCATGTCGACCGATGAAAGGCCAAAGCAATTTTTAAGACTTATTGATGAAAAAACTATGCTTCAGGCAACTGTAGATAGATTAAAACCATTGGTGAATATAGATCATGTTTTTATCTGTACTGGAAAACAATATATAAATATTGTTAAAGAACAGCTACCTAAACTACCAGAGAAAAATATAATTATCGAACCTATTGGGAGAAATACAGCCCCTTGCATACTTTTGAGTACGTTATATATAAATCAAATATATGAAAACAGTAATATTGTTGTTTTGCCTAGTGATCATATGATTAATAATCAAAAGGAATTTGTTGATACTATAAATGATGCAAATTTGTTTTTAAACAATAACAAGAATTCAATCGTTACTATTGGGATAACACCCAATAGGCCAGAAACAGGATATGGATACATAAATTATGATAAAGAAATTGATGACATCAATAATCATTATATTATGAATGTTTCTAAATTTGTTGAAAAACCGAATATTGAAAAGGCAAAGCAATATTTGACTGATGGACATTACTTGTGGAATGCAGGGATGTTTATGTTTAATTCTTCCTTTATTCTTGATGAATTCAAGAAATACTACAATAGTTATGAATTATTAAATTGTTTACCAACAATAGATAGTGAAAACTATTATCAGGAGCTAGAAAAAAAGTATTGCCAATGTGAGGCAATATCAATTGATTATTCCATTATGGAAAAATCACATAATATATGTGTCATTCCAGCTGATTTTGGATGGGATGATATTGGATCCTGGAAAGCTTTAGAACGTTATATCAATAAAGATAAAAATAACAATGTTTTAAAAGGAAATATTAAGGTGATTGATTCAAATGGAAATGTAGTATATGGAAGTGATAAAGAAATTATTCTTCATGATATAGATAATATTTATTGTATTGATACTGGTGAAAAAATAATCATAGGAAAAAAAGAGAACTTGCATATGGTTTATGAGTTAAGGAGTAAATAATATGGACTATAGGAAAGAATATCAAAGATGGTTAGATAAAAACATCATGATTGATGAATTGCAGGGTATGAATACAGGGGAAATTGAAGAATGTTTTTATAAGGAACTTACATTTGGCACAGGTGGAATTAGGGCAGTGATGGGACCTGGACCTAATAAACTCAATGTCTATACAATTAGAAAGAATACAGAAGGATATGCTAGATATATTGAAGACTATGGAAATAAAGAGGCAGGAGTTATCATTGCCTATGACAATAGACTTCATTCAAAGGAATTCGCATTAGAAGCAGCTAAAGTGCTTGCATCCCATGATATAAAAGTCTATCTTTTTGATGAATTAAGGCCGACTCCAGAACTTTCCTTTGCAGTGAGATGTCTTAAGTGTACTGGTGGAATTGTAATTACAGCATCGCATAATCCTCCAGAGTATAATGGCTATAAGATATATGATCATCACGGCTGTCAGTGTGTTCCAAGAGATACTGATGTCATCATCGATTATATCAAGAAAGTTGAAGACCTTTTGTCTATAGAAATCGATGAGTCAAAGGTTGAAAATATTATTTATATTGGAAAAGAAATTGATGAAGTCTACTATAAAAGATTGTTGGAAGTTCAGGAAAGACCAGAGCTGAAAAAGAATATCAAAATCGTCTATACTCCACTTCATGGGACAGGAAACGTTGCTGTAAGAACAATGTTAAAGAGATTAGAATATGATGTTCATGTCGTTAAAGAACAGTGTACTCCAGATCCAAACTTCAGTCAGACAGAATCACCAAATCCAGAAAATAAAAAATCATTCACTAAATCAATCGCTTTAGCAAAACAAATCGATGCAGACTTAATCATCGCTACAGATCCTGATTGTGATCGTTTAGGAGTTGTTGTTAAGCATCATAATTCTTATGAATTTTTAACTGGAAATCAAACGGGAGCAATTCTACTGGAATATTTATTAGCAACAAAGAAGGAAAAAGGTACTCTTCCAAGCAATGGAATTGTTTTTAATACCATTGTTACATCTGATTTAGGAACAAAGGTTTGTGATAAGTATGGAGTTGAAGTTGAATCTACATTAACGGGATTTAAATATATAGGAGACAAAATAAGAGAGTATAAAGGTCAAAAGACTTTCTTATTTGGTTATGAAGAAAGCTATGGATACATGATTAAAGATTTTACAAGAGATAAGGATGGAGTACAGTCGTCTATACTCATTGCTGAATGCTGCAATTATTATAAAACGTTAAATAAAACTTTAATAGATGTATTAAATGATATTTATGATGAATATGGATATGTATCAGATATACAAGAAAGTAAAACACTTCCAGGAATTGAAGGACAGAAGAAAATGGAACAGATTGTCAATCAATATAGATATGGTGATATTAAAGAAATTGATGACAGAAAGGTTGTAGCCAAGGAGGATTACAAGCTATCCATAAGAACGGATCAAAGTGGAGAGACTCCTTTGACATTACCTAAAAGTAATGTCATTAAATTGTTTCTTGAGGATGGATCATGGATAGTCGTAAGACCAAGTGGTAACGAACCAAAGATTAAATATTATAAAAACATTTGGAGGAAAGAATAGTGAAAACTAGAATATTACAAATTTCGAATTATTTTTATCCTCATATAGGCGGAATCGAACAGGTAGCCAGAGATTTTGCAAACGCACTATCTGTTGACGACTATGAACAAAAAATAATCTGTTTTAACGAGGAAGCCAGTGATGGTGAAAACATATGCTATAGGAGAGATACTGTTCATGATAATGTTGATGGTATTGAAATTATTAGATGCGGATGTTTTACAAAAATTGCATCACAATCATTATCAATGAGTTATGCAAAAGAATTAAAGATAGTAATGAACGAATTTAGACCGGATATCGTAATATTTCATTATCCTAATCCATTTGTAGCACAATTACTTCTTAAATATAGAAAAAGAAAATTTAAGCTTATTTTATATTGGCATTTGGATATTACTAAACAAAAAATATTAGGGAAATTATTTCATTTACAGAATATAAAATTAATTGAAAGAGCTAATAAAATTGTTGGTGCAACACCAAAACATATTAATGAATCTAAATATACTCCTTATTTTAAACAAAAGAAACAGATACTTCCTTATGCAATAGATGAAAAAAATTTAATAATTACAGATGATGAGAGAAAAAAGTCAATTGCTATTAAAGAAAAATATAAAAATATGGTTTTAGGATTCTTTATAGGAAGACATGTTCCATATAAAGGTTTGGAGTATTTAATAAAAGCATCAAAGGAATTGGATAATGTAAATATCCATTTTTTGATTGCAGGAAGTGGCGAATTAACAGAAAGTCTCAAAAACATATCTAAAGATGATCCTAAAGTTGAGTTTTTAGGAAGAATTTCAGATTCGGAAAGAAGAATATATTTAAATGCATGTAATATTTTCTGTTTTCCTTCAATTACAAGGAATGAAGGATTTGGTTTGGCATTGGCTGAAGGAATGTATTATGGAAAACCAGCGATTACATTTACGATTGAGGGAAGCGGTGTTAATTATGTTAATTTAGATGGGATTACGGGAATTGAATGTCCAAACAAAGATTATCATGCTTATGCTGAGGCATTAAAGAAACTTTGTTATGATAATAAATTAAGAGAAACATACGGTAAAAATGCAAGAAAAAGAATAATTGAAAATTTTACATTTGAAAACTTTAAATATAACGTAAATGAATTATTAATAGAGTTAAAAGGAGATTGATTATTATGAGAAAAGCTTTAATTACAGGAATAAATGGGCAGGATGGAAGTTATCTTGCTGAATTCTTATTAGAAAAAGGATATGAAGTACATGGTATTGTTAGACGTGCTTCTATTTCTACGACTGCTAAAATAAATCATTTATTAAAAGATAATCTCATTACCTTACATGATGGAGATCTGACTGATCAATCGTCACTTGTAAGGGTTATTGGATTGGTACAGCCTGACGAATTATATAACCTTGCGGCACAATCACATGTAGGTGTGTCATTTGATGCTCCAGAATATACAGGAGATGTTGATGCTATTGGTGTTCTTAGAATTCTTGAAGCCGTTAGAATTCTTGGATTAAAAGATAAAACAAGAATATATCAAGCTTCTACATCTGAATTGTACGGAAAAGTAGAAGAATGCCCACAAAATGAAAACACACCATTTCATCCATATAGTCCTTATGCGGTAGCAAAGCAATATGGATATTGGATGATTAAGGAATATAGAGAAGCATATGGTATGTTTGCTTGCAATGGTATCCTCTTTAACCATGAATCTGAAAGAAGAGGTGAAAACTTTGTGACTAGGAAAATTACTTTAGCAGCAGGGAGAATTGCTTGTGGACTGCAAGATCATCTTGAATTAGGAAACTTAGATTCATTAAGAGATTGGGGATATGCAAAAGATTATGTCGAATGCATGTGGTTAATTCTTCAACAAGAAAAGCCAGATGATTTTGTTATTGCAACTGGGGTTCAACATACAGTTAGAGAATTTACAACATTAGCATTTGCTCATGATGGTATTGAGCTTGAATGGCGTGGAGAAGGTATGAATGAAAAAGGATATGATAAGAAGACAGGGAAGATGCTTGTATGTGTCAATCCAAAATGGTTTAGACCTACTGATGTTGTTAATCTGTGGGGAGATCCTACGAAAGCAAAAACAGTGTTAGGATGGAATCCTCAGAAAACATCATATGAAGAGTTGTGTTCAATTATGGCAGAACATGATTTACAATTAGCTAAAAAAGAAGCTGGTATCAATGAATAAGGTATTAATTATTGGTGCTAATGGGTTTGTGGGTAACTATCTTATAAAGGGTGCGAAACGTTTCCTTATAAGTGCATAGGCACGAAATAGGAGGGTTTTCTTAATAGAAAATCACAACTGAATATCTGATGTTTGGAATGATAGCCGTCATGTTGGCTTGAAACAAACAGTCTGATACTCCTACATGCACAGGATTGTAACAGCATGAATGTGTGTGAAGCTAGGTGAAGTCGGCAGAACAATGCCTAAGTGAGAAATCATATGGCAAAGGATATGCCGGGACGCTATAAAATATCTATGGTGAGAATGTTCGTAAGAACTGACGAACCTGTGAATGTACGGGTCTATACCAGAACGCTATCGAAAGATAGTGGATTGCGACAAAGCAATGATGAATACCGAAAAGTAAAAGTCCTTTATATGAAATTCGGAATACCTAACAAAGAGGGTATAATTCATCAGGCTCATAGCAGGCACCTAAGGATATATGTAAAGCTAGGATATTCGGAACGTTGTAAGCGAGGAACGTCTAATATAAACGACTGTTATCGGGGCGGTAACTATAAGTGAATACGAAATGTTTTTATCCTCGTGAAAGTAGGGGCACAGTACCAATGAAATCATGGAAACATGATGGAGGGATAGCCCCAAGTCTAGTTCTTTGAAAAGTTGATACAGTTAAATGAAACTCACAAGGTCGAGTAAGATGATGGGAACAAGCTATTCAGAAAGGAATAATCCATCAGTGAGTACAGAACTGCGAAACAATGAGTATTACGATATGCAGAACACTTTTGATCGGTTGTATGATAAAAGCAAAAATCATGATACCAAGGGCATAGACCTTTATGACCTCATTATTTCTAGGAACAACATTCTGCTTGCCTATCGGAATATCAAGAGCAATACAGGAAGTTCCACCAAGGGAACAGATGGTATTACGATTGATAAATATAAGATAGAAAATCAAGAAGAATTTATAAAGGAAATAAGAGAAACGCTAGAGGACTATAAACCGCAAATGGTAAGACGGGTAGATATTCCCAAACCTAATGGAAAGAAAAGACCGTCAGGAATACCAACCATGCGTGATAGACTGATACAACAGATGTTTAATCAGATACTTGAACCAATATGCGAAGCACAATTCCATAAGCATTCCTATGGCTTTCGTGCAAACCGTTCAACAAAACATGCACTGGCAAGGTGCTGTTTCATCATGAGCAAGACAGGAAATCACTATGTTGTAGATATGGATATAAAATCATTCTTCGACAATGTGAACCATACAAGATTGATGAAACAATTATGGAACATTGGTATCAAGGATAAAAGAGTATTAGCCATTATTGGTAAAATGTTGAAAGCACCTGTTAAAGGAATTGGTGTTCCAACATGTGGAACACCGCAAGGGTATTATCTCCACTACTATCCAACGTGGTATTAAATGATTTAGATTGGTGGGTTAGTAATCAATGGGAAACATTTCCATCAAGACATAAATATAGTCAGGGACACCTTCACAGAGCATTGAAAACAACCAACCTAAAAGAAATGTATATCTTACGATACGCCGATGACGCAAGGATATTTACTAAAACACACAAAATTGCAGTAAAGATATATCATGCAGTCAAAGGATATCTAGAAAATCAGCTCAGATTAGAAATCTCGCCCGAAAAATCAAAGATTACAAATCTAAGGAGAAGAAGGTCAGAGTTTCTAGGTTTTGAGATGAAGGTAGTACTGAAAAGAAAGCAATATGTAACGAACACCTTCGTGTCAAGAAAGAGCAAAGAGAAGATAAAACAGGAAATAAGGCAAAGAGTAAAAGAAATACAACAAAATCCTAGTCATAAACTGATTATGAACTACAATTCCTATATTCTAGGGATAAGAAATTATTATGAAACTGCATCTCATGTGAATGTAGATTTTGCGGAAATACATTATCAGACACTCAAGACCTTATATAACAGATTGAAGTCGATAGCAAATTATGGTAATCCAAGAAGTCCTCCGCCTTTGTATAAAAAGCTGTTTAAAAACAACTTCCGCACATTTACGATAAAAGGAGTATCACTCTTTCCCTTAGCAGACGTGCAATGGAAAAAGACAATGACCTTTAATAATAATATGTGCAATTATACAAAAGACGGTCGAACTCTAGTGCATGGAAAATTAGATGGATATATAACAAAAGAAATAAACCATCTATTAAATGCAACTCATGAAAATGGACGAGTAGAATACATGGATAATCGCATATCCAAATACTCGGGGCAACGAGGAAGATGTGCAGTATCGCAGTGGTTTCTGATAGCTAGAGAAACACACTGTCACCACATCATTCCCATTTCACAAGGTGGAACGGATAAGTTTAACAACCTTATCATCGTACATGAAGATATGCACAGACTAATCCACGCTACTAGAAAGGAAACAATTAAGAAGCTACTAAGTAAATTCAATCTGAATAAAAAGCAAATGACAAAACTCAACAAATTGCGTAAGAAATGTAATTTAATGGAAATCAACTTTTAAAGAACTAGATGGAACGCCGTGTGCGGTGAAAATCGCATGCACGGTGTGGAGCGGGGGAAAAGATGGAGATTGTATCAAAATCTTACCTATCGCTATAATATCTGGATTATGATTATGAAGTTATAGCTTCAGATGTGCAGGATAATCTTAAATATAGTTATCCTGTTTCTTATGAAAAAGTAAATATCCTTAATAAGGAAAGGATAGATGAAGTTATAAAGAAATGGCAACCAGATTATTTAATAAATCTAGCTGCTATAAGTTCTGTTGGTGCATCATGGAATATACCTGCAAAGACATTTGAAGTGAATGTTATTGGTACAATTAATATACTTGAGAGTATTAAAGAATATGATCAATCTTGCAGAATACTTCTTATTGGATCAAGTGAGGAATATGTACAAAAAGATAGACCACTCAAAGAGACTGATGAATTAAATGCTAATAATCCATATGGAATATCAAAGATAGCTCAGGAAAATATAGCCAATATGTATTCAGACAGATATAGATTAAATATTGTATGTACAAGAAGCTTTAATCATACTGGTCCAGGACAGTCAGAACAGTTTGCAATACCAAGTTTTTGTAAACAAGTTGCTGAAATAGAGAAGAGTAGTAAACCAGGTAAAATATATGTAGGTAATCTTGAAGCGTATAGAGATATTAGTGATGTAAGAGACGTAGTTAAAGTATATAGAGTTTTATTAGAACAACATGAGAATCTATTTGATGTTTTTAATGTTGGTTCTGGTAAGGCTTATCGGATGCGAGAAATACTAAATATGATTATTTCTTTTTCATCACAACCTATAGAGGTCGCGATTGATTCGAATAAGGTAAGACCAATTGATACACCATATATATGTTGTGATAGCAAAATCGACATAAATGACTTGAGTTTTAAAATTAAATTAAAAACTACTTTGTATGACATATATGATTTTTACAAAACAAGTAATTGTAACAGGTGAGCACTTATTACCACACATTAAATCAATTACAAAATAATTTTTAATATTAATATAAACATCAAGAAAAATGATATTTTTTATTGATTACTTTGTTTATTGTTTGAAAAATGCAATATTTAAGTTATTAATTAAAGAATATAAGTGTTTATATATGATTAAGTACTTATCGAAAAGGAGATTAGGAAATATGAATTTTGTGGTTCTTGCGCCAGAAGCGATATATCCTCCTAATACAGGAGGAAGGATATTGGTATACAATCGTGTAAAATATTTAGCGGAGTTAGGTCATAGAATAGACGTGTTTGTCATAGTTGATAACAATCAAGAGAGTGAATTGCTTAAAAGAATAAATATTCATCCCAACGTTTATTTAAAGGCCTATAATCGAAACAAGCATAAGCTTTATAATCTTATTACAGCGTTGATAAATCCTTATTGCGTGAGTAGTAGAACAAATAAGAAGTTGATGAAAGATTTACATGACTTTACTGAGCAACATAATATAGATTATATCCTTGTTGAACAACCTCAAATGCTAAATACATTAAAAAAAATTTGTATTAAAGATATAGGAATAATATTAGATCAACAAAACATAGAATATATGACAATGATGAATATTTCACACTCACTTGTTTTTTTTAAAAAGTGTATTTATCAAATAGAATCAAAAAGGTTAAAAAAATACGAAGAAAAACATTATAAAAGTCAGTTAATTGATCTATATACATTTGTGTCAGACACGGACAAATGTTTTTTTGAAGATAATTTGAATTATAACAATAAACCTACTTATTTATTCCCTATTGGAGCGGAAAAAAATTGTATAAACAAGAAAAAAAACAATCAAACAAAAAATATTATTATAGTTGGAAAAATGTCTTATCCACCTAATATAGAAGGTGTATTGTGGTTTTATAATAATGTATGGAAAGAATTAACAAATGTCTTTGATGATTTATGTTTATATATAGTTGGGAAAGACCCTACTAATGATTTACTGAAGTTAAGAAGTGATAATGTTATAGTTACTGGTACTGTTGACTCAGTAAATTGTTATTATGAATTGGCAGATGTTGTTTGTATTCCGATTTTTTCTGGTGGAGGCGTAAAAACAAAATTAATTGAAGCAAGTTCGTATGGAGTACCTATTGTTTCAACAACAAATGGAGTTAAAGGTACAGCATTTAAACATAAAGAGCATATGTATATTACAGATGATCCTAATCTTTTTAAGGAATACATAATTAATTGTTTAGATAATGATGATGACATTAGGATGATGATAGAAAAATGCTACTTGTTTTTTGAAAATAATTATACCTGGGAAGGAATATGTAAAAAATTTTTACAGTATCTTACAGGAGATAATTTATGATTTCTATAAAATCAAATTGAAAGTATCTTTTATATTGTATATGTTACAGTATTTTTGGAGATGCAGGAACTTCATTAATACCTATAATTTGTTTACTAATACTCTTTGTCCTCATAATAATAAAAGTGAGATTGAGTTGCAACAAATATATAGAAATATTAGATAAAATGGGAGTATATTTGATAATAATAAGTTTAATTTTTATAATTATATGAGGATTTTGTAATGGTGAGCTTACATTATATGGAGAATTTCTACCAATAAAAATAATAAAAATATTACTACAATATTTTTCATATGTTAGTTATATAGTATGCGTAATAACATTATCTAAAAATCTAAGTCTTAAACAATTGTTTCTCTCAATTGTAATTACTTGTTTTATTTTAGCGTTTATCTGTTTAATCGAAATAACATAGATTACATATGCGATTGAGAATATAATCAAATCTGGAGTGTTTCTTTGCTATCGTGTTCGTCATTTAATAAGAGAATCTTCATGGACAACATTGATGATTTTAAATTGTGTAGCTTTTTATATTACTTGTTAACTAAAAGACAAGCTACTTACTATAATTGTATTTATGTGTGGAGCTGTTCTAATTATGTTTACAGGATTCAAATCATTATTAGTATCTACATTAATTGTTATTGTGATATGAATATATTTTATTAATAAAAAAAGATTGACTGTCGGTCATAAGCTGAAAAATATGATTCAGATGATTGCAAAATTTTGATAATTTTTTTGAATTTACTGGAAATGATTTTGTTATTTATTTAGAAATCTTTTCCATTTTATGTGTGCCTGTATATCTAGGGATGAAGTACTATTTTTGTTCATGTAGGAAGAGTAGCTACGACTTTTTTGTAACATCGTGATATATCCAACGATATTATTTTTTTGTATTTCCTGCTATGATGTTTAGCTATTTGATTCTGTGGTCTGCTTCACAATTGACTATTTTCTCTGATTTTAAT
>OBYM01000938.1_pt1 | contig 14066 bp, 14 predicted proteins | sample 1538191 | NCBI WGS metagenome assembly OBYM01 (sample SAMEA2580165, study PRJEB22360) | human gut metagenome | biome: human gut; feature: human-associated habitat; material: faeces | place: Denmark | collected 2008/2010 | reverse complement strand
GGGAACCGACCCCACACGACCAGCTTGGAGTGCTGGGATTCTAGCCATTGAACTACACCCGCAAGCGACGGAAGTTATTATATCACAGTCGAAATCAGGTGTCAATAGATTTTTTAAAAATGATGGCGTAATTTTTTATGGATGTTTTTTCGCGGCAGATTGCCAATGGTTGCCCTTACAGAAGAAAAATGATATAATAACTTCGATTCCATTATATTATGAAAGAAGGCGGACCGAATGGATGTACGTCCGGGCGATATTCTGCAAATGAAAAAGAGCCATCCCTGTGGAAGCAAGACTTTTCTGGTTCTGCGCTCCGGAATGGATTTCAAAATTCGCTGTACCGGCTGCGGCCATGAAGTCATGTTGCCCCGATTGAAGTGTGAGAAAAACATTAAAGAAATCATTCGGGAAGAAAAACCCGAAGAATTATAGCTTCCGCAAAACTTTTACCATTATGATTTTGCGGAAAGGATTTTATTATGTTTGAAAAGCTGGATATTTTTTGTAAGCGTCTGGAGGAAATTAACCAGAAGCTGTGTGACCCTTCGGTATTAGCAGATACGGCTCAGTATACTAGCCTGTTGAAAGAGAGCAGCAGTATTACCCCGATTGTGGAGAAATATCGGCAGTATCAGGCGGCTGTCAAGCAGGAAGCAGATGCACAGGAAATGCTCTCGGAAAATGACAAAGAACTGCATGAACTGGCACAAGAAGAGCTGACTAAGGCCCGGGCCGATATAGAGACTTTCTCGGAAGAACTGAAACTGCTGCTTTTGCCCAAAGACCCCAATGATGAACGAAGTGTTATTGTTGAAATCCGGGGAGGTGCCGGGGGAGAAGAAGCGGCGCTGTTTTCGGCAGTGCTGTATCGGATGTACTCGATGTATGCGGAGTCTCGTCAATGGAAAATCGAGCTTTTAAATGTGAACGAGACGGAATTGGGCGGCTTTAAGGAAATCAGCTTTATGATTCACGGAGAAGGCGCCTATTCCCGATTAAAATATGAAAGTGGTGTTCACCGTGTACAGCGGGTACCGGAAACGGAAACCCAGGGACGGATTCACACCAGTACTGCCACGGTAGCGGTTTTACCGGAAGTGGACGATGTGGAAATTGAAATCAATCCCAAAGATTTGCAGATTGATACCTTCCGTTCCAGCGGCGCCGGCGGCCAGCATATCAACAAAACCTCCTCTGCGATCCGTATCACCCATCTGCCCACCGGTATGGTGGTGGAATGTCAGGATGAGCGAAGCCAATATAAAAATAAGGATAAGGCCATGAAAGTACTGCGTTCCCGTCTGTACGAACAGGAGCAGCGAAAGCAGGATGCTGAGGTGGCTGCTCAAAGAAAAAGTCAAGTGGGCACCGGCGACCGCTCCGAAAGAATTCGTACTTATAACTATCCGCAGGGACGTATTACGGACCATCGAATCGGCCTGACCCTGTATCGGCTGGAAGATTTGCTCAATGGAGATTTGGATCAAATCATCGACCCGTTGATTACTGCTGATAGAGCAGAACAGCTGCGGGAAAGTACCGAAGAGGAATAAATGTGTTTTGGAAAATAAAAAGGAAGTCATAACCATGAAAACAATCAGACTACAGGCGGACAACCCGGCTGATATTGCCAAGGCTGGAGAAATTCTGCGGCAGGGTGGTCTGGTGGGGATTCCCACCGAAACCGTATATGGTCTGGCCGCAGACGCTTTAAACGGAGAGGCCGTGGCAAAAATCTTTCAAGCAAAGGGCCGCCCTATGGATAATCCTTTAATTGTCCACATTGCAGATATCAGCCAGTGGAAACAGCTGGTGCGGGAGATTCCTGAAAATGCCAAAAAGTTGGCGCAGGCCTACTGGCCCGGCCCTATGACCATTATCCTGCCCAAAGCGGATTGTATTCCCGATGAAGTGAGCGCCGGGCTGGAAACTGTCGGAGTGCGCTTTCCAGTCCATCCCGCAGCCCAGGCAGTGATTCAGGCGGCAGGTACACCCTTAGCGGCTCCTTCCGGAAATCTTTCGGGAAAGCCCAGCCCGACAACGGCCCACACCATGCTGGAAGATATGGACGGCCGCATCGATGCTGTGGTGGACGGCGGTCCCTGTCAGGTGGGAGTGGAGTCTACAGTGGTTTCTTTGGCCTGTAATCCGCCCCGACTGCTGCGGCCCGGCGGAATTACGCTGGAACAGCTCCGACAGGTGTTGGGGGAAGTGGTAATGGATGACGCGGTGCTCAATCCGCTGAAAGAAGGGGAACATCCTGCTTCCCCGGGAATGAAATATAAACATTATGCACCCAAAGCCAACGTACTCATTGTTGACGGCCCTTATGAGTCCTATTGTACCTATGTAAACAGTCATAAAGGGCCAGGGGTTGCGGCTATGTGCTATAATGGAGAGGATAGCCGGTTGGAAGTTCCCGCTGTCTGTTATGGTGGGAAAGAAGACTATAGCGAACAGGCAAGAGAAGTGTTTGAAGCACTGCGGAAACTGGACGAATTGGGAGCAAAAACCGTTTATGCCCGGTGTCCGGAGCCTGAAGGCGTGGGCCTTGCTGTGTATAACCGTCTGATTCGGGCGGCAGGATTTGAGGTGGTGCATGTTGACTAAAGGTATTGTTATCGGGCTGACCGGCCCCACCGGTGCAGGAAAATCCAGTGTGGCCAAAGAGCTGGCAGCGCTGGGATGTGCTGTGGTGGATTGTGACCAGATTGCCCGGCAGGTGACGACTACCTGTGTTCCCTGTTTGCAGTCTTTGGCAGAAGAATTTGGTAATGATATTCTGCAAGACCATGTGCTGGATAGGAAGCTGCTGGCGGCTCGGGCGTTTGCTTCTCCGGAGAAGACCCAAAAGCTCAATGAGTTGACCCATCCGTGGATTATGAAGGAGACCAAAGCCCAAGTACAGGCCGCGTTGCACGAAGGAAAGCAATTTGTGGTGATTGATGCACCGCTGCTGTTTGAAGCTGGAGTGGATGCCCTGTGCGACAAGATTATGGCGGTGACGGTCCCCTTTGAAAAGCGTTTGCAGCGCATTATGAAGCGGGACCATATTTCCGAAGAGCTGGCCCGGGCCAGAATGGCTGCCCAGCATCCGGAAAGCTGGTATGAAGAGCGGGCCGGAAAGGTGATTTCCGGAAGACTGGACGAAGAGACGCTTCATCAGGAACTGGAAGCCTATCTCACTTCGTTATCGGAGGAAATGTTTTGAATCATCCTGGACGCAAGAAGAAAAAAGGCCGCGTGTTTTTGGGGATTATAGTATTTTTAGCAGCGGCTGTGTTGTGCCTGTATTTTTCAAAAGATGCCATTTTAAAACAGTTGTATCCCTTGTCCTATTATGATATTGTCATGTCAGAAGCAGAGAAAAATGATCTTGATCCGGCGTTGGTATATGGTGTGATTCGGGCAGAAAGTGGATTTGACCCGAACGCAGTGTCCCATGCAGACGCCAGAGGGCTGATGCAGATGACGCCTCAAACCTTTGAATGGGTACAAACGATGATTCCTGACAGCGAAAGTTTGACAGATGACGCATTATTTGACCCAAAAGTCAATATTCAGTTTGGGTGCGAACTACTATCTCTGCTGATTTCTCATTATGGCGATGAATCGACGGCTATTTGCGCCTATAATGCCGGTATGGGAAATGTGACGTCCTGGTTAGAGAATCCCGAGTATTCTTCAGACGGTGTGACCCTGAAGGTCATTCCTTTTGGGGAGACACAGGAGTACCTGAAACGGGTAACCGACAATCGGGACATGTATCGCCAGTTGTATGACAAGGAATTAGTACAGTCATAAAACAACAGCTTTGTGTTTTGATTGCTGTGATAATATGGCGAGTTTATAGAAAAGAAATATCTACAAATACAAGTTATATTTTATCATAGATTGATTTACTGCAAGGAGGTATAAACCAATGGAAAACAAAACCATTGATGCAGAGGCTCTGGCAAAAGAATTGCTGCTGGACAAGAAAAACGGCTTTTTCCGCGTAGATGACGAGGAGATTGCCAAAGCAGATGAATTCTGCGAGGACTACAAAAAATTCCTGGATCATGCCAAGACCGAGCGGGAGGCAACCGCCGAAACCATTCGTCTGGCAGAAGAGAAGGGCTTTGTTCCCTATGATTCCACTGCATCCTATAAGCCCGGTGATAAGGTGTATGTAAACAATCGCGGTAAGTCCGTTATGCTGGCAGTCATCGGTGAAAAGGGAAGCCGTGAGGGCGTGCGCATTGCGGCCGCTCATATTGACTGCCCCCGTATCGATTTGAAGCCGGTTCCGCTGTATGAGACGACAGATTTCGCCATGCTGAAGACCCACTATTATGGCGGTATCAAGAAGTATCAGTGGACGGCAACCCCTCTGGCCATGCACGGCCGCATCATCCGCCGCGACGGCGAGTACATTGACGTGTGCATTGGTGAGGAGCCCGGCGATCCCCAGTTCTGCATCACCGATCTGCTGCCCCACCTGTCTCAGGAGCAGTCTACCAAGACGCTGGGCAAGGCAATTGAGGGCGAAGACCTGAACATTCTGTTTGGTAGCCGTCCCATCCGTTCCGAAAAGGGAGAAAACCTGTTTAAGCTCAACGTGATGAAGCTTCTCCATGAGAAGTACGGCATTGTAGAGCAGGATTTGATTACTGCTGAAATCGAGTTTGTGCCCGCTCATAAAGCGGTCGATATTGGCTTGGACCGCAGCATGATTGGTGCTTATGGCCATGATGACCGCGTGTGTGCTTACCCGGCATTGCAGGCAGCGCTCAACTGCTGCGAAGTACCGGAGCAGACCGTCATTACGGTTCTTACAGATAAGGAAGAAACCGGCAGCGACGGCAATACCGGCCTGAACTCCTCTTATATGCGTTACTTTATCCATGCGCTGGCGAAGCAGGACGGTGTAGACGGCCATGATGTGCTGTCCAAGTCCACCTGCCTGTCCGCAGACGTGGCAGCTGCTTATGATCCTACCTATGCTTCTGCTTATGAGGCCAACAACTCCTGCTATCTGAATAAGGGCGTAGGCGTTATCAAATATACCGGTTCCCGCGGCAAGGGTGGCACCTCTGACGCTTCCGCTGAGTTTATGGGTCAGGTTCGCGACTTGCTGGATAACGAAGGCGTTTTGTGGCAGACCGGCGAACTGGGCCGTGTGGATTTGGGCGGCGGCGGAACCGTTGCGCAGTACATTGCCAACCTGAATGTGGATGTTGTGGATGTAGGTGTCCCGGTGCTCTCCATGCACGCTCCCTTTGAGGTTGTCGCAAAACTGGATGTCTATATGGCATACAGAGCTTTCAAGGCTTTCTTTGACCAGAAAAAATAAGTATTCCTAAATATGAAAACTCCGCAGAAACCTTTCTGCGGAGTTTTTTTGTAAAAAATCAGCCCGGTCCTTGAAAACTTCCAAAGATCGGGCTGTTGTAATTTGTCAGGTTGTTTTAGAAATCAGGAGGACTTTTTGCTTCGTCCGCCGGAGACAACACCTTTGGCGGCATCTACAGTAACAGTGGTACCGCTCTTCAGCAGGGAAGTAGCGTATTCAGCGCCTACAATAACGGGCTTATCCAAGGCCAAGCCAACAATGGCGGCATGAGAATTGATGCCCTCTTTTTCCGTAATAATAGCGGAAGCACGGCGCATCTGAGGCAGAATGTCATTGGTGGTGTAGGGGATTACCAAAATATCGCCATCCCGGAATTCTGCCATGGCCTGCTCTTCGTCTTTACAGACACACAGGTTGCCAGTAACAGTACCCTTGGTTACGCCGACACCGGATACCCGGACATCGCCAACCAGCTGCACTTTAAGCAGATTGGTCGTACCGGAAACACCCAGCGGCACGCCGGTGGTAATGACCACGATATCGCCGTTATCTACCAATCCGGCAGCGCTGGCCCGGCTTACCACATGGTCAAACAACTCGTCGGTGTTGGTCTTTTCGTCTACCATAATGGGAGTGACACCCCATGAGAGATTCATCTGACGGCAGACCTTCGGATCGGTAGTACCGCCAATAATGGGACATTCGGGACGGAAACGGGAAATCATTCGGGCAGTACGGCCAGACTTGGAAACGGTAATGATAGCCCGTGCCCCCAGGTCGTGAGCGGTTGTACAGGTTGCATGAGAAATAGCAGCGGTAACATTGGGCTGTTCCAGCGGGCCGCGCTTTTGGAAACGGGACTTATAATCAATGTCCTCTTCTGTACGAACTGCAATGCGAATCATGGTTTCCAACGCTTCGATAGGATAGTCACCAGCAGCGGTTTCGCCGGAAAGCATAATAGCACTGGTTCCGTCATAAATTGCATTGGCTACGTCCGTAGATTCTGCACGGGTAGGACGGGGATTCTTCATCATGGAATCGAGCATCTGGGTGGCAGTGATGACCTGTTTGCCGGCTAAATATGCCTTTTGAATCAGCTGCTTTTGGATGACAGGGATTTCTTCCAGCGGAATTTCCACACCCAAGTCACCACGGGCAACCATGATACCATCGGCTACATTGATGATTTCATCGATATTGTTGACGCCATCGATATTTTCAATCTTAGCAATGATGCGAATGTCATGATTGTTCAGGCTTTCCAGCAAGGCGCGCATTTCCAGAATATCGTCGGCACTGCGGGTGAAGGAAGCTGCGATAAAATCAAAGTCTTCCTGAACCGCAAATGCAATATCCTCTTTATCCTGTTCACTGATAAACGGCAGGGAGAGCTGGACACCGGGAACATTGATACCCTTTCTGGCAGAGACAGGACCGCCATTGATAACGCGGCAGGTAATATCGGTGTCAGTACAAGCCTCCACCTTTAATTCAATCAGGCCGTCATCAATCAAAATCCGTGAACCGACGGAAACATCATGGGGAAGGCCTTCAAAAGTAATGGAGGCAATTTTGTCGTTGCCAACTACATCTCGTGTGGTCAAAGTGAATTGGCTGCCGGCGGTCAAAATGACCTTAGGCTGTTCGAATTGTTTCAGGCGGATTTCAGGCCCTTTGGTGTCCAGCAGAAGAGCGACCGGCAAATCCAGTTCTTCCCGCAGAGCTTTTACTTTATCGGCCCGTACTTTTTGCTCGGCATGGGTTTGATGAGAAAAATTCAGGCGTACTACATCTACGCCGGATTCCATCAGTTTCCGCAGGACATCTCCTTTATCGGTAGCAGGTCCCAGAGTACAAATGATTTTTGTTTTCCTCATATTGGTTCACGGCTCCATTCTTCAAAATTTTTCTGACGGCAAAATGTTAGGAAGTGAAAAGCGCCAATAAATTGACGGAAATTTACAGATTAAAGCCTTTTGACATCAGTTCATTTATGTCTTTATTATAATAGATTGCTTGGATAATTGCAACGTGGCGTTTTAGAAGTAGAGGAAAATTGTGATTTTTGAAAATGCAGGAAAACGGTTGAAATTTATGTGGCTACCCGGTACAATAAATTACAGAAAGATTTTGTCGAAAAGTAAAGAAAATGCGGCAGCTTATAAAGGAGCGTGAGCCGATAATGCAGCATAAAAAACGGGGAGAGCGGATTGTAAAGGCTAAGCCCAGCGGATATGAGGAAAGAGAAATCCGAAGGTTGGGAAAAATTCGGTGGTTAGTAGGGGGGCTGTTGTTGTGTACCATAGTGGTAGGTGCGTGGCTGTCCTGGATACAGGTGATGACTCCCTTTGAGCCAGTGTCCAATAGTAATTCAGAGACGGTGGTGTCTTCCGTTGCTTCTCAGTCAGAGGAAGTGCTGCCGGTTTATGATAATAAATTTAATTTGAAAATAGCCAGTTCCGACCATCCTTTGGAGAAAGATCAGGAGCCAGAACTGGGAGAGTATGAAGGGGTACAGGTGGATAAAAGAATTATCCCCGCGTTGAAGGCAATGATGGAAGCGGCTCAGAAACAGAATCTGCCATTGGAGATTACGCAGGGATATGTGAGTGCTGAAGATCAGGACGCGCTGTTTCAGGCGGAAGTGCAGCGTTTGATGAAGGAAAATAACTATTCCCAGGTCATGGCAGAACAGACCGCGGTACAGACGGTTGCCCGTGGGGGAGAGGATGAAAGCCAGACCGGAATGTCTGTGCGGCTGGCGGCACAGGGGGAAACTGGGGATTTCGAGAAAACAGCTCAATATCGATGGGTATCCCGCCATTGTGTGGAATATGGGTTTGTCATTCGCTATCCTTCTGATAAAAAATCAGCTACCGGTCATAGCGGTGATAGCAGCTATTTCCGATATGTGGGAACACAAGCAGCGATGCAGATGCGCCAGCTGCAGATGTGTTTGGAAGAATATGCGGTGTATGTGGATCGATAAAGTAATTTGTTTAGGAAAAAACCGGAATCTTGCAAAAAAACACTTGCTTTTTCTGCCCGGTTGTGGTAGAATCCATTTGTTAATGTTGTAGCTCGGCTGAAAGAGGTGACAAAGATGCAGAAGGATATGCACCCCAAGTATGTGAAAACCACGATTACATGTGCTTGCGGCAACGTGATTGAAACACGTTCCACCAAAGAAAATATTCGTGTTGAAATTTGCTCCAAGTGCCATCCGTTCTTTACCGGCAAGCAGAAGCTCGTAGACACCAGCGGACGTGTGGACATGTTCAAAAAGCGTTACGGCTTACAGGACAAATAAGTGTTTTCTTCCCGGGCGGTGCAGCAATGCGCCGCCTGAGTTTTTTTTAGAAACAATTGGGACGGAGTGGGAAAATGGCAGAATATCGAACCGTTGGTAAGGCGGCACAGGATGAATTTGTAGAAAAACGCTCCCGATTTATAGGATATGTAAAGCCTGTACAGACAGAGGAGGAGGCAACCGCCTTTATTGCGGAAATGAAGTCCCGGCATTGGGACGCAACCCATAATGTCTATGCATATATTCTTCGGGAAGGGCAGCTGCAGAGATATTCCGATGACGGGGAACCTCAGGGAACAGCGGGAATCCCGGTGTTGGACGTTTTGCAGAAATCCCATGTAACCGATGTGGTAGTCGTTGTCACCCGGTATTTTGGAGGAATTCTGTTGGGCGGCGGCGGCTTGGTGCGGGCCTATTCCCATGGTGCTTCCATTGCTTTGCAGGCAGGGGGAATTATCACCATGAAGGAATGTGCCCTGCTGTCTCTAAGCTGCGATTACAGTCAATATGGTCGAGTGGGTTCCCTGATACCCGAGTGCGGCGGCGTAATCGATCATACTGATTTTACCGAGAACGTGGGGATTTCCTTTCATATGCCTCCGGAAAACATAGAAGGGTTTGCCAGACAGCTGGCAGATGCCACCAATGGACAGGTAACTTTTGAACAGGAAGATACCGCCTATTTTCAAACGGAATAAGGAAAAGTTCGCTCTTTTTTGAGGGGTTCGGCGGGAAAAAGAAAAAATTTTTATTTTTTGAAGGTAATTTTGATTTTTTTGCGTATATAAGTTATAGAAAGGTTCCGATTCCATATCTTCGGAAAGTTGGAAGAAGGGGGGCTTGCTTATGACCATTCGTGAAGAATATCAGCAGTTGGAATCCCGTTATCTTTCCCCGCTTGCGGCACTTTCTCAAAATACTCGCGGTAGAGAGCGCCCAGAAGAGGAGTGCCCTTTGCGGACACCCTATCAGCGGGATAGAGACAGGATTATTCACTGCAAGGCTTTCCGGCGTCTCAAACATAAAACCCAGGTGTTTTTGTCCCCTCAGGGAGACCATTACCGTACCCGGCTGACCCATACGCTGGAAGTAGCGCAGATAGCCCGTACCATTGCTCGGGCGCTGCGAATGAATGAGGATTTGACGGAAGCAATCTCTCTGGGTCATGATTTGGGGCATACTCCTTTTGGACATGCTGGGGAACAGGTGCTGGATCGTTTGTATCCAAAAGGGTTTCGCCATTATGAACAGAGTGTCCGGGTAGTGGAAAAACTGGAGAAAAACGGCCAGGGGCTTAACTTGACCTGGGAAGTACGAAATGGGATTCTGTGCCATACCCGTGGAGAAGAAGCTGCTACAGTGGAAGGACGGATTGTCCGTCTGGCTGATAAAATTGCCTACCTAAATCATGATATGGATGATGCGGTCAGAGCCGGTGTGCTGAGCGAAGGGGACATCCCGGTGCAGGCAGCGATGGTTCTGGGCGAAACCCGTACCGAAAGAATTGACTGTATGGTGCGCTCTGTGGTAGAGAATAGCCATGATGGTATTATCCGGATGCGGGAGGATGTGGAAGAAGCTTTCCAAATTTTGCATGATTTTATGTATGAACGGGTATACCTGAATAAGCAGGCCAAACAGGAAGAACATAAAGTCCCCAATCTGTTGGGAACCCTGTATGGCTATCTTTTATCTCCGGGCAGGCTCCCGGAAGAAATGAACTTTATTATCCGAGAGGAAGGTGTTCAGCGGGCAGTATGTGATTATATTGCCGGTATGACCGACCAGTATGCGGTGGAATTATTCCGCCGGGTGTTTATTCCGGAGCCTTGGAATCGATAGAGGCGGGCGAAAGGAGGTTCCCATGCCCCTTCCTGGGTCATTTTTGCAGGAGTTGAAAGCCCGTACTGATATTACGGACTTAGTCTCCTCTTATGTAAATCTGCGCCGCAGCGGGCGCAATTTGGTAGGGCTTTGCCCCTTTCATCACGAAAAAACCCCTTCCTTCAACGTATATCCCGATAACGGTTCGTTTTACTGTTTCGGATGCGGGACAGGCGGGGATGTGATTACTTTTGTCCGAAAAATTGAAAATCTTGATTATATAGAGTCAGTACGTTTTCTGGCTCAAAGAGCCGGTCTTCAAATTCCGGAAGAACAGGTGGACGACAGTATGTCCCGCCTGCGTACCCGTATATTGGAAATTAACCGGGAATCTGCCCGCTTTTTTCATCGGGTACTGCTTTCGGAAACCGGAAAGCCGGGGCTGGATTACCTGGTTCGAAGAGGCCTTTCCATGGCAACGATTCGCCATTTTGGATTGGGCTTTTCGCCGCCGGGCAGGTTTGCCCTGTCGGACCACTTAAAGAAAATGGGATATACGGCCCAGGAATTGATACAGGCTAACGTGGCTTTTCAAAGCCGTAGCGGCCGAATTATGGACCGGTTTCACAGTCGGGTCATGTTCCCGATTATTGATTTACGCGGTAATGTGGTGGCCTTTGGCGGCCGAATCCTGACGGATGAAAAGCCGAAATACATCAATACATCGGATACGCCGGTCTATCATAAAAGCAGTGGACTATTTGCTATGAACTTTGCGAAAAATAATGGCGGACAGCAGTTAATTTTGGCAGAGGGATATATGGATGTCATTTCGCTGCACCAGGCCGGATTTACCAATGCCATGGCATCGCTGGGAACTTCTTTAACGGTAGAACAGGCTCGGCTTATGGCTAGGTATGCAAAAGAAGTGGTGGTATGCTATGATTCCGACAGCGCAGGGCAGAAAGCGGCATCCAGAGCCATTCCCATGCTGCGGGATGCAGGGCTGCTGGTAAAAGTGCTGACCATTCCGGGAAACAAAGACCCGGATGAATATATCCGTTCTCATGGGGAGGAAGGAAAAGCATATTTCAAACGGCTGCTGGATGAGTGCGGCAACGATGTGGAGTACCGTTTGGCCCGATTGAAGGATTCTTGTAATGTGGAAACCGCAGAGGGTCGGGTGGCATATCTTACCGAAGCAGCAAAGCTTCTGGCAACGCTGGATAGCCAAATTGAGCAGGAAGTCTATGCAGGAAAACTGGCCGAAGAGATGAGTGTGGATAAAAGTGCGATTTTGCTGCAAATGAAAAAGCAAAGCCGTCAGCGAACCCGTCAGGAGCGTCAGCGTCAGTTCCGGGAAACACAGCAGAAAGTGAGTGCTGTTGGGGATCAAGTGAATCCGGAAAAAAGCCGGCATTTACGCTCTGCTAATGCGGAGGAAGCCCTGATTGCCTACTTATTTGCTCATCCGGATGCAGCTGCATGGGTTTCCGGGCAGATTTCGCCGGAAAAATTCAGTACCGCTTTTACTCGGCGGGTATATGACGCAATCCTGGGGAAAATTACAAATAATCAGCCTTTGAGCCTGACGGATTTGACAGAGGTTTTGACGTCGGAAGAAATTTCGGCTGTAGCGAGAATCCTGGCCCGGTATCATTCTGTCTCTATGGGACAGGAGGATGCCCAGGAATATATACAGGTGATTAAACAGGAAGCGGGAAGAATGAGCGAAGACCAACTTCGCAATGCTTCTCAACAGGATTTGATGCAGCAGCTTCAGGCGCTGCGGAAAACGAAACAATAGGGGGATCATCATTTATGGCAGTACAGGATAAGAAAGCCGTTATTAAAGAATTGCTGGAACAGGGAAAAGCCAAGGGATCTTTGACGACCAAAGAAATTCTGGACGCACTGGGCGAGATGGATTTTGACCCGGAACACCTGGAAAAATTTTATGATACGCTGGAAAGCATGGGCGTGGAAATCGTAGACGAAGGCTTTAATGATATTGAAGATATCCCGCTGGAAGAGCTGGAAGAATTCGACGTTCCGCCTGATGAGGGAGAGGATTTAGAGGCCAGCCTGAGCACAGAGGGAATCGCCATTGATGACCCGGTTAAGGTATATTTGAAAGAAATTGGCCGTGTTCCCCTGCTGACGCCGGAAGAAGAAATTGATTTGGCTATCCGGATTGGAAACGGGGATGAAAATGCCAAAAAGCGCCTTTCCGAGGCAAACCTCCGGTTGGTGGTCAGTATTGCCAAGAGGTATTTGGGACGCGGAATGCAGTTCCTCGATTTGATTCAGGAAGGCAACTTGGGCCTGATTAAAGCCGTGGAAAAGTTTGACTATACCAAGGGCTTCAAATTCTCCACTTATGCAACCTGGTGGATTCGTCAGGCCATTACCCGTGCCATCGCCGACCAGGCAAGAACCATTCGAATTCCGGTGCACATGGTAGAGACCATCAACAAGGTAAAGAAGGTTTCCAGCCAGCTGCTGCACACCAACGGCCATGAACCTACTGCGGACGAAATTGCCGCAGAGCTGGACATGCCGGTGGACAAAGTACGCGAGATTATGCGCGTGGCACAGGAGCCGGTTTCTTTGGAGACGCCTATCGGTGAAGAAGAGGACAGCCATTTGGGCGACTTTATTCAGGATGATGACGCACCTGCTCCGCAGGATGCCGCTTCCCATACTTTGCTCAAGGAACAGCTTTCTGAAGTGCTGGATACTTTGACGCCTCGGGAGGAAAAAGTGCTGCGTCTGCGTTTTGGTCTGGAAGATGGACGTTCCCGCACACTGGAAGAGGTAGGAAAAGAGTTCAACGTTACCCGTGAGCGTATTCGTCAGATTGAGGCGAAAGCTCTGCGGAAACTGCGCCATCCCAGCCGCAGCAAGAAGCTGAAGGACTTTTTGGATTGATTTGACAAGAGAAGCAGGTAGGAGGATGTTCCATGCATATCACGCTGGAAACAGACTATGCGGTTCGCATTATGGAGGCGCTCACCCGGGAAGGAAAACGGCTGGATGCCAAAACGATTTCCGAGCGCACCCATGTGCCCCAGCGGTTTGCCCTGAAAATTCTTCGCAAAATGGTAGCGGATAGCCTGGTGAAATCGTATAAAGGAGTTTCCGGGGGATATGAGTTAGCAAGGTGCCCGGGACAAATTACCCTTTTAGAGGTAATCGAGTCTGTGGAAGGAACGTATCGTATTAGCCGGTGCCAGGGGGAAGAATATTGCTGCGAATTAGGGGATTGCCGGTTCCATAAAATCTATGGGGAAATTAGCGAAATGGTTCGGAAGAAACTGCAATCCTATACGTTTGCCGCTATTTGCAGTCCGACAGAAGAGAGCCCCTGTGACAGTTGTTCCCGATGTGATATGAGTGGGAAATGAATGAGTGACATTTAATGGGCCTGTGGAAAGCAGCAGAAGGATTTTGAAAAAAATACTTGCCATTTCGGATGAAATGTGATATAATCATCTTTGCTTGTTACATGTTTGTACAGCGGTTATCCGCCCGTGGCGAAGCTGGATATCGCAGCAGATTCCGATTCTGAAGGCCGGGGGTTCGAATCCC
>OBYM01000934.1_pt1 | contig 14134 bp, 12 predicted proteins | sample 1538191 | NCBI WGS metagenome assembly OBYM01 (sample SAMEA2580165, study PRJEB22360) | human gut metagenome | biome: human gut; feature: human-associated habitat; material: faeces | place: Denmark | collected 2008/2010 | reverse complement strand
TTTTCAGCAGGTTGGGCTCTGCCCGGGAGATGCTCCGCCACTTTATCGAGCTGCGGGGTATTGGCATTATCAACGCCCGGCGGATTTTCGGTATGGGCGCCGTAAAAGTCAGCGAAAAAATTGATATGTGTATCAATCTGGAAATATGGGACAATACCAAGGTATACGACCGTATGGGCATTGAAAACGAGTATACCGAAATTCTCGGCAACCGGGTGCCGGTGATGACCATTCCCGTAAAACCCGGACGGAATCTGGCCATTATTATCGAGGTCGCCGCCATGAACAACCGCCAGAAGAAAATGGGCTATAATGCCGCCCAGGAGCTGCTGGCCAGCTTGGGCATGGACGTTTCCGGCCTGACCGAGACCGAAACCAAAAAGGATTTGATTTAACTTTATTTTTTAAGCAGCACAGGCAACAGAAAGGAACTTCAGCATGAAACTCATCGCGGATACCCATACCCATACCGTGGCTTCTACCCATGCCTACAGCACCCTGCAGGAAATGGTTCACGCGGCCGCCGAAAAAGGGCTGTTTGCCCTTGGAATTACCGACCATGGATACAGTATGCCCGGCGGGCCGGGAGCCTGGTATTTTCGGAATCTTTGCACAGTGCCGAACCAGTTGGAAGGCGTCTGGCTCCTGCGGGGGGCGGAAGCCAATGTGACCGGTTATGAAGGCCAGCTGGATATTCCCGAGGGGGACTTGCAGAGACTCGACTGGGTAGTCGCGTCCATTCACAGCTGCTGTATGCCGGAAGGGATTGAACCGACCCGGGAATTGTGTACCCAGCTTTGGCTGGAAATTGCCAAAAATCCCTATGTAACCGTTATTGGGCACAGCGGAAGCCCGGTATATGCGTATGATTATGAGCGGGTGATTCCCGAATTTGGAAAACAGGGGAAGCTGGTGGAAATCAATTCCCATTCCTTTGTGGCGCGGGCCGACTATGTGCCCAATTGCCGGGAGATTGCCCGGCTGTGCAAAGCGTATCAGGTACCGGTGGTTATCAATTCCGACGCGCATTTTTCCGCTTCCATTCTGGACTGCGGGGATGCTCTGCATATGCTGGAAGAATTGGATTTCCCGGAAGAGCTTGTGGTGAATTCTTCGGTCGAAAGGTTCAGCCAGTACCTTCGGGCGCATACACATTTTTGGAAGTAATCAGGGCATGGAGGCATCCTGCCACAGAAAGGGCGTGAACAGCGATGAATACGCTGGAACTGATAGAAAAAAAAGCAGAACAACTGGGCTGCCGCTGTCTGCGGGAGGAGCCAATGGCAAAGCATACCACCTTTAAAATCGGCGGGCCGGCAGATTTGCTGGTGTATGCCGGGAGCTTTTCCCAGCTTCGGGGCATATTGACCGCCTGCCGGGAAAACCAGGTGCCGGTGCAGCTTTTGGGCAACGGCTCCAATATATTGGTGTCCGACAAGGGCATCCGGGGAGTCGTGGTGCAGCTGGCCGGAGATTTTAACCGGATTACCCGGGAAGGGGATGCGGGCATTTGCTGCGGAGCCGGGGCTTCTCTGGCTTCGGCCTGCATTTATGCAAGAGACCATGATTTGACCGGGCTGGAATTTGCCTGGGGAATTCCCGGAAGTGCCGGCGGAGCGGCTTATATGAACGCCGGGGCTTATGGCGGGGAAATGAAGGACGTGCTGCGCGCCTGTGAGCACATGACCATGGACGGGAAAATGGAGACCCTGTTCGGTGAGGAGCTGGATTTGTCATATCGGCACAGCGCCTATTCCGGGGGAGACAACATCATCCTGTTTTTGCATTTGCAGCTGGAAAAAGGGCATCATTCTGCCATAGCCTCCAAAATGGATGAGCTGATGGAGCGCCGGAAGACCAAACAGCCCTATGATATGCCCAGCGCGGGAAGTGTGTTTAAACGGCCGGAAGGATATTTTGCCGGAACGCTGATTGAGCAGTGCGGCTTGAAGGGGAAAACAGTGGGCGGCGCCCAGGTGAGCCCCAAACATGCCGGGTTTATTGTCAACAACGGCGGCGCAACCTGTGGAGATGTCCAGAAGCTGATTGCGCTGATTCAGGAAACGGTGCTTCGGGAAACCGGCGTACAGCTGGAATGTGAAGTGCGCGCCTGCGGAGAAAGGTAAATTTTCCCGAGGGGAAAGAAAGGACGGGAACTGGAAATGGATTTTGTGATTGTTACGGGATTATCGGGTGCAGGCAAAACCAGAGCGCTGCATTCTATGGAGGATATTGGCTTTTTCTGTGTGGATAACCTGCCGGCACAGCTGATTCCCACCTTTTATAATCTTTGCGTGTCTTCCAAGGAGCGGCGCAACCGTGTGGCAGTGGTGACGGATACCCGGGGAGGGGAACTGTTTGATTCCCTGTTTGATGTGCTGGACGATATGCGGAAGAACCATATGGACTACAAAATCCTGTTTCTGGACGCCACAGATGCAGTGCTGAACAACCGGTATCAGGAAAACCGCCGCCGTCACCCGCTGGCAGACGCTAACCAGAGCTCTGTGGAAGAGTCTATCCGTCTGGAACGCCAAATGCTCCGGCCAGTGCGGGAGCGGGCAGATTATATTATCGATACCACCTATTTGACCACGGCCCAGCTGAAAAGCCGGATTTCCAACCTGTTTTTGGAGAAGTCTACAGATGCGCTGATGGTGCAGTGCATGAGCTTTGGGTTTAAATATGGAATCCCTTCGGAAGCCGACCTGGTGTTTGATGTTCGCTGCCTGCCCAATCCTTTTTATGTGGAAGAGCTGCGCCATCAAACCGGCTTGGATGCACCGGTGCGGGACTATGTGATGAAATGGGAGCAGACCCAAGGCTTCCTCAAGCGCTGGATTGATTTAATCGACTATATGTACCCCCTGTACTGTGCAGAGGGGAAAAGCCAGCTGGTCATTGCCGTAGGCTGTACCGGCGGACACCACCGCTCGGTGGCATTGGCCCAGTATCTGTGCGACTATCTGGTCAATCAGGGAAGGCGGGCCGGTGTCAACCATCGGGATATTCGAAAGCAGTGAGGTGGCGTGTATGTCCTTTGCGTCAGAAACCAAAAAGGAAATTTGTCGGGAAACTGTTTTGTCTCCCTGCTGCCAAAAGGCCATGGCTTATGGGCTGTGGCTGTTTACCCGGGGGTTTTCGCTGCAGGAAAACGCCGTGGTGACCGAAAACGGTTCGGTGGCCCGCCTGATGGCGGAATCGGCGGCGGAAGTGGCTGGAGTGATGGCAGAAATGCGCGTTTCCATGCGCCGGAAGGAATCGGGGGTGTACACGCTGACCGTCCCGGGAGATGACCAACGGCTTCGTCTGTTGGAGGCTTTTGGCCATACAGGGAGGGAAGTGAACCTCCGTTTAAACCGGGCCAACCTGGAAAATGACTGCTGTATGCGCGCCTTTATCCGGGGGGCGTTTTTGTCCTGCGGTACGGTGACCGACCCGAAAAAAGACTATCATCTGGAATTTTCCATTAACCACCGGCGGCTGGCACAGGATTTTGTCACGCTGCTGGAAGAGGTGGAGGGACTTCACTTACAGCCTTCGGTGACCCGGCGAAAGGGCAGCTATGTGGTTTATATCAAGGGCAGCGAGCTGATTGCCGATTTGCTCACTTATATGGGGGCGCCGACTGCTTCCATGACGCTGATGCAGGCCAAAATGGTCAAGGAAGTCCGCAACTATGTGAATCGTACCACCAATTTTGAGACGGCCAATATCGACAAAACCGCATCTGCTTCGGCCAAACAGGTGATGGCCATTCGGCATTTGCAGGAAACGGTGGGGCTTGAGAACCTGCCGGATGATTTGCGGGAAATGGCCTATTTGCGGCTGGAAAACCCGGAAATGAGTTTGCGGGAGCTGGGGGAGGCACTGTCGATCAGCCGTTCCGGCGCAAACCACCGGATTCAAAGATTATTGGAAATGGCAAAAACGGAATAGACGAAAAGGAGTGGTCCTGATGGCTTTTGCACATCTTCACGTTCATACCGAATACAGCCTGTTGGATGGGGCTTGCCGTATTGAAAAACTGATGGATCGGGTGCAGGCCTTGGGACAGGACAGTATCGCCATTACCGACCACGGCGCCATGTATGGAGCCGTGGATTTTTATAAAGCGGCAAAAAAGCGGGGGCTACATCCAATCATTGGCTGCGAGGTCTATGTGGCTAAGCGCACCCGCTTTGATAAAGTCCACGAGCTGGACAGCGAAAACCGTCATCTGGTGCTGTTGTGTGAGAATCAGCAGGGGTATCAAAACCTGATCGCCATGGTATCCAAAGCCTGGACGGAGGGCTTTTATAGCAAGCCCCGAGTGGATTTTGAACTGCTGGAGAAGTATCACGAAGGGCTGATTGCTCTTTCTGCCTGTCTGGCGGGAGAAATTCCCCGGGCGCTCTCGGTGCAGGATTATGGGGAAGCCAAAAAAGCCGCTTTGCGGTATGAGGGGATTTTCGGGAAGGGCAATTTCTTTCTGGAATTGCAGGACCACGGGCTGGCAGAGCAGAAGCGCATCAACCCCCAGATCATCCGGCTTTCCCGGGAAACGGGAATCCCCTTGGTGGTGACCAACGACTGCCATTATATTCAGAAAGAGGACAGCCAGATGCACAAAATCCTGCTGTGCATCCAGACCAACCACACCATCGAGGACCCGGATACCATGGAATTTGGCTCTGAGGAGTTCTATGTCAAGTCCGAGGAGGAAATGCGTTCCCTGTTCCCCGAATATCCCGAGGCGGCGGATCATACAGAAGACATCGCCCGCCGGTGCCAGGTGGAGTTTGAATTCGGCAAAACCAAGCTTCCCCGATTCGACACCCCCAACGGCCAGGAGAACACCGCCTATTTCCGGGAACAGTGTGAAAAGGGGATGGTCCGCCGCTATGGGGAGAATCCGCCGGAAAAGGTGCAAAAGCGGCTTGCCTATGAATTGGACATGATTGAAAAAATGGGGTATGTCAACTACTATCTCATTGTCCACGATTTTGTCCGCTATGCAAGGTCGGTAGGAATCCCCGTGGGGCCGGGCAGAGGTTCCGGCGCCGGAAGCCTTGCCGCCTATTGTATCGGGATTACCGGCATTGACCCCATTCGTTATGACCTGCTGTTTGAACGTTTCTTAAACCCGGAGCGGGTGAGTATGCCCGACTTTGACATCGATTTCAGCGACGAGCGCCGCCAGGAAATGATTGACTATGTGATTCGCAAATATGGCGCGGACCATGTAGCCCAGATCGTCACCTTTGGTACCATGGCGGCCCGAGGCGTTATCCGGGATGTGGGCAGGGCCATGGCCATTCCCTATGCTACCACGGATATTGTGGCCAAGATGGTACCCATGGAATTGCATATGACGCTGGACAAGGCGCTGGAAGTTTCGGCTGATTTGAAAAACCGGTACGATACAGACCCCCAGATTCACGAGCTAATCGACATGGCCCGGAAAATCGAAGGGATGCCCCGGCATACGTCTACCCATGCGGCAGGAGTGGTCATTACCGACCGGCCTGTGAGCGAATATGTGCCTCTTGCCAAAAACGACGAATCCATTGTCACCCAGTATACCATGACGACGCTGGAAGAGCTGGGACTTTTAAAAATGGACTTTCTGGGGCTCAGGAACCTTTCTGTCATTGACAACACGGTGAAAATGGTGGCCCGGAAAGTGCCCGGTTTTACCATTGAGCAAATTCCCATGGACGACAAGGCCGTGTTTCAAATGTTTTCCGATGGGGACACCGAGGGCGTGTTCCAGTTTGAATCGGCCGGGATGCGCCGGGTGGTCATGAGCCTGAAGCCCGAGTATTTGGAAGATTTGATTGCCGTGATTTCCCTCTACCGGCCAGGCCCCATGAAGTTTATCCCCACCTATGTGGAAAACCGCCATCACCCGGAAAAAGTGACCTATCAGCATCCCCGGCTTTCCAAAATTCTGGACGTCACCTATGGCTGCATCGTCTATCAGGAACAGGTCATGCAGATTTTTCGGGAGCTGGCAGGCTATTCCCTGGGCCGCGCAGACGTGGTGCGCCGTGCTATGTCCAAAAAAAAGGCCGACGTTATGGAGCGGGAAAAGAAAATCTTTATCCACGGCCTGCAAAGGGAGGACGGAAGCTGGGAAGTGGAGGGCTGCGTCAACCGGGGCGTTGACGAAAAAACGGCCGAGGATATTTTCCGGCAGATGGAGAGCTTTGCTTCCTATGCCTTTAACAAATCCCATGCCGCGGCCTATGCTACTGTTGCCTATCAGACGGCATGGCTCAAATGCCATTATCCCAAAGAGTATCTGGCGTCCCTGCTCACCAGCGTGCTGGATTCTTCCGGCAAGGTGGCCGAGTATATGGCCGAGTGCAGCCGGCTGAAAATTCAGGTGCTGCCGCCTCACGTCAACGAAAGCCGCCGGGGATTTACCGTGTCGGGGGACAATATCCGGTTTGGCCTGCTGGCAGTGAAAAACCTGGGCCGCGGATTTTTACAGTCCCTGGTGCGGGAGAGGGAGAATGGGGGGCCGTTTTCTTCTTTCTATGACTTTTGCCGGCGGATGTACGATTCGGACATGAACCGCCGTGCGCTGGAAAGCCTGATCAAATGCGGTGCGCTGGACGGGCTGGGGAATAACCGCCGGGAAATGCTGGCTTCTGTTAATACGGTGATGGATTCCCTGGACGCGGATAGGCGGCGCAATTTGGACGGGCAGCTGGGCTTTTTTGATATGGCGTCCGGCGGGGAAGAACAGGAATCCCAAAAGGAGCGGCTTCCTTCTATGCAGGACTTCTCCCCTTCGGAAAAACTGGCGATGGAAAAAGAAGTGACCGGGATGTATCTTTCCGGCCATCCGGTGTCAGAGTATTCCCAGCTGTTCCGGCAAAAAGCGGTGCTTTCCATGGGGGACATTCAAAAGGATGCCCGGGAAAACGGAGGAAGGTTCCGGGATGGTCAGCGGGTACGGGTGCTGGGAGCTGTGCAGTCGGTCAAACAGAAACTGACCAAAAGCAACAGTACCATGGCTTTCGTGATGCTGGAGGATTTGTATGATTCCATGGAGATGCTGGTATTTCCCAATGTATACAGCCAATACACCCATCTTCTTCGGGAAGGGAAAATTGTTTTGGCCGAAGGAAGGCTGAGCCTGACGGAAGAAAAAGATACCAAGCTGGTGTGTGACTCCGTTTATCCGCCGCCGGATGCCCATACATCCCTTCCGTCGTGGAAAGAACCCCAAGGCAGACCTTCAAAAGATGAGAAAAAACATACTTCTCGTCCCGGCCTGTATCTCAAGGTTCCGGGAAAAGACAGCCGGGAATATCGAAAGGCCTTGCAATATATCTCCATCTTCGACGGAGCTACCCCGCTGTATCTTTATTTGCAGGATACGGGGAAGCTCGTCCGGGCGCCGGTTTCTATGAACCTGGACGTCAATCCGGTACTCCTCCGGGAACTGAAAAAGCTGCTGGGAGAGGACTGCGTTGCTCTGGTAAAGCCGGACAGTTTATGAATTGTCATGCTGTTTTTTTGATTGATTAAAAAAATTAGCAAAATGAGACAAATTGACTATGGGCACGAGATTTTTTTACATGGGAAATACTTGATTATTCGCGCCCTATTTATTATAATAAGTAGTAAGAATAAATGTGTGAGCAGGGACTACTCTGCTCCTTTACAAAATGGGAACCAGTATTATAACATGATTTAGGAGGACGGTATATTATGAGTACCAAAACAATTGCCGTGTTGACCAGTGGAGGAGACGCTCCCGGAATGAATGCTGCACTTCGCGCAGTAGTTCGTACAGCGATTTCTTATGGAATGCATGTGTATGGCGTCCGTAGAGGATATAATGGCCTTCTGAACGGCGACATGATTGAAATGAATCTGCGCAGTGTTTCCGATATTATCCATCACGGCGGAACCGCTCTGTATACTGCTCGCAGCCCCGAATTTAATACACCGGCCGGTGTACAGAAGGCTGCCGACAAATGTCGTGCTATGGGCATTGACGGTGTAGTAGTTATTGGTGGCGACGGTTCTTTCCGTGGTGCAAGAGATTTGACCAATGCGGGCATTCCCTGTATCGGTGTTCCCGGAACTATCGACAATGATATTGCCTGCACAGAATACACTGTCGGTTTTGATACGGCTATGAACACCGCTATGGAGATGGTAGACCGTCTTCGTGATACCACCGAATCCCATGACCGCTGCAGCGTGGTGGAAGTGATGGGCCGTCGGTGCGGCGATTTGGCACTGCATACCGGTATTGCCGTAGGTGCAACCGCTATTTTGGTTCCCGAAGTTCCCTATGACTTTGAGAGAGATGTCATTCAGCGTATGAAGTTTACGCAGAAAACCGGCAAAAAGCACTTTATCATCGTGGTTGCCGAAGGCGTTGGCGGAGTAGAGCAGCTGGCGAAGAACATCCAGGACGAAACCGGTATTGAATCCCGTGCAACCGTTCTGGGCCATGTACAGCGTGGTGGTTCTCCCACTCTGCGCGACCGTGTAATGGCCAGCCGTATGGGTTATCATGCTGTGGAGCTGCTGGAACGTGGAATCGGTAACCGTGTAGTTGCTTATCGTGAGAGCAAGGTTGTTGACTTTGACATTACCGAAGCACTGCAGATGGAGCGGGTATTCGACAAGAAGCTCTATGAAATTGCTTTGCGGATTTCTATCTGATTGATGGAATAGCAAAAATTATATAGAAATGAGCAGGGGTTTGTCCGAAAGGATGAATCCCTGTTTTGGTCCAAGGACTAAATGTCTGATTTTTATTTTATAGGAGACCAACTATGGAAAGTCAATAGTGAAAGCTAAAAAAATTCAAGGAAAAAATGGGTATAGCAAAGCAGAGCTGCTTTCGCAGCCCGCATGGAAAAGGAAATGATCAAGCTAAGTCAAAAGCAATATTTTTAGTAAGTAGTATAAAGATAACACGGATAAGTTTATGAGCGGTATGGCCTAATGCGCAATAATGAGACTTCCCCTGTGCGATTTTGGATCTGTAGTATAGAGCAAAGGTTTCGTTGTTGCGAACAACATTGTGCGCGGCGTTAATTAGCGCATAGCGGAGCATAGAATTTCCACGTTTGGACATTCTGGTGCTTTTAGCATTAAAGTTTCCGGATTGGATGACAGCAGGATCAAGACCAGCATAAGCAAGGAGCTTAGCCGGAGAAGAAAAACGCTGTATGTTTCCAATACAGGAGAGGATCATAGCCCCGTTCAGATGTCCAATTCCGGGGATAGTCATAATAGGAGAAGCAAGTGAGTTCATGATAGAGGATATCTCGCTCTCTACTTGCTCAAGTTGTGCTGAAAAAAGTTCGATTTGAGAAACAGCCTGACGAATCTGCAAGGCTAACGCCGGACTATCAGTACCAATAGAAATTTTTGCAAGTTCACGCAAGCGAATGGCATCTTCTTTCGTATACCTGCCTCTGGATGCTTTGTGCAAAAGGTTTGAAAGGTAAGTAAGGTGAAGTGATTGCACCTCTGCGGGTCTGGGATGAGCTTTCAGAAGTGTATAGGAGACATTGATATGAAGGCCAGCCCGGAAGAATTGATTCAACTCCGGAAAGAGTTGATCAACAAAGCTGCCAAGCTGGATTTTACAGCGGGTGCGCATGAGAATAAGGTTTTGCCTTGTTTTACAGAGACCTTTTAGTTTTAGGAGATTAATATCTGTTTGCTTTAATTCTGTATAGCCTTCCACCATCAATGATTTAGCAATAACGAAAGCATCCACTTTGTCTGTCTTTGTTTTACGGATGGCGGACTTTCGCATGGCAGATGTTTGAAGAGGATTGATCATGGCGACATGATATCCGTTCCCACAGAGAAAGTAAACCAGATTTTCACCATAATGGGCGGTGGATTCCAGACCAACCAGTAGAGGCATCTTTGGCAGGCTGTCCAACCTTTCCTTCAGCAGAGCAAAACCAGCGGCGCTGTTAGTAAAGGAGAATGGCGTAAGAATTATTTCTCCCTCTGATGTCATAGCGGCGGCAACGTGCGAGTTTTTGGCAATATCAATGCCGAGGTAGATCATGTATACATCACTCCTTGTATCATTTACGACAACTGTGTTCCACAAGAATCTATCCTCGTAGCCTTGCCTGAAATAAAAGCTCTTTGGCTTATCCAACCAATCAACAATTAAGATAGAAACTGTGGCCATAAACTCCTATGAATAGTCTTAGCTATAGGAAATATCAACAGTCCACAGTGTCTACCTCAATCATAACAAAAACCAAGAAAGGAGAGTATGATTTCACTGGCTTTTGCTATGTGTATATCATACAAGGTATCTATGAAAGTACCCGCTTTGATTACCGCACTTTGCCTGGTTCTGTGCCTTACCGCTTGTAGCAATCAGGAGGCTCCAACCACATCTGTTGTGCCAGATACGGAGCAGTCACAGTCGTCGGAGGCTGGGACTGCCGGTGTTTTGTCTCAGTTTACAGGGCAAAACTTACAGGGCGAGTCGGTGGACCAGGAGATTCTTCAGGGCCATAAGCTCACCATGGTCAATGTATGGGCCACCTTTTGCACGCCCTGCATCAATGAAATGCCGGACTTGGGAGAGTTATCACAGGAATATTCCGACAAAGGGTTTCAGATTATAGGGATGGTGTCGGATGCCATGGCGTCAGACGGCAGCATTGACCAGGACCAGGTGACCCTGGCACAGGAAATTGTAGATTCCACGTCTGCCAATTATACGCACATCATTCCCGGTGAGGATTTATACAGCCTATTATATCAGATTACCTCGGTCCCAACGACTTTTTTTGTGGATGAAAACGGCAATCAGGTTGGAAACGCCTATGTAGGAGCCAAGGATAAGGAAACATGGAAGGGCATTATTGAACAGCTGCTAAAAGAGGTGGCAGAATGAAGTTCTTGAAGAGCCGGTACTTTACGATTCTCCTGCTGCTGGTAGGAGCTGCCTTTGTGGCGATAGGGGTATGGCAGGAAGAAACTGAAGAAGTCTACCGAAAAGCTATCAATATTTGTATGGAGTGTATTGGCCTTGGGTAAGAAGATTCGAAAACATCTGCGCACCATCGTTCAAATCTGTGTGACGGCTTTGACCAATGGCTATGCGGCCGGGTTCGCCAGAGGGACTATTTATAAGGGGAATTCCAAGGTGGTTTGTGTTCCCGGCCTGAACTGTTATTCCTGTCCGGGAGCTTTGGGCGCTTGTCCCATTGGCTCTTTTCAGGCGGTGGTCACCAGCCGGGACCATGTATTTTCCTATTATGTAGTGGGATTTTTGCTGCTGTTTGGGACTTTGCTGGGACGCTTTGTCTGTGGATGGCTGTGCCCCTTTGGCTTGGTGCAGGATTTGCTGTATAAAATTCCGTTCCCGAAAAAGCTGAAAAAGCTGCCGGGCGACCGTGTTCTCCGGTTTCTGAAGTACGTTATTCTCATCGGCTTTGTGATTATACTGCCCCTGACGGTACTGGATATAGTAGGACAGGGACAGCCGTGGTTTTGCAAATACATCTGCCCTTCGGGGACCCTTTTCGGGGGAATTCCGCTGATTTCGGCTAATCCAGCCTTGCAGTCGGCCCTTTCCTGGCTGTTTACGTGGAAATTCGCTTTGCTGGTGGTGCTTCTGTTGCTGTCCATCGTGGTATATCGTCCGTTTTGCCGCTATCTTTGTCCGCTGGGGGCTGTCTACAGTGTGTTTAATCCGGTGGCCCTGTATCGTTATTCTGTCAATGAGCAGACCTGTACCCAGTGCAAAGCCTGTCAAAAGGCCTGTCCCATGGACATCCCCGTGTACAAAAAGCCGAATAGCCTCGAATGTATCCGCTGTGGAAAATGTAAGGCAGCCTGTCCCCATCAGTCCATCTGCTCCACGTTCTCATCGAAAAAGAAAAAGCCGTGAGCGTCTATCCCCACAGTTTCGTGTATCAAATATTTGAAAAACAGAGGCCAGCCCCTTTTGGGAGCCGGCCTCTTCTCTTTTATCATAAATTTTCCTGGACAAACATAAAAACCATCCCGAAAACGTTTATCATAATCCCCACTGCCCACAAAAAGCGCTCCCAGTGCCGGGGGGAACGTTTAGGCAGCAGGCAGATTCCCAACAGGGCCGCCGGAAGCATGTCCACCGTATACCGGGCGCCAAATTGCCAGCCACCCATGGTTTTGTGGGCGCATAAAGACAGCAGTACCAGAACCAGGGGAAGCAGGGAAAAACACAGTACCTCCCGGATTTGAGAAAGCTTGCGCTCCCGGAAAAGATGGATGCCGTAAACCAGAAAAATAGGGTTCACCAGGAAAAACAGGAACCCGTTAAACAGGGGGAAATGGAAAGACAAGCTGCTATCTATGGTGGGAAGCCGGAAAAGCTGGAAAAAATTGGGAAGAATATAAGAATAGTGGAACTGGCCATACTGGCTTTCGGTAAATTCCGGCAGATAGTTGTGGCCAAATTCCAGCGGGTTTCCAAACCGGGCTGCATTGTAGGCCATCATGGCGCCTGCAATAACCAAAACCCCTGCAATTCCCGGAAGCAGTGTGTAAAGAGTCCGTCCCAGCGTGCGCCTTCCTTTCCACAAAAACCAGCAGCCCGCCGCCAGAAGATAAATAGCCGAAAACGGACGGCATCCCACGGCCAGCGCCAAAAGAATCAGGCACAGGTTTCTTTTTTGGGACAGCAGCGCCCACAGCCCCCAAAAACAAAAGGCAAGATTTAACACCTGGGCCTGGTTCCAAACCCCGCCGGTGCGGGAAAGCTCTGTCAGATTGGTGGCATAGGTGAAAAAGATGCTCCAGAATACGCACAGCGCCGGACGGTATCCCACAGTCCGGAAGCAGCCATATGCCCCCAGAAAAGCGGCAATGCCATAGAGGGCAATCAGCAAATTGGCCGGGGACATTCCCAGAATCGCCACAAAAGGCAGGCTGAACAGGCTGGGGAGAGGGGGAAAGGATACGTAATATTTCCCCTGAAAAATGGCCAGCTCCAGCCAGGTGTAAGAAGCGCCGCCCTCTACATCCAGATGACCGTTGAGCCAGTTTTGCGCCTGTAGGGCATAGCTGTCATAAACATTGGGGCTGAGAAGGGTACCGCCGGCAATGGTGTGATACAAAAGGTATCCAAACACAAGAAGGATCACGGCGGCAGCTGGTGCCTGTAATCGGTATCGTATAGGGGAAAGAGAAGCCAAATCGTTCCGCCTCCTGTCAAATGAAATGGGAATTTTCCGTACTTTTTATTGTACGGGAGAACAGGCGGCAATGCAAGGCTATAGGCGGAAGAACCAGAAGAATTCCTTCGGGAAGGCATGGTATGGCAGCCTTGCACTTTTTGGGACAATCTACTATACTATGGAGGAAACAGGAAACCGGACAAAAGGAGTGAAATCTATGGAAAGAATCATCCAGTCCCCATCCCGGTATGTGCAGGGAGAAAATCTGCTTTCCCGGCTGGCCGTGTATATGAAGCAGCTGGGATGTACTTCGGGATATTTGCTGGCAGACGCCTTTTCGGTAAAAAGCTATGGAAAACAACTGCCCCGCAGCTTTTTGGAAGAAGGCGTGCGGTACCGGTTGGAAGAATTGCAGGGGGAATGCTGCCTGCCCGAAATTGACCGCCATTGCGCCCTGATACGGGAAAGCGGCTGTGATTGTGTCATGGGAATCGGGGGCGGAAAAGCGCTGGATACTGCCAAAGCAGTGGCGTATTATGCCCGGGTTCCGGTGATCGCAGTGCCCACGGCGGCCTCTATGGACGGCCCATGCAGCGGCCTTTCGGTTTTGTATACGCCGGAAGGGGTTTTTGAGCGCTACCTGCATTTGCGGGTGAACCCGGCTGTGGTGGTGGCTGACCTTTCCGTCATTGCCAAGGCGCCGGCCCGGCTGCTCTCCGCCGGAATGGGCGACGCCCTTTCCACCTGCTATGAAGCGGAGGCCTGCCATCAGTCCCATGCCGTCACGGATACAGGCGCACGCAGTACCAACGGCGCCCTGGCCATGGCAAGGCTGTGCCGGGAGATTCTTTTCCGGGACGGCGTACAGGCCCGGCTGGCAGTGGAAGAAGGAATCGTCACGCCGGCTTTGGAAAATGTGGTGGACGCCAACCTGTATCTGAGGTGTGTGGGCTTTGAAATCGGTACAG
>OBYM01000931.1_pt1 | contig 14161 bp, 12 predicted proteins | sample 1538191 | NCBI WGS metagenome assembly OBYM01 (sample SAMEA2580165, study PRJEB22360) | human gut metagenome | biome: human gut; feature: human-associated habitat; material: faeces | place: Denmark | collected 2008/2010 | reverse complement strand
CTGATGCTCCGGGCGGGGGGGGTGGTCGTTGCGGCTGCGGGAGGAGCCGCTCTTGGATTTGGATGAGGAGGAGGCCGTCCGCCGCCCTCCCGACGAGGACGAGGCGGAGCGGCTCCCTCCGGTCTTCTTTTGTGACGTTGCCATAGCGTTTGAGATCCTTTCTCAGGAGATCGCGGTCACGCCGCAGGGACCAGGGTGACGTTCAGGAGGCTGAGTATCAGGAACACCCCGCCTGCGATCCAGCAGTAGTAGGCGAAGGCCCCAAATTTACCCTTGGAGGCCAGCAGGTTCACAAGGCCGATGGAGAAATAGCCCACCACGCCGGCGATGACCATGCCCAGCAGATACTTGGGCAGCAGATCGGTATCAATGCCTCCCGCCTGGACCACATCCACCACTTCTAAAATGGTGGCCCCCAGCACGGCGGGCAGGGACATGAGGAAGGAGAAGCGGACGGCAAACTTCCGGTCCAGCCCCAGGGCCATTCCGGCGGCGATGGTGCTGCCGGAGCGGGACAGGCCGGGCAGAGTGGCAAAGCCCTGGGCCACGCCGATGAGCAGGGCGTCCAGCAGCGTGGTGTTCCGGGCGTTCTTGCGGCCCTTGGCCATGCGGTCCGAGGTGAAGAGCACAACGCCGGTGAGCAGCAGGATGCAGCTCACCGCCACCGGGTAGTTGCCCACGGCCTCCACCTTGTCTTTGATGGGCAGCACCAGGAACAGGGGCAGGGTGGCCACGATCAGCAGCAGAATCTGCCGCCGGGCGGCGGGGGGCTCTCCCCGGCTGGGGGTGCGGGAGAACAGATCCCCAAAGAAGCGGAAGAACTCCAGGATCATCTCCCAGATGTCACGCCAGTAGTAGACGCACACCGCAATCAGGGTTGCAAAATGGAGCAGGATGTTGAACAGGTTGTCCGGCTCGCTCATTCCAAAAAAATGCTGAAACAGGGTCAGGTGCCCGGAGCTGGAGATGGGCAGAAATTCCGCGACGCCCTGGATCACGCCCAGGACGACGACCATGATGTACGACACAGTGCAGGTACCTCCGTTATGGTAGTTTTCAAAAATGGACGCTGTCATATATATTAGCACATCGCATCGGAGAATACCAGCATTTTTCGGAAATCTTAAAGAAGGTGCGCTCCGGCCGGCCGTCCTCACCGCTCCCCCGCGGCCCGGTATTCCCGGGGCGTACAGCGGTAGAAGCGCCGGAACTGCTTGGCGAAATTGCTGGGGCTGCCGAACCCGCAGGCCAGGGACAGCTCTGAGACGCTCCGCTCCGGATGGCGCAGCAGCAGTTCCGCCCCCCGTGTCACCCGGTATTTCAGCAGGTACTGGATGGGGGAGCACTGGATGGTCTTTTGAAAGCAGCGCAGGCACTCCCGCTCCCCGATGTCGGCCGCCCGCGCGATGTCCGGCAGGGCGAGCTCCCCGGCGTAGTTCTGATGGATGTACTCCAGCATTTTCCGCATGCGCAGGTTGTCCAGGCTCTGCCCCGCCCCGGGGCGGTCCATTTGGGGCTGAAACGTCTGAATCAGCTGAAGGGCGAGGCGGGACAGGCAGTCCCGCACCAAAAACTCATAGCCGTCCGGCTCGCCCTCCACCGCCTCGAAGGCCCGGCGGAAGTTGTCCGACGCCTCCCGCTCCCCCTCCTCCGGGAAGAGAAAACCGGTGAAGGCGGGACAGCGGATCAGCGGGTCTATGTACCGCCGGGCAAATACGGAGTGCTCGCCGCCGGTGAGCAGGGACGGGTGGAACACCAGAGAGCGCAGCTCGCAGAAGTCCGGGGTCCTCCCGGCGTGGAGCATATTGGAGTTGACCGCAAAGAGATCGCCCGTCCGGAGCAGGACGGTCTCCGACGCCGTTCTCCACTCCAGCGCTCCCTCCTGTACATAGAGAAGCTCCAGCTCCTCATGCCAGTGCCATGGAATCCCGTCCCCCTGCTGTCCGGTGTAGCGGGTGGAGTACCCCGCGCAGGGAAACTCCAGCGTCCCGTGGAGCTGAAGCTCCTTCAGCCCCCGGTCCAGATTCAGCCCGCACTCCTGAAGCGACATGCGGCACACCCCCGGTCTCCGCCAAACTTGGCGGTTTTCTTATATTATAAGTCTAAAATTGAATTGATTCAAGGCCGCTTTGTCGGTATGATGTGAAAAGCAACATTGACAGGAGGCAATCCGATGTTTCATCTGCTTCTAGGGATCATCTATCTCGCGTTTGTCAGCCTGGGCCTGCCGGACTCCCTGCTGGGCGCGGCGTGGCCCAGCATATATCCGGAGTTCTCCGTCCCGGTCTCCTATATGGGAGGGATCTCCATGATCATCGCGGCGGGCACCATCGACTTATAATGTCCCCAGCCTGCAGAGCGGCCGCCTGACCGCCCGTTTCGGCACGGGGCGGGTGACCGCTTTCAGCGTGCTGCTGACGGCGGCGGCCCTCTTCGGCTTCTCCATCAGCCGCTCCTACCTGGAGCTGTGCCTGTGGGCGGTCCCCTACGGCCTGGGTGCGGGCTGTGTGGACGCGTCTCTGAACAACTATGTGGCCCTCCACTACGCCAGCCGCCACATGAGCTGGCTCCACTGCATGTGGGGGGTGGGGGCCTCCCTCGGACCCGCCATTCTGGGCCTGGCTCTCTCCGGCGGCCAGAGCTGGAGCATGGGGTACCGCTCCATCGCGGCCCTTCAGATCCTTCTGACGGCCGTTCTCTTCCTTAGCCTCCCCCTCTGGGGCCGCGCCCCCTCGGTCGGAGACCAGGACGGCCCCTCCCCCGCCCCGGCGGCCCGAGCTCTCTCTCTGCCCCAGATCGTCCGGATTCCCGGGGCGAAGGAGGTCATGCTCACCTTTTTCTGCTACTGCGCGCTGGAGCAGACCACGGGGCTCTGGGCCAGCAGCTACCTGGTGCTGCAGTGGGGGCTCTCCTCTGAGACCGCCGCCCATTTCGCCAGCTTGTTTTTCATCGGGATCACGATGGGGCGGGCCCTCAGCGGGTTTTTGACCTTAAAGTGCTCAGACGCCCAGATGGTGCGCCTTGGGCAGGGCGTCGTCCTGGGCGGCATCGTCCTGCTGCTTCTGCCCCTGGGGGAGCGGGCCGCACTGCCGGGCCTGATTCTCATTGGGCTGGGCTGCGCCCCCATCTACCCCTCCATCATCCACGCCACCCCCGAGCACTTCGGTCCGGCCTGCTCACAGGCCATGATCGGGGTTCAGATGGCCTCCGCCTACGTGGGCACCTGCCTGATGCCGCCGTTCTTCGGCCTGCTGGCCAATCACATCGGGGTGTCGCTGCTGCCGGGATATCTGCTGGTGATTCTGGCGCTGATGACCGCAAGCCATGAGGGGCTGCTGCGGCGCACCGCAGGCCGGCCGGCCGAGTCCGCCGCCTGCTGATCCAATCAAAAACCCGCCGCCCGCGGTGAGAGGGGTCCTCCAAAATCGGAGCCCCTCTCCGCGGGCGGCGGGTCTGTATTTCTGAATTGTGGATGCTCAGTCGGACAGCAGAATCCGGTCGTTGTCCAGGTCCTTCCCGGCCCCGGCCCGGAACCGCTCCAGAAGGTCGTTCACCGTCATGCCGGCGCGCTCCTCCCCCTGGACGTCCAGGACAATGTGCCCGGAGTCCATCATCAGGGTGCGGTTGCCCAGCTCCAGGGCGTTTTTCATGTTGTGGGTGACCATGAGGGTGGTGATGCTGTGCTGGGCCACCACGTCCCGGGTGATCTTCAGCACCTTCTCCGCCGTCCCTGGGTCCAGCGCCGCCGTGTGCTCGTCCAGCAGCAGCAGCTTGGGGGGATTCATGGTTGCCATGAGCAGGGTCAGGGCCTGGCGCTGTCCGCCGGACAGCAGGCCCACCGGCTGGCGCATCCGGTCCTCCAGCCCCATGTCCAGCAGGGCCAGACGGTCCTGAAACCGCTTCCGGTCCGCCTTCGTCATGGGAGAGAACCACCCGCCGCTGCCCGCGGCCAGGGCCAGATTCTCCTCAATGGTCATGTGGGGGGCGGTGCCCCGCATGGGGTCCTGGAACAGCCGGCCGATCTGGCGGCTGCGCTTGTGGGCGGGCAGATAGGTGATGTCCTGTCCATCCAGGGCGATGGAGCCCTCGTCCACATAGAAGTCACCGGCGATGGCGTTGAACAGGGTGGACTTGCCCGCCCCGTTGGAGCCCACGATGGTGACGAAATCCCCCGCCGCCAGCTGGAGAGACAGGCCGCTCAGGGCCTGCTTCTCGTTGACGGTGCCGGGGTTGAAGGTCTTGGCAATGTTCTGGATCACCAGCATATCCATGTCACTCACCTCTCCTTCCCGCCAGCGCGCGGCGCTTCTGCATCTGGAACGCGGCCCACCGCTTCACTGCCGGAGCGGCGATGGCCACCCCCACGATGACGGCGGACACCAGCTTCATGTAGTCCGCGGGCACGTTGAACCGCAGGGCGGCGGCGTAGATGAACCGGTAGATGATGCTGCCGGCCACCACGCCCAGCACCCGCCGGGTCATGGAGCCCTTGCCGATGAGGGTCTCCCCGATGACCAGGGCGGCCAGGGCCAGCACCACCATGCCGGTGCCGCTGTTCACATCGGCGAAGGTGCTGTACTGGGCCACCATGGCGCCGGACAGGCCGGTCATGGCGTTGGCCACGCACAGGCCCACAGTGATGGTGAAGTTTGGGTTGATGGAGGAGGCCCGCACCATGTCCGCATTGTCCCCGGTGGCCCGGATGGACAGGCCCAGCCGGGTGCCCAAAAAGAGGACCAGCAGGGCGCACAGGGCCAGAACAATGATGGCGGTCACCGCCAGCTCATACCAGCTCCCCGCGAAGCCGGCGTCCTTGGCCATGGTGTAGATGGTGTCGGTCTGGAACAGGGACTGGTTGCTCTTGCCCATGACCATCAGGTTGATGCTGTACAGGCCGATGTTGGTGACGATGCCAGCCAGGATGGAGGGCACCGCCAGCTTGGTCTGTAAAAAGGCGGTGACGAACCCGGCCGCCGCCGAGGCCGCCATGCCGGCGGGCAGGGCCAGGATGGGGTGTCCCGCCAGACACATCATGGCGGACACGGCGCTGCCCAGCACAAAGGCGCCGTCGGTGGTCATATCGGCAATATTTAAGATGGAAAAGCTGAGAAACAGGGCCAAGGCGATGGGGGCGTAGAGAAATCCCGCCTCCAGCGCGGCCTGAACAATGGTCAGCACAGTGGAACGCTCCTCTCAATCAAAACAGGCCGCTACCCCCCGCCGGCCGGCGAGGGGTAGAAACGGCTTTTTCAGAATCCCAATCAGTCCTGGGTGGTCTGGACCTCCACCACCTGGGAACCCATGTCCTGGAACAGGGAGTAGTCCAGGCCCAGCGTGGAGGCGGTGTCGGTGTTTACGGTGATAATGTCGCCGGACACGGTGACATACTCGGGGAACTCCCCGGTCTGGAGGACCTCCAGGGCCAAATCGGCGGTCTGGGTGCCCAGGTTGGTGTAGTTCACGCCGCAGGTGGCGAAAGCGCCGTTGCGCACGAAGGAGTCGGCCCCGGCGTAGTGGGGGATGCCCGCCTCAGCCAGGATGGGGGCAATGGCCAGCTCGGTGGCCTGGACGGCGTTGTCGGTGGGGGTGAACACCGCGTCCACCTGGCCCAGCATGGAGTTGACGGCGGCAATGATCTCGTCGGAGGTGGTGCCCGTCTTCTCCAGATAGGAGACGCCCTTCTCGTCCAGATAGGCCTTGGCCTCCTCAATGGCGGGGGCGCTGTTCACCTCGGAGGTGGAGTACAGCAGGCCCACCGTCTGGATGTCCGGGTCGGCCGCCAGCATCATGTCCAGCAGCAGCTCTACGTTCAGCGCGTCGCTGGTGCCGGTGACATAGTCGATGCCGGTGAGGTTGGCCACCTCGGGGTAGCTGACGGTGCCGTAGATCACCGGGGTCTGGCTCTCCTCCGCCACGGACACCATCTGCTGGGCGGCCAGGGTGCCGATGGGGATGATGGCGTCATACTGGTCGGCCAGGATCTGAGCGCCGATCTGAGACAGCGTAGAGGTGTCGTTGTTGCCGTTGAAGTCCTCATAGCTGATGGTGAGACTCAGCTCCGCCGCCTTGGCATCCAGCTCGGCAAAGATGGCGTCCCGGATCTCGTTCATGGACGCGTGGTCCAGCTGCCGGACGATGGCGACCTTATAGCCGTCCTCTCCCCCGCTGTTGGAGGAGCCGCTGGAATTGGAGCCGGAGCTGTTGGAGCCGCCGGAGCAGGCGGCCAGGGACAGGGCGAGAGACAGGGACAGGGACGCGGCCAAAAGCTTCTTCATCGTGTTCTTTTTCATGGGAATACCTCCATAGTCTGCCCGTTTCGGGCTGAAATTTGTCTGGGTGGGTGATGGAGGGGCCGCTGCCAACGGCCTTGATTTTGGAGTATAAAAAAACAGCCCCTTATCCCCCATGGGACAAGAGCTGCACTCCTGCGATACCACCCAAATTGACGTTTCAAACGTCCGCTCGCTTCACGCGCCATCACGCGTGCCCGATGGATAACGGGTGGGTCCCCGTCGGCATCTACTTGGTCTCCCGTTCAAGCCGCCCTCGAAAGTCCATTCACTCGGCCGCGCCCCGCCCCGATCTCACCACCCGGGACTCTCTTCAGGTTTGCCGCACCGGCTACTACTCTTTCTCGCAGGTTTCATGCTGTTTGGTTGTTGGGGCTATTATAGCCGCCCCTCCCCTGTTTGTCAAGCATCAATTTTTCCGGACGCGGACCTTTCTTTCACAGCGCCGATTCCAGACAGAAAGCCCGCCGCCCGAAAAAAGGGTTTCAGGCGGCGGGCAAAGGTGCAGTTCAACAGCAAGAAAGGGAAACTCCCTTACACCTCGAACATCAGGTCGCCGTAGGTGGGCACCGGCCAGATGGACTTGTCCACCATCAGCTCCAGCTGGTCGATGGGGTAGCGCAGGGCGTCCATGGCGGGGACTACGGCGGTGCGGTAGGCAATGGCCATCTCCTTCACGTCCTGGATGGCGTCCACCCGGTCCATGAGGGGCTTGAGCTGCTCCAGGGCGGCGGAGGCCTCGGCCAGGCGGGCGCTCACGTCCTTGAGGAGGCCGCGCTGCACCGACAGCTCCGCCTCGGGGCAGGCGGAGGCCACTGCGGTGATGGACTGGGCCAGGCGGGTGGTGTAGCCGATCACGGTGGGGATGTAGTGCTTGGCCGCCATGTGGATCATGGTGTTGGCCTCGATCTTGATGGTCTTCACGTATGTCTCATACATGATGTCCGCCCGGGCCTCCAGCTCGGACTGGGTGTAGATGCCGAACTTGGTGAACAGCTTCACCGCCTTCTCGGTGGTGAGGGCGGGCACCGCGTCCACCAGAGAGGCCAGGTTGGGCAGGCCGCGGCGGGCGGCCTCGGCCACCCACTCGTCGGAGTAGCCGTCCCCGTTGAAGATGATCCGCTGGTGCTGGGCCATGTTGTCGTGGATGAGCTTGGTGCAGGCGGCGTTGAAGTCGCCGGCCTGCTCCAGCTGATCGGCGGCCTCGCACAGGGCCTCGGCCACAATGGCGTTGAGGGTGGTGTTGGCGTCGGCGATGGAGTCGGAGGAGCCCACCATGCGGAACTCAAACTTGTTGCCGGTGAAAGCGAAGGGGGTGGTGCGGTTGCGGTCGGTGGCGTCCTTGTTCAGCACCGGGACGGTGGACACGCCGGAGTCCAGCTTGCCCGAGGCCAGCAGCTTGACGGATTCGGCGTTGGAGATGATCTGATCCACCACGCTCTCCAGCTGGTCCCCCAGGAAGATGGAGATGATGGCGGGAGGGGCCTCCTGGCCGCCCAGACGGTGCTCGTTGCCCACGCAGGAGGCGGACTGGCGCAGCAGGTCGGCGTGGGTGTCCACCGCCTTCATGATGCAGGAGAGCACCAGCAGGAACTGGAGGTTCTCATTGGGGGTGTCGCCGGGGTCCAGCAGGTTCTCCCCGGTGTCGGTACCGATAGACCAGTTGTTGTGCTTACCAGAGCCGTTGACCCCGGCGTAGGGCTTCTCGTGGAGCAGGCACACCAGCCCGTGGCGGGTGGCCACCCGCTTCATGGTCTCCATGGTCAGCTGGTTCTGGTCCACGGCCAGGTTGCACATGGTGTAGATGGGGGCCATCTCGTGCTGGGCGGGGGCCACCTCGTTGTGCTGGGTGGTGGCGGGGATGCCCAGCTTCCAGAGCTCCTCATTCAGGTCGGACATGAAGGAGCCCACACGGTCCCGGATGACGCCGAAGTACTGGTCCTCCAGCTCCTGCCCCTTGGGGGCGGGGGCGCCGAACAGGGTGCGGCCGGTGTAGATCAGGTCCCGGCGCTTCAGATACTTCTCCCGGTCCACCAGGAAGTACTCCTGCTCGGGACCCACCGAGGGGAACACCTTCTGGGCCTCAGTGTTGCCGAACAGGCGCAGGATGCGCAGGCCCTGGGTGTTGATGGCCTCCATGGAGCGCAGCAGCGGGGTCTTCTTGTCCAGGGCCTCTCCGGTGTAGGAGACGAAGATAGTGGGGATGCACAGGATGGTGCCGGCGGTCATCTCCTTCACAAAGGCGGGGGAGGTCATATCCCAGGCGGTGTAGCCCCGGGCGTAGTGGGTGGAGCGCAGGCCGCCGGAGGGGAAGGAGGAGGCGTCGGACTCCCCCATGATGAGCTGCTTGCCGGTGAGCTGGAGGATGGTCTTTCCGTCCTCCGGCCGGGTAATAAAGGCGTCGTGCTTCTCGGCGGTGATGCCGGTGAGGGGCTGGAACCAGTGGGTGTAGTGGGTGGCCCCCTTCTCCACCGCCCAGTCCTTCATGGCGTTGGCCACAATGTCGGCGGTGGCCATGCTGATGTTGCCCCCGTGCTTCATCACGTCCATGACCTCCCGGAACACCCCCTTGGGCAGGCGCTCCCGCATGACGGCGGTGCTGAAGACGTTGGAACCGAAGATCTCTGTCACGTTCACGCTCATACTTTCAAACCCTTTCCTTAGCATACAGACTCCCCGAAACGAAAAGAGGGACAAGCCCGCCCCCTCCGGACACGCTTGTCCCCTCCGCAGACCGGCGCGTGCTCAGCGCCGCGGTCCACTGGGTGCATTGTATTTAGGATACCGTACCGGCGGGCAATTTGCAAGGCTTGAAACCCACAAACTTCAGAAACCTCCGGGAACCAGATGTGGAATTTTCCACGAAAAGGGGCGCAGCGGCGCAAACATCCGCTTGACAGGAGGTTTCAGGCCGGTATACTGTTTTTATCAGCCAAAACCTGCGGAAAGGGGATACAACTATGTCCTACACCAAGGAAGACGTCCTCCGGATCGTGGAGGAGGAAGAGATTGAATTCATCCGCATGCAGTTTGTGGACATCTTCGGACAGCTGAAAAATGTGGCCATCACCGCCTCGCAGACCGGCAAGGCGTTAAACAACCAGATCATGTTCGACGGCTCCTCCATCGAGGGGTTCACCCGGGTGAACGAGTCGGACCAGTACCTGTTCCCGGACCGGAGCAGCTTTGCCATTTTCCCCTGGCGGCCCGCCCAGGGGCGGGTGGCCAGGCTCATCTGCGACGTGTACGACACCGACGGCACCCCCTTCGTGGGCGACCCCAGAGGGGTGCTCCGCCGGGTGGTCCGGAAGGCCCGGGACATGGGCTTTGACGCCTTCAACATCGGCCCTGAGCTGGAGTTTTTCCTCTTTGAGACCGACGAGGAGGGCCGGGCCACCACCCGCACCGGGGATCAGGCGGGCTACTTTGACCTGGGCCCTCTGGACCAGGGGGAGTCCACCCGCCGGGAGATCTGCCGGATGCTGGAGGAGATGGGCTACGAGATCGAGGCCAGCCACCACGAGAGCGCCGCCGGACAGCATGAGATCGACTTTAAATATGTGGACGCCATGGACGCCGCCGACAAGATCATGACCTTCAAGCTGGCGGTCAAGACCATCGCCCAGAAAAACGGCCTCCACGCCACCTTTATGCCCAAGCCCCTCTTTGGGGTTGCGGGCTCCGGCATGCACCTGAACATGTCCCTGTTCCGGGATGGGAAAAACCTGTTCTATGACCCCGCCGACCCCCGGGGCCTGTCCCAGATGGCCTACTCCTTCATCGCCGGCCTGTTGGAGCATGTGAAGGGGTTTACTGCCCTGACCAACCCCCTGGTGAACTCCTACAAGCGGCTGGTCTCCGGGTATGAGGCTCCCTGCTACAAGGCCTGGTCGGCCTCCAACCGCTCCGCCCTCATCCGCATCCCCGCCTCCCGGGGCAGCTCCACCCGGGTGGAGCTGCGCAGCCCCGACCCGGCCTGCAACCCCTATCTGGCCATTGCCGCATGCCTGGCGGCCGGGCTGGACGGCATCGAGCGGGGGCTCACCCCTCCCCCGGAGATCCCCGGGAACATCTATGAGATGGATGCGGCCACCCGCTCCGCCTTCGGCATCGAGACCCTCCCCCGCACCCTGGAGGAGGCCCTGGAGGCCATGAAGCAGGACCAGCTGGTCATGGACGTGCTGGGCGAGCATGTGGCCTCCCACTACCTGGCCGGCAAGCAGCGGGAATGGGAGGAGTACCAGACCCGGGTGTCCAGTTGGGAGATTGAGAAGTATCTGGTGACCTATTGAGCGCATCCAACGGGTAGAGAAACAAAGAGGAGATATCCCCGCCCCGCAGGGCGGTCCCATGCACCAGATCAGAGACAAAGGAGGGAGACACTTATGGACACCGTCATTGTGGCCTTTGAAAACGCCAAATTTGTCCGCCAGCTCCGGGAGCTGCTGGAGAGTTCCGGGGTGGCCGAGTGTCTCCCCTGCTCCTCCGGGGACCAGGTGCGCCGCCTGCTCCAGCGGCAGGGGGCCTGCTGTGTCATCTGCGGTCCCCACCTCACCGACGGCCCGTCGGAGTGGCTCTTTGACGACCTCCCCCCCTCCTGCCTGATGCTGATGGTCGGGCCCAAGCACCAGCTGGATTTATGCGGCAGCCCGGATATCTTCAAGCTCCCCACCCCCCTGCGCCGGGAGGAGACCATCCTCACTGTGCGGCTGCTCATCCAGTTCAGCCATCGGATGGAGCAGCCGCAGCTCGGCGGAGCAGCGGGACATCGACCGGGCCAAGAGGGCCCTGATGGAGAAAAGGGGCCTCACCGAGGAGGAGGCCCACCACCGGCTCCAGAAGCGGAGTATGGACGAGGGCCGGCGTCTGGTCCAGACCGCCCGGCAGGTGCTGGCGGAGCTGGAGGAGCCGGCGTCCGAAAGATAGAGCGAGCGCCGGCCCTGAATTGGGGCCGGAGCTCGTACTGTTTTTGGTATGCTTTTCCTGGCTCAGGAAGCGGGGGTGGGGATGACGAACAGCATGTCGTTGCCGCCCTCCTCCTGGGGGAACTGGTTGTACATGGTGAAGTTGTAGTAGAACCGCTCGGCGGGATAGATGCCGTAGCCGTCCTGGTTGTGGTCGGTGGTGTCATAGGGGTCGGCCACGATGATCACGTCGTCCTGGGTGGTCTCGGTGCCCAGGGTGTCGTAGCCGATGATCACCTGCCAGTGTCCGCCCCAGTCGTTCCAGGCGATCAGAATGGGCTTGCCCTCCGCCAGGGTGGACTGGATGGTATCCAGGGTGAATTCGCTGTACACGTCCTGGCAGTCCAGCGTAGAAGTGTATGTAAAGCCGCCGACTCCGTCCAAAATATCCAGAAGCTGCACCAGGGTGGTGCCGGGATACCCCTCCAGCTCGGTGCCGTCCAGGGAGTGGCGCAGGGCGGCCAGAGACTCCTCGTTCCAGTCCCCCAGCTGGTCGTACCAGTTGAGGACCATGAGCACGCTGCTTACGCCGCAGCTCCACTCGCTGGTCTGCTGGATGGTCTGGAAATTGGTGAGGATGGTGAGGGTGTCGTTGGACTCCATGTTGTAGAAGTCCGGGTGAGCAAAGTAGATGGAGTCGGCGTGGTCGCCCTGCCGCTCCACCGAGTCGGCCCCGTCCTCCGGGGACAGGTCGACGGCATAGGGAATTTTCATCTCGTCGGAAAAGTTTCCGGTTTCCGTGGTCTCCACGGTGTGCTTTGTGGCATCCGCAAGGGATGTGTCCGCCGCCCCGGCCGACTGGCTCCCGCTCTGTGTGGTGGCGCATCCGGCCATCAGGCCCAGCACCATGGTGGACGCCAGTGTCAGAGTGACTGCTTTTTTCATCTCTCGATCTCCCTTCGCCGCATCTGCGGCTTGTTTGGTATTCTGCGCCGCAAGGCGCAGTGGGCCTATTATAGGGGAATTTGGGGGGAATTGCAACTATAATTTTCTGTCCCGATGCTCCAACTTTTCGCCTCTCCCCCCTTCTTCGGCTCGTCGGTATGACGAACCGAACTTGACTTGGTAAACAAAACCTTGTTTTTGTTGAACGGTCTTATCGTTCTGTCCGGCGCATAAGCTCTAACAGCAGCGCTGGAAAGGAGCGATGACATGCACATCACCAAAATGCAGGGGCTGGGAAACGACTACATCTACTTAAACTGTCTGGAGACGGTCCCGGAGGACCTGCCGGGGCTGGCGGTGCGGCTGTCCCACCGGCACTTCGGGGTGGGGGGCGACGGCCTCATCGCCATCCGGCCCGGCGTGACCGGGGATTTCTCCATGGACATGTACAACGCCGACGGCTCCCGGGGGTCCATGTGCGGCAACGGCATCCGGTGCGTGGGCAAGTACGTGTACGACAAGGGGCTCACCCGTAAGACCTGCCTCACCATTGACACCGGGGCCGGCCCCCGCGCACTGGAGCTCCACCTGCACCGGGGCCGGGTGGACCAGGTCACCGTGGACATGGGGGAACCTAAGATCCTCCCCTCGGTGGAGCTGGAGGCGGAGGGCGAGGTGTTCTCCGCCTGGCCGGTGGAGGTGGGCAACCCCCACGCGGTCATCTTCTGCCCGGACCCAAAAGCGGTCCCCCTGGAGCGGGTGGGGCCGGTGCTGGAGCGCTCCCCCCTGTTCCCCGGCCGGGTGAACGTGGAGTTCGCCGCCCCCCGGGACGGGGACCGTCTGGACGTGCGGGTGTGGGAGCGAGGCAGCGGCCTCACCCTGGCCTGCGGCACCGGGGCCTGCGCCGTGCTGGCGGCGGGGGTCAAGACCGGCCGGTGCGGCCGGAGGACCTCCGTCCACCTGCCGGGGGGCGTGCTGGAGCTGGACTGGCGGCGGGAGGACGGGCACATCCGGATGACCGGCCCGGCGGTCACCGTATTTGAGGCGGAAGTGGAGGAAGCGATTTAATCCAGAAACTGAACAGTGTTTTTGCTTTATAGTTTTTTGCCGCAAAAAATGGCCGCATCACGCGGCCATTTTTCGTGTCGTCTGTGGTTATCGAAGCTCCACGCCGCCCATTACAGCGGCGACGGATTCGTCCAGGTAGTCCAGCGGGTCCACCCGGGTCCCGTCCAGGGCCACCTCGAAGTGGAGGTGGTCCCCGGTGGCCGTCCCCGTCCGGCCCACCAGGCCGATCTGGTCCCCGGCGGAGACGGTCTCCCCCGGCGCCACGGTGTACTCCTGTAAGTGGGCATATTTCGTGGTCATGCTCCCGTGCTGGAGCAGGACGCAGTTTCCGTCTTCCGCGGAATATCCCACCGCTACCACGGCGCCGTCCGCCGCCGCCAGCACCGGGGTCCCCGCCGACTGGGGAATGTCGATGCCTCCGTGTTCCTTCCGCTCCCCTGTGATGGGGTGGACGCGGCCGGGAAACAAGCTGGACAGCTCCACCGTGTCCCCCGTCTCAACCGGCCAGGAGAGAACGTCGGGCGTGTTCTCGGGCCGGGATACCTCCGTCAGGTCGGCCAGAGGCTCCTCCACGGCGGGGCCGGTGTAGGCCCCCGGGGCGGTGGTGGCCAGCGCCAGGGTCAGGCAGGCGGCCGCACCCAGCGCAAACGCCTTTTTTCCATAAGTTTTTCCATTCATCATCGCGGTCAAGCGCTCCTCTAATCGCTGTTTCTGGGAAAACAGGGCGGTGGATGGTTTCCCCCTCCCGCCCGCGGCCAGCCGGAGCAGCAGTTCCCCGTACCGGGCGCGCCGGGAGCGGTCCCAGTTCCGGGCCACCGTCTGGTCGCAGTACAGCTCACAGTCCCGGTCCAGCCGCTCCGCCAGGAGCCGGGCCGCCGGGTTGAACCAGTGGACGCACACCGCCAGGGCGGCCAGCCACTTGATACACAGGGCCCGGTGCCGCCGCCGGATGTG
>OBYM01000928.1_pt1 | contig 14176 bp, 9 predicted proteins | sample 1538191 | NCBI WGS metagenome assembly OBYM01 (sample SAMEA2580165, study PRJEB22360) | human gut metagenome | biome: human gut; feature: human-associated habitat; material: faeces | place: Denmark | collected 2008/2010 | reverse complement strand
CGATGGATTCTGGCTTCTAAATGGAAAAAGCCAGAATCAGCTGCCAAAGTCGGGAGGACAGAGGGGCTTTAATAAATTCCGCGGAATTTCTTAAATGATCTCACTAGACTGTATTTGAAAAGGCAGAATAACGGTAACAATCCGTCTTTAGGCATCTCTCATTTGAGTAATTGATATGCTCAAGTAGGAGTTGTTGTTTTCGCCGAACACGTCAACTCCCAAATGAATATACTGAAACCGCCTTATCCAAGTTAGCGGGTAGTCTAGATTTACTGGGGACAAAGGGCGGGTTTATTAAGTAAGATTTGGACGCCTTTCTTGATTTACCTGCTTGGGTCTTGTTATTGCTTCGCTGATGCGGATAAGGTCTTACCGCCAAAATACAGCTTTATTTATCTTCGATGACGACCATCGATCATCTCCCGATAAATCGCAAAGATTTTCTTCAACCCTAGAGTCTCACTCTTTGTCCTTCGCGTTCAATAGGCCTCGATTGGAACCCGATTGACTGGTCCTGAGATACTTGTTTTGTATTATCGGTTATCACAACTTGAGTTTGTCCCGTTACCAAAGATTAGCGCGCACTTTGAAAGTTTTACTTCTAAAACATAAGGATAGCTAAGAAAAATGTATCTAAGTTTTTTGTAAGACTGCTTTCGTCGGCTTGAACCCTTGTGGGAATCTTTCTATTGTTAACAAGAAGTTAGGCTGGCTAAGACAGCAACGGTCTATAGCTTTGCATCTGAGTGAGTTCTGTTTTCCTGTTAATCCTTTCCTAATCGGCTGACGAGATAAAAATGAGTTCTAATCCAATGGCTCTGATTCGTGTCATAGACGAAGAAGAGAGTGCGAGAAACTCTTTGAAATTCCTTCTTGAACAGGAGGGGTGGAAGGTGCGGCTTTATTTTTCCATTAAAGATTTTTTTGAAAATGATAATCCGATGATACCTGGCTGCCTCATTTCAAACATTCAAGTGAGGGAAACTTCTGGATTTGAGCTGCAAATTAGGTTAAAGAAAAGTGAGTGCCCGATGCCGCTTATTTATATTAGCGCCTATGCGGATGTCGGGACAGCGGTTATGGCCTTAAGAGAAGGCGCATACGATTTTTTAACAAAACCGATTAATGATGAAAGACTTCTTGAAAGCGTCGAAGCTGCTGTGAATGAAGATTGGCAGTTTCGCTCTACCCTCATAAACGTCAAGAAAAATAGAGAACTTCTCCTCACTTTGACCGGTCGGGAACTCGACATCGTACGCCTCATAACGAAAGGTCTGAATAATAAGGAAATAGCAGAGGAACTGGGCATAGCAGAAAAAACGGTCAAAGTTCACCGCTCATCTATATACCGAAAATTGCAGGTCCGCACTCCATTGGAAGTTTTTAAAATAATTGATAGCGTTTATCGAGGAAATAACCTATTCCGGAGTTATGAAAAAACGCAGTTCCTAGATAATCTTAATAACTTTCTTTAAGAGAGGTGCCTTAATCGGCACCTCTTTCAAAAGGTAATTACTGTTTAATAAGGAGTGCGCCGATCAAATCCGGTTATTTAACCTTGAAATTAAAACTGTGGCACTGTGCGCAATAATTTTCCGGAGCGGCATGCTGCAGATGACAAAGCGTGCACTCTAATTTGTTGCCGTAATGTGGCGATACATGTGGATTCTGAGGTTTTATTCCTTGAGTCTTCTTTTCAATTTCATCGGGAGCATGGCATTTCGAGCATTGGTTAATGTCCGGGGCAGTAATTTCATTTTTCTCACCGTGGCATTCCTTACAAGTTACATTTTTAACTCCGTGGCGATCTGCGCCGAGCGGAGCACTCTCCTGAGCAAAAGAAGCATCAAAGTAAAAAAAGGCAACGGATAAAAGAAAGGAGCTGAGCAGGAGTCTTTTCATAATTCCTCCAACAGAAGGTCGACCAAAAAGATTTTCTTCTGATCGACCATTCTTCGGCTAATTCCTCAAGCGGGAATATTGTTCTTTATGATTTGGCGCAGTTTTCGCCGGCCATTCGTCCGAAGACTAAACAATCTAGGATAGCGACTGAGCCTAATCGGACTGCCCCGTGTACATGTCCCGTCGCCTCCCCGGCCGCATACAAGCCCTTGATAGGTTTATCTGTCTTCACGTCAAGCACCATGCATTTATCGTCTGTAATCAGACCACCCATGGTGTGGTGAACTTTAGGCTGAAGCTCGCCGACATAGAAGGGCGCAGTTTCAACAGGCAATTGCTCGTTATTGATATAACGGCCTAAGACAGGATCCTTTTTGTTTTTTACATATCCGTTGAACTCTTCAACCGTCTGTTTCAACTGCTCGGCGTCAATCCCTTGTGCTTTTGCCAGTTCATCTAACGTGTCATATTTGAAGATTAAATTTCGTTCGAGATGTTTATTTAGCATTCCCGGGCGCTGTGTCTCAAAAGGTTTTACACCGTTTGCATCGGCAATGGCGAAGCATTTACGCCCGTTGGCCTGTTCGACCATAATCGCATCCGCTCTTACTTTTCTATTTGCCAATTCATTCACAAATCGTTTGCCGGCGCTATTGGTCCATAGTCCGTATTCTGCCGCTGCTGTTTGATTGAATTGCCAGCCGATGCCCATGCCTTTTTCATGCGGATTTCCCCATGGGCCACACTGAATCCAATCGTTTTGAGCTTGCAGGCACCCGATGCTGGAGGTTTCTCGCCAAAGTTCGGAGGTCGCTCCCGGCTGATTAGTGGTATCTAAGGTGGCATTAAGTTTCGGATCCTGAATTGTTCTGTAAGGAACATCAGCTGAAAAACCACCATAACAGAGAATTACACCTTTATTTGCCTTCAGGGATTTGTGTCGACCGCTTCCAGCCTTAGGGAAACGGTATCCTTCAAAGACTTCGATGCCTTCTACACCGTTTGCTGTGCGGATGATCCTGTCAACGTACGTTCTTAGGCGAATCGGGATGCCAAGTTCATGACATTTATCCAACTGTTTGTTGACGATTCCTGCGCCTGAGCCAATCTTCGTCGTTACATAACGCGGAACTGAGTGACCGCCTTCCTGCCCGATCGCATCGGGCAGATATTCGACACCTAGCTCGTTGACGGTCCACTCATAAGTAGAAAGGACACGATCGACCATCTGGTGTACTTTCTTCACATCATTCATGTAGTTGCCCGCCACAAGAATATCTCTTTCAAGAAGCTCCTTAGAATCTTCTATGTTGTGTTTCTTCTGCTGCGGACAACCGGTGGCGGTCAGAATTCCTCCGTTAATGATGGAGTTCCCGCCGGCGGTCGGCATTTTCTCTAACACGATGACGTTTGCTCCGGCTTTTTTAGCTTCAATCGCAGCAGCGAGGCCGGCGAAGCCTGAACCAACCACAATCACATCAAAGGTTTCGTCCCATTTCCTAGTCTGAGCGGATGCAGTCGAGGCTAAGATACCGGCTGAAGAAAATACGGCTCCAGCGACAGACGTTTTTAAAAAGGATCGACGGGAAGAAGTATTCATAAGGCCCCCTTTTGTTAACAAGGTTATTTCAAGAGATCAAAAGTCATTCTAGAGGGGGATAGTGGGCAGAGAAATACGTCAAAAAGTTTAAATGATAGATTTGATTAATCTATAACTATATGATTTATAGTGATAATTAAATTAGTTAAGGTGCGCTACTTAGGACAAAAGACTTATTTGTTAAAACAAATAGATTAGTAAACCTCGCGACAGAAGCAGGAGATATATTTTAAACAGCTTTCTTGATGATGAAGAGAAAAGCACCATAATCGATCTAGCTTTTTCAAAGCTGACTGTTTTTGATAGAACATGGCTTTTGAGGCTTAGGACCGTATGGTTTGTTGGTAGGTTATGAACTTGTTGATTTTGCATTGCTTTAGCGGCGCAGGTCTAGTTCAAAACAAGAGAGGGTAGATTTTTTCGATCGACAAAAAGTTCTTCGCAAACTGCGATTAATAGCTATTCCAGAAGAGTTTTGAATGGGATCTGGTGCCCTAATTGCTGCTTGAGCAGGTACAAATGTTTGGCAACTATTTGATTGACACATGGTGCAGGGAAAATTATAGATATCATCTCTGAAAAAACATTAGTCTCGGAGTGCGTTTTCTTGCTCTCCGAGACGTCCAATTAATCAAGCGATTTTAGGATAAGGCTTTAAAAACTATACTTTAATCCGGCCATAAAGCTTAAATCACGGTAATGGTATGAACCGGCGCGGACAGCAGTGTTTGCCCAGAGGTGTAAGTTGGGATTGAGACGACTGTCTACCCCGGTTTTAAATTCACCCAAGTTGCGTGCGCCTTTTTGTTTGAGGTTAACCCCGTTCATTGTGACTCCGTAATCTTTGGTATTGTGAATCCAATTACCTTCAATAAACACCTGTGCTCCCTCATATTTAGGATTAGTTTGGTTCTTCAGATGGAAGATCGTTCTTGCGCCGAGCCTTGTCGTCACATTATTTTTCCCGACAGCTTCAATGCGTGTGCCATTGGACTCAGTGAAGTTATCAGTCTTAATACCCGACCAAATGACCTGAGCCTGCGGCTGGAAATAAATTCCGACTTGGCGTCCTTCAGAGGTATCAAATTCTGAGAGCTTCAGGGTATAGCCCGTCTCAAGAGATCCAGTTAGGCCTTTTGAATGATAGGATTCAACGCCTGAGCTTTTAACTCTGTTTTTGAACCAGCCGTATGTAAGCCAGGTGTCAACGTATGCGCCTTCACGTCCTGTTCCATTCTGGAACCAGGTACCGGTTAAACCAAAATTCAGACCGTCTACGCTGCCGATTGCGCGGTATCCCGAATAAGGATTATGGGATTTGGTCCTTCCGTGGCCATAACCGCCCATCCATCCGAATTGGAATCGGTTGGTGCCGTTGGAAGAAAACGAGAGCAGTTCCGTTCCAAGCTGTGTAGCGGCTGTCAGAGTGCGGTTTTTGATTTGTCCGCTGCTCTCTTTCCAGGAGGTATATCCTCCCTGCATTCTCATCCAAAAGTTTCTTGTTTCGTTCTTATCAGAATGCGGATCGGTAAACCACAGGTCACCGATTCTGTCTTGCAGGCGATTTGTGAAAAGAGAATGGACGACAGCTTCATTTCCGATATAAGCACCGGCTTCAGGTCTTACGATTGGAATGACTTTGCCGTCGTCTCCGTTGCCTCCGTTTCCGTTGTCACCGCCATTGCCTCCGTTATCCTCGTTATTAGGATTGTCAGGTTTTGTTTTATCGGTAAGGTCACTGATTAGATACCAGTTTCGGCTATCGCTGCCTTTTCCTCTTTTCAGTTCGTAATCATAGGCTCCGGCAGCAAGGCGGGTGCTTTGAACGAAATTGCCGTCGGATTTTCCTGAAACATCGATAAGCTTAATTCCGTTAAGTGTTTGTTCTCCGGGTCCGCCGAGGTTGTTAACGTGGACGATGGTTCTTCCTGATGTGTCGCCTTCGACGATCAGCATATCGGTTAATGAATTATCTCCGCCTAAAAACGTGTTAAACAAGATATGCCCGTTATCTCCGGAATAATTCCCTGCAACGATGAGCTTGTTTCCTGTAGATTTGCCGTTTCCAAGAACAATCTGTCCTGAGTTGTTCAAATCCTTTCCGACTCTTAATTCGGCCGTTTCTGTTGAGTCTAAGTTTCCGATACCCAAGAAACCTTCATTATTGAGGCTTCCTTTGATAAAACCGAAGCCGCTTAAAGAAGATTCGGACGAAATATTCACGGAAGAGCTATTCATCAGCACTGGCTTTTCTGAAGTTCCGAGCGTGACGATAGCGTCTCTTAAATTTGTAGGACCGGTCCATTCGGTGTCAGTTTGAATGGTGACATTTGCATTTTTATCAAAACTGACAGCGCCTGTTCCGCTGATTTTATCCTGCAAAGTGCCTTTCACCCCTGTATAGACAAGCTCTCCGTTATCGACGATGCTGCTTTGCCCAACAGAATTCAGGGTGGGAAGAATTAAGGTTCCTTGCTCTGCAATAAGCGTTTGACCGTCATAACCGGTCGGAACGGTGAATAACGTTCGCCCGCTTTGAATTTCCACACTGCCGTTTCCGACGATAGGAATCCGCAGTTCTTGTGCGGAATCTCCTGTATGTCCGTTGTTAAAAACAACTTTGGCATCACCCGGACCTTTTAATTGAACTTCCGGAGCGTTTAAGTTATAAAACCCTTCGTTAGAGCTGGTGTCGCCAAGAAGTAATTGTGCTGTTGCCCCTTCTTTTTGTGCTTGAACAATAACAGGCGATGAGGTTTTGACGTTTGCGCCATGACCTACTAGAAGGGATGTTTTATTTCCGGCACTGGGGGCTTGAATGACAAGAGAACCAACATTGAATTCAGCATTGACTCCTTCATCGTTAATAATCTGTAAGAATGCATTATCGGTACCCCTCACGTCTCCGTACTCTGAACCGCCGAATAGGAAAGTTTTGCCAACTGAGAAGTTAGAATTCCGGATAAGTGCTTGGTCAGAAATTTCTCCCATAACAGCTAGGTTCTTGACTTTGTTAGTAAAGCTAAGATTTTCTGCAAAAGAAACATTTCTAGCATTTTCAATTAAGAAACGATCATTTTCCTTGGAAAAATTTAGCTGTGCAGTACTGTTAGAAGTACTACCGGCCCCCACGCTGACAGAGGCTGAGTTTTTTACAACGAAGGAGGCCTGAACATTCGAATCAATAATGTTGAAACTGCTTGCCACATTTAACTGTGTTTGATTGTTGTTATTTAGGTTTCCACCATCCACATAAAAACTGATGTAATCAGTTTGACCGCTATAAGCATTTATGGCCTTTGCATTAAATGAAACATCACCGTCTCTAGAGCCAATGACGTTAATGAAGAGATTGGGTTCTCTTTCGTTTGTATAAGATTGCCCAAGAGCTATTGGGGGTAAATTTAAAGAAGCTGGTTGACCTTGCTGCACGGCATTGGTTGGGAGTGGAGTAAACGTCGTTTCGCCGCCTGCTTGAAAATAAGACGGCGAGTAAACTGCCAGCGCCACTGTTTCTAGAGTAAAGGAGCCGTTTTTTGCCCAAAAAAATAAGGGGCGGTTTTCTCTGTCAGAAACATAATTCGGATCATTTGATTTAGATGTGACATCTTGTTCGTTATCAACGAAGATTAAATAAGCCTCCGAGAAGGGGAAGTCATATCCTTCAATGTTCGCCATCGCATCATTAAGAGGAAAAATCAAACAAGCAGCCACCGCAAGAGCAGAGTGTTTCCTAATAAAAGGAGCTTTTGCAGACAGGGAGCCGATTTTTATGAGTTTATCTAAACCCGATCCGTTAAGCAGAACTTTCATGTTATTCATAATTAAGTAAAAAATAAATATGAAGAAATTTAAATTCTACAAATGAAAAAATATTTTCTGATTGAATATTAAATTAGATCAAATAGACGTCATCAATAACTGTTTGATGAATAACAAACAAATCTAGTAGTTGTATAAAAATTAAAACAATTATTGTTTTATACAACAATATTTTTTTTGTTTATAAAAGGATATTTAAATAACAATTATCTCTTGCTCTTTTGGTAAGTCGTATCTAACGATTTTGTGTTAATAAAAAAAAGCTTCGACTTGCAGAGAGTTGTTATTTATATAGCATGCTATTTGAAGTTTATATTTATTTTTATGACTTGAGATTATCTAGCCTCAAAAAGAGGTTAAATAAAATATAGTGCCAAGAGAGGAATCCCTAAACGTAGTGTAGAAAAAGTACCTCTTATGTCTGCTTCATAGACTAGGACACTTGATTGACAAGAAAAAGTCTTTTTATACCTATAGTTATCTACAAATTATTGCCGATATCATTGCACGCGCATCCTAGCACTGCTTCTGGAACGAAGATTATTTGATTTGCTTTTTTGAGTTACTTTTGTCACTTAAAAATCAGTGTGCATTAAAAAAACAAATATTAATTTAACTTAATTATTAAAAAATATATTTACTATATTTTTATTGGTATTGTTCTAGTAATTAGTTAGCTATCAAAAAGTCATAATCGAATTATTTCTACTTGTTTCTTTGTTATGAAATTGTTGTAAGAATAAGCAATAACTTCATAAACAGCGTAAAAATTTAATTGTTACATTTGTTTTGATAAATTGAAGCTCGTTTAATTAATCTTGCTCATACGTTTTGCTTAAATTGGTTAAATATGAAAGAAAATAAGTAAATTTATAAGAATTAGTCCTGATGTCTTTTATTTAAAAGTATTGAAAACTATAAAAGAGGGAATTGCTTGTGTATTTAAAAATATGAGGAGCTATTTTTTATACATGTCCCTTAATTCCATTCTTATGGATCTAAAAGGAGATAATTAATGAATAAAGCATTTAGGACTATTTGGAACGATGTTCGACAGTCTTTTGTCACGACCAGTGAGATTCAAACATCCCACGGCAAAAGAACGAAATCTTCTCTTAGTCTTTGCATTGCGACGGCGCTCTTTACGTTGAGCGGAGTTGCGTCAGCAGCATATGTTGAACCCGGCGTAATCGGAAGTACATCGTCATGGGAAACCCCCGAATATCAGAAAGATTGGGGGCTTGAGGCTATGAACGCATCTGCAGCTTACTCTCTTGGCTATAACGGTCAAAAGACAGCTTTAGGCATGATGGACTCTGGAGCGCTTCTCTATACTCATCCTGAGCTTGATGGAGAGCGGTTCCGCTATATCACACAGCAGGGAAAATATACATCGACCGGTAATCGTTACCCGCAAGGGGCTGTGTTTGATGGCGCTTACACGAAAGATGAATCATTTGATACGACGGGGAAATGGATTCTTGGCGTAAATGATTCCCATGGAACTCACGTTTTAGGAACAATTGCTGCGAATCGTGACGGAGCCAATCATCACGGCGTAGCTTGGAATTCTACAAGTTATAGCGCAAACACAGGAGGTTCCGATGACAGCAATTACGGTCCTTTCCTTGACTATGGTTTTTTCTACAACGGTTGGAAAACTTTGGCTGATGCGCTCGTCAAAGATAACGGTAAGGACAGAGGCGGCGTTATAAACAATTCTTTCGGAACAAATATCCGCGTATACCGATTGCAGCAGATGATTGGCGGGAATTGGACGGACGCAGGGAATTTGAAGGTATCCGATTTGAATAAAGTCGACGGCGTTAATTTCAGAATCGGACCTCGTTTGGCTCATATCCCGACGAATACGGTTGCCCAGGCCGAGTATGAATATTTCCTGCACAACAAAATCTACGGCGCAAAGGGAATAAAGAGTTTCGTTGATGCGGCTTGGGATGCAGTGAAAGGAACAAATGTCGTTCAGGTGTTCACAACCGGAAATCGCGACATGCACAACCCTTTCTATCGTCCTCTTTATCCTTACTTTAACCCGGAAGCGGAAAATAATTGGGTTGCGGTTGCAGGACTGATGAAAAGAGGTGACCGGTATGAATTGATTTCATCATTTAATGAAGCCGGATTAGGAAAATATTGGACGGTTGCAGCCCCCGGCTCCCGTATTTATTCATCAGCGGTTGTTGACGGCAGTTATGTTGAGCCTAATACCGGAACAGATTCGAACGGCGATCCGGTAGGAGACCTAGGTTCTCCGAGTTACCAAACTTGGGGCGGAACTTCCATGGCTGCGCCTCACGTGACCGGAGCAATGGGTGTTTTGATGTCCCGGTATCAAAGCATGACAGCCCCTCAGGTCCGAGAAGTGATGTTTACAACTGCCAATCATAAGAATCCCGACGGAACCGATATGGTTGGTTGGGAAAATGTTGAAGTGGATGCATCCGGAGCAGTTGTTCGGACTTGGGCAGTGCCTGAAGGAGAGGTTTCAAACCGAATGGGTTGGGGCGTTCCTGATTTGAATAAAGGGATGTATGGTCCGGGTCAGTTGTTGGGCAAATTTGATTACAACATGAATCTTGCTCCGTTAGATGTTTGGACTAATGACATCTCTGAAGTCGCTCTGAAACAACGTGAGCGAGAAGATCTGGAATGGATGGCAAAAACCAAAAACGGAACAGATGCATCAACGGGCGGAAGTTACGAGCTTGGGAATGATTTCGTCGTGGTTGATGGCGACAGTGATGCTACGAATCATGTAATTTCAGAGGACGATGCTCAAAAATGGAGGTCTGCGTATTTTCTGAAGCGTGCACAGGCAATCCAGAACAAGATCGACAATAACCTCTATCAAGGCTCTTTAGTGAAACGCGGTTCCGGTATGTTAATCATGACCGGTAACAATACATACTTCGGAGGAACCACGGTCGAAGATGGTGCTCTGTATGGTTTCTCGGAATCTTTTGGTTCGGGAAATGTGAACGTTAACGGCGGAGTGTTTGGTGTTTTGTCGAGTTTCAATGACAATTTCACTCAAAAAGGTCAGCTCAATTCGCTCGTCGGCATTGCTAGAGCTCCGATACAGAAGGCCAATATAGTGGTGAACAACGGGGGCACCTATGCAATTGTTGCTGATCAGGACGTTCAAGTCGGAAATTTGACGTTTAATCCCGGATCGCTGGTTACGGTCACATCGTTAACAAATGATGCTTTCGAAAAAGCTTACGACGGCATCGATCAAGTCGGAACTGTGACAGCCGATAAAATTGAAGGCTTTAACCAAAATGCTGTTGTTACGCCCGACTACGCCTTAGTGGATCATAAAGTGACACTGGAGGGAAACACTTTAACCGGTATCCTGACCAAAAGTGATAAAACGCTCGCCGATTATGCTTTGACATCTAACGGGGTTGCGGTGGCCAACGCTCTAATGGCCGACAGCAATCTTTTAGGGGGGCTGGCGGATTCGACAAAATCTGAGGCAAGAAAAACGATTGCTTCTCTTGCCAATGATATTCATGTGACAGCCAATGCGATGACGATTGCAAACGGCCAGTCTTTAGTGAGAGAAATTAAAGATCAGGCAATCGGGATCGACGGATCGGCTCGAGTTGCGGAAGTTGACGGCGGTCGGGCTCGATTGTGGATGTCCACAATTGGTAACTGGTCGAAAATGGACCGTGACGGAGCATCCAAGCTGAAGTCAGATTTTTATACCGGCTTGATTGGTCTTGAGGCAGATATCAATGTCAGCAATAAGGTTGGCATATTCTTCGGCGCAGGTAAGACCAAGTTTAAAGGCGGCCATGACGGCAAGATTGATTCCAAGGATTTCCATTTCGGTATTTATGGCCAGTCGAATTTGGATCCGGTACGCTTAAGTTACGGTTTTGCTTATACCCATCAGGACCGAGATTCCAATCGAGCGCTGTTCTATAAGAGTCAAGGCTTCGGTTCTTCGGCCAGCTATAACGCCAAACTCGCTCAGGTCTTTGGAGAAGCAGCATATACCGGTCTGAATCTCGGCACGGTAAATATTGAGCCCTATGTCGGATTGGCTTGGATGCATTTGTCTGCCGACGATTTCTCAGATACGTATGCCGGTCAGAATGTGAAGACTAAGTTTGACAGTCAGAATCTGGCGGTTACGAATGTCGGTACGCGTGTGAAAGTTCCGTTCGAAGTTGGAGCAGCTAAATTCAAGGCGGTTGCGGATGTGAACTGGACTCAGTTTATGGGTGATACTCGCGGTAAATCTACCCTCAAGATCGGCAGCGGAGTCGGTGCCAAGATTCAAAGTGACAAGTTGTCCTCTGTTGCAGCAGTCGGACTCGGTCTTGAAGCTCAATTGGCGAAAAGAGCTTCTCTGGGAGTTTCCTATTACGGTGCCTACGGGAGCAAGATCAAATCCAACGGCGTTGGCGCCACATTCAAATTTGCTTTCTAAAGAAAGTTTTATCTTGGAGGAAGGGGCCCTGGTTTGAATTGGCCCCTTGGCAGAGGGCGATTTCCCCTTGGCCCTCTGCCGCTTCCCTTTTTTGTCTTAATAAATTTAGTGGAAGGAAAAATTATGGATATCATGATTATTCTTCAGATCGTTGTTCTGTTAGGAGCAATTTATATCGGTGTTCGTCTTGGCGGCATCGGCATCGGATATGCAGGCGGTGCTGGTGTATTGGTGCTGGGACTTTGTCTTGGGATGAAACCGGGCAATATTCCTTGGGACGTGATCATGATCATCGGCTCTGTAATCGCGGCTATTTCCGCAATGCAGCTCGCCGGTGGTCTTCAGTATCTTGTTTATATCGCGGAAAAGATTCTCTACAAGAATCCGAAGTACATCAACTATCTGGCGCCGATCGTGACATATGTTTTAACGATCTTTGCCGGTACGGGCCATACCGCATTTTCGATGATTCCTGTCATTGTCGAAGTGGCTAAGGGGGAAAACATCCGCCCCTCCGTTCCGCTTTCGATGTCAGTCGTTTCCTCCCAGATCGCTATTACAGCTTCTCCGGTTTCCGCTGCTGCTATATTCATGACGGGCGCTTTGGAACCCTTTGGCTGGAGTTATCCGACGCTGCTTGGAATTTGGCTTCTTACTACTTTCGCAGGCTGCATGCTGACTGCGTTTATCATGACGCACATTTCCAAACTGGACCTATCTGAGGATCCTATTTATCAGGAACGCTTGAAAGAAGGCTTGGTTAAACCGCCGGTAGGTCTCCAGGAAATGGTTATTACTCCGACAGCAAAACTTTCTGTTTGGATCTTCCTGGCAGGCGTTTTATGTGTAGTTGCTTACGCATCTGCTATTTCGCCGGCAGTTGGTCTTATTAAACCTGTTGTTGTTCCCCGTGACGCAGCGATCATTAGTTTGATGCTGGCAGTGGGTGCGCTCATCACTATCTTTTGCAAAATCAAGCTTGGTGATGTGGCAGGAACCTCTGTCTTCAAATCCGGGATGGTAGCGTGTATCTGTGTTTTGGGGGTTGCCTGGCTAGGTGACACGTTTGTCTCCGGTCATACCAGAGAGATTAAGGATTTTGCTTCGCAAACGATTAGCCAATATCCGGCGCTTCTTGCGATTGTGTTTTTCTTGGCTTCGATGCTTCTGTACTCTCAGGCGGCCACAGCAAAAGGAATTACTCCTACGGTTATTGCCGCTCTTGGCATTACGGCAGCCAATCCGGATAATTCATACATGCTGGTAGCTTGTTTCGCGGCAGTTTCAGGGATTTTTGTGCTGCCGACCTATCCGACCGTACTCGGAGCTATTCAAATGGACGACACGGGAACAACTCGCATCGGTAAGTGGATCTTCAACCATTCATTCTTTGTACCCGGAGTTTTGGCGGTTTTCATCTCGGTGGCTCTAGGATTTGTGGTTTGCGGATTCATCTAACTAAAAATACATTCTTATCATCATGACCGCAATCTTTCTGTGGATTTGTAAGGCAGGCATCGTTCTCTACATACTGACGATGGCACTTCTGATAATCGCCTATTGTTGTGTGAGTGCCTACCGAAAATTCGTAGATGAAACAATTTAATTAGGTTCGAATATTCTCCTGTATGCCTCGAGATTTCGAGGCCTTGGGCAAAGGGGGAGAAGCCTTAGGCTTCAATACCTTTGCCTTTTTTTTTGTGTTCGACGTTGGAGAAACTAACTTGTCGGAGAATGAATCGGGTTTAGCCGGCAAACTTTGCTCAAATTGCCTGGACAGCAAAAGCCATACCGTTAGCTGTTTGGTAGATCTTATGAAGTTAAGAAGGGCAATCCAACGCCGTAAGAAAAAGGAGACGGCTAAAACATTCTTAACGCATCTCCTCTTTGACCTAAGTGAACTTCCTTGTGTCTAAAACACAGGACTGTCACTGAATTACACTTCTATGTTATTTCCATCCATAGAAGTTTTTGACTGTGTCCCAGGCTACTTTTTGCAGAAAAGCAGCGTCTTTTTCGGTTAAAGGTTTTTCGCATCCTCCTAAATAAGAGGCGCCTTCTGGTGATTTTTTCGTCAAGGCCGCCAGAATCGTTGCAGCTTCAAGATATGTACCGGCCGATGTTGGGTGGCGATTATCCGCTACCGTCAACTTTAAATCTGGTCTTTGCTTTAGTGCGTTGGCAAAAGCGAGGCCAACCGGAATTACTAATGCGTTGTTTTCGTTGGCAACTGCAATAGTAGCGTCGGCTAACTGTTTGGTCATTTCCGGTTTATCAGCGTATGCCCAAGTCATCAAGAAAGTAGGCCTCGCTCCGGTATCACGGATGTCCTGTAAATGTCTTATGCCCTAAATTCTTTTTAAAAGGGCATGCCTAAGCACCGACGG
>OBYM01000916.1_pt1 | contig 14340 bp, 16 predicted proteins | sample 1538191 | NCBI WGS metagenome assembly OBYM01 (sample SAMEA2580165, study PRJEB22360) | human gut metagenome | biome: human gut; feature: human-associated habitat; material: faeces | place: Denmark | collected 2008/2010 | reverse complement strand
ATCTTACTATGTTTTTCAATGATGATGAAATGCACGAGCTTACACTTAAAAAAATGGATAGTGCAGGTTCTGGAGGAAAGGTTTTGGACTTATTAGATGAGTTATTGGCTAGTTTAAAGCCAAGTAAAGAATATCTGTATAAGCAACGACTAAAGCGCAAAATGCAAAGGGAGGCAATGAGATAATATTACACAAGTATACAAGTCAGATTAATAGTTCAAAATATCCACGGTCAACAGCTAGAAAGATCGCTAATGACTTGAACAAGAAAGATTGCTTCAATAATTATCTAGTCAGCTTTGAGCTTGGCTCTAAACGTTATGTTATTGAAAAATTTCAAACTAGAGGAAGAGGGATAGATGAAGCGTTACTATATAGAAGAAGAAAACGGCAAAGAGATTAAGCGAAAACTAACAACTTTTGCTAACGATGATTTAACACAGCTTTCAGATGATGAACTAGAAACATTATACTATGAATCGTCTGCTCAATTTTTAGCTAAAGCAATGCACTTTATGAAGATTGAGAACGAACTATTTTCAAGAAAGAATGTAACTGTAAGTGATGAAATTCTAATAAATGCTGGCAATAATATTATTGAAGCTATTGGGCAGGTAAGCAATTGAAACATAAAAAAGGAGAGTAATTATCTTTATTTTAACAGACGACACAACTAGAAGTATCGTATTGATTCAAAATGCTCATAAAAAGGCGGATAAGGGCTTTAATGATATTGTGGCACAATTATATGAACAAGAGTTTAAAACGCAAGAGAAAGCAAAATATGAGCATATAAGGCAAGCTAAGGAGAAAGCACTTGAAGAACAACGAGTTGAAGCTGAAAAACGAGCTGAAGATGACCGAATAGCAAGAGAACAACTTGAAGCCGAAAGGGAGCAAGAAGTTAGTTTAGAAGTTATGCCAAATACAGCAACTAATGGCAACGTTGGAACGGATTGGTCTAGCGTAAGTCCTGAAATAGCAGCGAATTACATAGCAAGTAAGACAGGAGTAGGCGCTAGTAAATGGCTTGATGTTATTTACAAGGAATCTAGCGGAAACCCTTATGTTGAGAACCCTATTGGGTGCTGGGGACTATTACAGATTAATCAAAGCGTTCATGGTCAAGTATCTAATTTAAGTCCACAGGCTTATTTAGACAAAGCAGTAAGTATATACCAAGGTTCAGGTGGAACTGCATGGGCTACTTGGTAAAATATAAAATAGATAGCAAATTAAAAATCAAAAAATAGAAAGTAGGATATCTTCAATTACAAAAGAAAAACAGCTATAAAGCTGTCTTTTTTTTTAGTTTACTTTTCCATACTCTGCTTCAAATTCCTTTTGATACATAACTGTTTCTGGTAACTTGATTGCTCCAAATTTACCTTGGAAACCGCCAAGCATACGAGTTGTTTTAATATGTCGTGCTGATACTCCATTGCATACATACCAATTTTTAGTGTCTTTACAATTAATTAGAAACATTTCAATTTCTCCGCTTTCTGTTGTGTTGTTGTTATTGCCTCCAGTTTGTCCTGTAAGGCGTTTGTTTAGTTCTGCGATAAAGTATGAGCGACAACTCTCTACATTGCCACCGTGAGCTTCTACGGAACGTCTAGGGCAACTTGTGCTTGATAGTTCTTGATGTAGCTTCACAGTATCATGATTAGGAGTTAAGCCCCATTGTTTCATGTACTTAGCTACATCATCTAGTACCGATTGCTCATTTCTTAAGAACTGGTTTAAATCGCCCTCTGATTGGCATACTTCCCAACTGGCATAATTTGCATTACCGTATGAGTTAGCACAATGCCATGCCATGTTAGAGAAGTCAGAAGCCTGCAATCTTCCGTCATTTCCAATATAAACATGAGCAAAGCCATTTTCAGGGTTATGATTAGGTAACCAGTTGTTGTAGAAGCCAGCGTTAGCACCATTTGAACCAGCGTCATTGTGAATTACAACCCCAGTAGGATTATGCCCACGTACACCAGCATTAGTTATATTCATTCTTTTTTATCCTCCGTTTGTTCTGCTTCCGCTTCAGGAATATTTACACCATTCTTTTTAATAAGTTTAACTAAACCGTCAAACATAGGGCTAATTTTTGCGATTAAATAAATAAATTGACCTACAAAGTACAATAAACCTACATTAATCACAGTTTTGGCGATATCAGAAGTTGAGGGTGTTTGTGTAAAGTAAAATACTGCATACAAAACCCATAGCGCGAAGACAACCGTTAAATCAATTACAAGTCTATGTTTAAAAGGTGGATTCATTGCTTCTCTATCTTTAACCCATGTAGCGAAAAGAATCGCTAAAATTAAGATAGTTATTAAAATCATTTTCGTTACCATTTTATTTTGCTTTCTAAATTATATTTATCAATATTCCAATACGTGCTGTAATGCGAATTTTTTTGAAGGTATGTTATTGTTTACCTCATGACCTGTAATTTTATTTCCTTGCAAATATGCAAATTTAGTTGCAATATCGCCGGTGGAATTAGCAAGAGCGAAAGAATGCCCTACATCAGCTAACTGTACTGATTCTTTAGGAATAAAGAACCACTGATTAAGTGAGTTTTTTGAATTTCCGTTCATATGTGATTTAAACTCTGTGAAGTGAAGAATCCAACCATTAGCACAGTCTGATATATTTTCAGAAACATTGACAACGTCTCCGTCAAGTAACAACGAAGCACCAGAAAAAAGAATTCTTTTCGCTGGAGTTTTTAATTTCCCAGTAAATTCTAAATCTCTTGTTCTAATTTTGCTAGAAGTTAAATCTCCCACAGTTGTTTTTTGAGTAGGCGTTACACGGTTCGTCACTCCTAGACCATTAGTTGTAATGATGTCTACGACACGTTTATAAACCCCAGAAGCATTGTTCAAGTCAATTGTATTACTGTTATCTGCTGTTTCGCAAGATACGCTAACCGGTGCTGTCGTTTTCGTCAAATCGATATTAATGTGAATATAGTTTAACGAGTTAGCCTTAAGGGCTACGGTCTCATTAATCAATTCAAAGTAACGACCAGCCACAACGAAAGAAGTATTAACATATTGAACGTTTAAGGCTGTATTAACAGGAGAACTCCAGTCGGTACGCCTGAACGTTGTGTAGTCCATTCCTGATAACATCATGTAGAGTTTAGCGTCATTATTTGAACCTACTGGAAACTCTGTACCATTTGGACTAAAGAATGTAAAGTTTTTAATTGTCATTTTTTACCTTTCTTGAAATTATCTTCGCTTTATCTAAAACTGGGTTATCAGTAATTGATAGCTCTAATAATCTAAATTTTCTACCGCCATAAGGATAACCACCAATTGATACAAATTGACCGACATCGTACAAGAGTGTAGTTTCAATTCTAAGCGTGTTTTCGCTATTATAGTATACTTTACCTGACAATAGTTCTAAATGGTCTTTACGAAGCTCTCTATACCCTTTAAAGCTATCTATTCTATATTTGTCTCCGTAAGTAGCTACATACTCATATAACATTTGGTTTGTCTCCACTTTCTACAAAAATAAGTCTATCATTGAACTCTGTTTTAACTCTATCTGCTATGTAACCTGAATACAGTTTACCTTCGTACCATATATCTACTAAGTCATTAACATACAAAGGCAAAAGTTCGTTTTGATTAAATATTAACCTTGTGACGATAGTAGAGGGTGAAATTTCTGCTTTAATAGTAGATATGTCTGGAGGGTTTCCGTGGTCATCTCTATCATAAAACAATGTTTTTGCTGTCCTTACATCTGGCAAGTCTGTTCCGTCTCCATGATAAGTGCTATAATCAATGACATCGCCGTTGTTTTTGGCTGTATACATTTTAGGAGGGTCTTTATAGTCATCTGTATTTGAGCTTTTAACGAACACAACAGCAAAATTATAAGCTGAACGTTCTACTATTGTTTCCGTGTCCACTGCTACACGTTGTTTAAAATCTACCCTTGTCGTTATTCTATTTCTATTCCAGCTCCTTGAAGCGAAGTTAATGAATAACAAGTTTCTAGGGTCTGCTTCAGATGAAGCGTGTTGAATTGTTGTAGTTGGTTGAAATTGAACCTTGGAAAATATCCGTTTAGCTACGTCGTGGGCTGATGAAGTTTCTGCTTTACGGTTGATTGTAGCCTTTCCAGCAAAGATACTTGAATTGAAAAAGTAGCCATAACTCATTAAATCATTCTTATTAGGGTCAATCAAATAGTCAATGATAGCGGAGTTTGTCGTTTTAGTTATTGCATTCGGAACATCAAGACTTTCAATCATTGCCCAAAAATAGTTCTTTAATGTAGCTTTGTTGCCTTCATCTACACTTGTTACAAGATAAACCATATCTAAGTTTAAGTTTCTTTTTTTACCTAGAGTTTCCTCAATTGGAACAACTTCAGGAAAAAGAATTTGAACAATATCGCCAACTTCTACCGAAACGGTAAAAGTGGCTAATGAAGTGTAAAAATAACCTGTTTCCCACAGTTCGTAGTTAATAACTTGACATCTTGCCTTTGGTATAGGTAGACCTCTTTTATCTTTTTTACCATTTTTAAGGCTAAAATCAGATATATTATAATAGTTAGGGTTAAAGTTATCATAAACGTTAGCTTCTAACATTAAACGAAGACCGCCTTTCTCTTGATTTTAAATTCTGCCTTACTTAAGTTGATTAACTCCATTTGACCGCGTTTGATTATACGTGTTCTGTATCGTTCAAAGTCCATTACAGGGAACAAATTCAATGAAGTCGTTCCGTTCCAGCCTTGATAAATTTCATCATTTACATCTGTATTGATTAAAATATAATTCTGTACCTGTTCCGTCTTAAACACAATTGCAGTATATTCATTTCCAATATCGTCTAAAAATCTAACTCCAGTAGGTGTTTTAGGAAGTTGCGGATATAATATCCCCATAAAACTAAATATTTCTTCTTTTATATCCCAACGACTTAATCGTTCTATATTTGTTTCTCCATAATAAGTGTAAGAAATCCCTTTGATGTATTTATAATTTCCCGGTGCTACTCCACCATAAATTTTAGATTTACCAGCAATAACTTGACCATTTTGAATCTTTTCAAAAGTTAAGTTTTCGTAAGTGTACCACTTTGTGATTATGTCGAACGTTATCTTTTCGCTGAAAGTACCATTTTTACCGTAACCCTCTGTTTTAGTAACTTCTGCTAAAGCTAAATCAGCATATACCTGAAAAATTTCTGTTTGATATTCAAGTGTAACGAATTTTTTGCTAAGAATATCATTTACTAAGTCTTTCATTAATTGATAGTTTTCTTCTAAACTTTCGCCAAATGTTTCTAGCTTAAACTCTATTTGTGGTTGAGTAATTGAGCGTGTTCCCATTACTCCGATACCGTTACTTTGCCAAATATTATTAGTTGATTGTAACCCTAAATTAGAGGGCTGATAAAATCTAACTTTTCCATTTGTAACGTCCCAAACTTTGTCATCTGTTCCGTCTAAGTTAGTATGTATTTTGTACTGTCTTACCATTAAGCCCTCCCTAATTCAAATTCTCGTCTGATTGCTCGTGCTAAGTTAGAAACATCTTGACCAGCACCGCCTTGTACGTTGAATGTGTTATATGTTCTATTGTCGCTTGATACGCTGTTCGTACTCAAACCGTAACCGCTAGAAGATAAATTAACATCTGTTAAGCCTACTACCATAGAGCCTTTGAATAGTCCGCCAAGTTTTCCAGCAATACCATTAATAGCTCCTGATATATTATTGATTGTATTTGTTACACCACCAAGAACGCTGTTTATCGTGCTACTGATTCCTCCGAATATTCCACTAAAGAAATCGCCAATACCACTAAATACTCCTGTTATTGCATTGTAAGCCTTAGAAGCGAACCCACCAAAGTCGCTGAACACTCCACTAACTACACTTCTAGCACCATTGAAAACTCCACTAAAGAAGCTACCAACTCCACTAAATACACCTGAAATTGCTCCCCAAGCGCTTGAAGCAAAGCCACCAAAAGCGCTGAACACTCCACTAACAACGCTACGAACAGCGTTGAATATGCCACTAAAGAAACCAGCTACTGCACTCCATATTGACCGAACTACTCCCCAAGCGCTAGAAGCAAAACTTCCGATTGCGCTAAATACTGACGAAACTATTGAACTAACAGCGTTAAATATTCCACCAAAGAAACCTGATAGGCCTTTCCATGCACCAATGACTAATTGGTAAGCACCGCGAATAATAGCCAAGATAAGTTGAAAAGCTACATTAATAATTGATCCTATTAGGTTAAATATAGATTGATAAAAACTAACTAATGGTTGGAAAGTTGTGACGAACCAGTTATAAGCGCCTGTTACTGCACTAGCTATTGTAGCTAAAACATTAGTTATAATCGTCACTATTCCATTCCATAAGCCACTAAAAAATTCTGTTATTCCGTTCCATATGGTTTTTGTACCCTCGACTGTGGAAGTCCATAACTCACTAAACCAAGTACCTAAACCAGTAAAGAACTGTTTAATAGCTTCAATTGACTGCGATAAGAAGTCTACAAAACTCTGCCACACTTTTTTCCCTGTTTCGGTTTGAGTGAAGAAATAAACTAAACCAGCAACAATGGCTGCGATCGCTATACCAAGAGCAACAAATGGGTTTATAGCCATTACAGCATTGAAAGCTCCTTGTATAGCTGTTCCAATTTTGACTATTTTATTATAAAGTTCAATCGCCTTAACAATTCCATTAATGACTTTTAAAGCTACGAATGCACTAGCAAGAACCACTAAAGTTCCTTTTAAAGTATCCATTGCGCTTTTACTTTCACTAATTTTTTTCAGAAAATCAGCTATTTTTTTCGTAACTTCTGAAAATTTACCAGCAAATACAGCTATGCTCTTTGCTACGTTATCTATACTTGTTGCGTTTTTCGTTGTTTCTTTATTTATTCCGAGAAATGAATTGATAACATTCGCTATAATAGAAACTATGGAATCAAATGCACTTTTTATGTTATCCCAAGCCTCTAAAAAGGCTAAAGTGGCTGCATTTTCTTGAAGTTTTTGAAACAAGTCTTGGAAATACTTAACTACATTTGATACAGATTTACCAGCACTTTCGCCCCAGTCAGACATCTGGTCTATTAGGTCACTAATGATAGGTGTTAAAGCGTTCAAAGTAGGCACTAAAGCAATTGACATTGTTTCGTTGAAGCTATCCCACGCGTCCCCAATAGTTTTGACTCCGCCTCCAGAACCTTTAGCCATTTTGTCCATAGCTTTATCAAGCATACCCATTGAAACAGCGCCTTCTGAAACAGCGTCATTAAAAGAACCGTATTGCTGTAATGAGGGGTTCATTTTCATAATAGTGTCTTTTAAAGAAGAACCAAGAGCTGTGTTATTATCGGTTAATTGTCCAATATTTTCAGCCGTAACTTTACCAGCTGCCGACATTTGACCGTAAGCCTGAACCACACCTTTTAATTGTTCGCCAGTACCACCAAATGCTTGGTTAGCTTTTACTAATGCTTCCGTTTTACCGACCGCTTTTTTAGCAGTATCGCCTAAACCAATGAACGTTGTTGAAAGTTTTAAAGTATCTTCGGTATTTGCATTTGTATCTTTAGCAAGATTCTGCATAGATTTGCTTACATAGTCAAAGTCTTGTCCATTGCCTTTGAACTTCATTGTATTTTGCAATGAAATCATGGCTTTTTGAGTATCCATTGCATCAGATACCCAACCTTTTAAGCCATTGCCAACAGCACTAACAGCACTTGCACCAATTTGCCTAAATGCACCAACAGCAATCTCTCTAAGACCGCTAAAACGTGACTTCATTCCGTCAATTCCGCTATTAATGCCCTTAGTATCCATTTTAGCTTCAATGTTCCAAGAGCCTGAACTAATAGCACTCTCGACTTGCTTAATTTCGCTCTCTAGCCTATTAGCTTGCGTTTCTGCTGTGCCTAAATCTCTGGTAAGTTGTAGCCATTTCTTTTGACCTGCTGACGTCCCTTTGTCAACCGTAGAAAGTTCTTGTTTTAATTTTGTTGCTTTGTCACGTGATAAGCCCAACTGCGTTTGTAAGTTCTTTTGCAATTGCGCCATTTTACCGGTATTTGTTGGGTCAAGTTTTAGAGCTTCACGTAAGTTTTTAGCTTCTCCTCTAAGCCCTGACATTGCGGTATTAACGCCTTTAAGTGAGTTCTCGAACTTTGTGGTATTACCGTATATCTCGACCTCAAACGTTGCATTACTTGCCATTACATACCCTTTCTTTTACGCCTTTTCTCTTTTTCTTTTTCCTCTTTCTTCTTCTCTGCAATAAGTTCAATTATTTTATAAACAAGTTCTAATTCCATTTCCATGAACTGTGTTATATCAATTTCATTATTGCCCAAAACAGTCAAAAGTTCTAAAGTTTTATTTTCCTTTACAGTATCTTTCTTTTTCTTAATCAATGAACTAGAAGAAAAGAAGACCATATCGTCTTCCGTTTCCTCTTTTTCTTTAATAAAAACAGTTTTACAGAAGATATTGATTAACTCGTTAGTTGTAGGAAGCTCTGTTTTATCGTCTAAGGCGTTTTGCAGTCCTCCGTTACAATCTACCCAAAGTATCAATAACTTGTCTGTAAAGCTCTCCATTTGCTCTGTAAAGTCATCAGGAATATATCCAGCGACAAAAGAATTTTGTAGGTCTGCAAAGTCTTTCAAATCTGTAATAAAGTCCGAACCAGTTAGTTCTAAGTATCTAATTGCATGTTTTAAAATCATTTACAGTCCTTTCAGCTCATTAAATTTCTTTCTGCCACAGTTCGACAAGTTCTTTAAGACCTTTACCGTCAGTATCGAACTCAAAGCTAGTACGAAAGTCTGCAAAGTCGCTTTTAGCTTTTACAATGTTATCTTGAAAAAGAGCCAAGTATAGACCATATTGAACGAACTCCATTACATCAGTAATTTCTCCGTCTTCTTTTTTAAGTTCTGTATCCATTGCCTTTTGTTGTTGAAAAAGGTCTTTACCTGTAATCATTTTAAATTTACGTGCTGTGCTTAATTGTTTTGCCATTTTATATATATTCCTTTATTTATTCTACTATTTTTTTCCAGCTATATCTTGCTGGGTTTGTGCTTTGGTTGCTGGAATCATTGTCAGTATATGTTCCGATATAGCTTGGATAATCGCTGGCTGTTGCTTCACTAAACGAAGGCATGTATGGAGTAGCGATTGGACCCTCTTCCCACTTATGACCAGCAGTCCATAAAGCTGAACCTGCATTTGGAGCATTTATTTCATATTTGGGATTAACCGTGTCACCAGCTTTCAAGTTTACTGTGAAGGAATCTCTTTGCCAATCAAATGTATCGTCAAGTTTTTTATCCTTTACTAAAGTATTTGAGCCCGCACCATTTACAGAAACGTATCTATACATATTTGATTTACCGCCAGACCCTTTTACATCAGCTGAAAAAGTATAATTTCCGTCTTTTGGTGCAGTAAATGTTTCATTAATACCATTCCATTGAGTGGTTGTTTTCTTAACAGTTAGCCCTTCATGCGTTCCGTCATTTTGCCAACTACCTGCATTAGCCCAATTTCCGCTGAAATCTTTAGTACCGTCTAACAAGTTCAAGTTAGGATAATCGGTCATGAATCTATCTCTTCCGTCTTTGCTATATGCAAAGGCTACGTGGTTAGCCCCGTCGGGCACACTAGGGTTTGTCAGTTACAGCAACTCCTGCCGAAACATCTGGATAGCCCTCGGCGGAGAAGTTAGCGATATAAATGCCAGGAGCAAGCGCATTGTTGGTTGCATGATATCCATGCACATCTCTCATTGTCGAAGTTACGTTTACATCTTCCCCTTTAGAGTTTTTCAAAGTAGGTGGTAAAGCAACTGTTCCGTCATTATGCCCTTTAGTTTTAGTTTGAACGTTTGCAAGAACTGGAGCAACTAATGTAACGCCACCAGCTAGTTGAGTATCAGGTTGCATGATGAATAGTCCGCTTTCCATTTTCTTAGCGAAGTCTTTAGCTTGTTCTCCCCAAATTTCATATTCAATAGCAGGTACTTTTTTATCGCCATTCAAATAAATATCTGACTCAGTTGCTTGTACTGCCAAAGTCCATTGGATAGGGTCTACACCGTCTACTGAATCTGTTTCTGATTCTTTTGTTGCTTCTGCTGTTGGTCTCAAATTTGGATAAACGACTACACGGTAACCGTCAATAAACTCTCCTGTAACTTTATCACGTTTGCGCCCTTTAATTAGGTACTGAACACATTTCGTTTTCCAATTGCCAGTTGGAGACCAACCCAAACCATTGGGTGTTCTTTTTTGACCTAAGAAATCTTCTTTGAGCGCTTGGTCTGTTTGAATAAATACCATTTCTCCTTGAAGCAATGTAGAACCTTTTTTGACTCCATGGTCTGGCACGTCATCAGCCGGATAGCTATTAGTTTCCGCTTGATCTTCCATTTCGCCAACTGATACTAAACCAGTTACAATTTTAATATTATCGAACTTTGGTTCTCCGTCACGACCCTTGGCCATATCAGCTACGACTAGAGCTTCATTACCAAAGAAAATCTCACGAGAGTTATAATTTAATTTCATTTTTTATTTTCCTTTTTATTTTTTTAGTAGATATAAAGTCTACTAAGTTAAGTTAAACGCGTTATTCATAAAAGTGCTGTTAAAAGCACCTTTAATATAAAGTAAATTCGGCTACGTTTGATAGACTATTATCAGTTCCACTACGTGAGCCAATAAATAAGCGTCGTTTTATCGGATCAATAAGTGTAATTTCTGGTTCTAAAGGAATGACCCTATTTTCATTATCAGTCGTTTCTGCATTATACACGTCTACGACTTTAAATCTACCGTTATCAAGTAGGTGTAATTGATAAGCTTTTGGATCATGCATAGATACGCCTATATATAAATCGCCGTTAAACGCCATTCCTTGAGGCTGATTATCCCCTAAAATGTCACCAGTATAAGACGCAATTATTTGAGCAGTGCCATTGTAATCATCACTGCTTTTGCCACTTACGAAACTACCCCAATGTTTGTTATCAGACTTATCAGTAGTTTTATCAGATAAATCATTGTTGCCAAGACCTAGTAAAATTTTTAAAATTACAACTTGTTTTCCGCCAGTAGAATAAGAATAATAAACAGTCTTTTTATCAACGCCAAAACATGCAGAACCATCACCAGGAAGTAGCTTGCTACTTTCTTTAAATATAATCTGAGTGTTTGCATAATCATTTATTTTTAACTCAGTCTTTTCATTATCTGGGTTTTTATATAAATTAATCTCTGGTGGAAATGCACTACCATTATAGACAAGTAATGCATTATCGCGATAATCAACGCCGTTAGCATGTCCAAGATTGTGCTTGATTACCCCAATCTCTCTAAAATTTGTGGGATCAATCCTGTGGATGTAATCTGTTGACCTATGGTCTGGCGATGACCCACCAAATAACCAATATTCGTTACCTACTTTTGCCCCATCTTGACCAATATATGGTTTATATCTATTAATTGGAAATTTCACTGGGAAACTATCACTAGTTGGCCAACTAGTCGTTCCAGCTGATCTTGCATCTAATCCACTAGATGCACGAGGTTGCCATTTTGCGTTGGAAGAATTAATGGTTGCACTTTTCCCTCCGGACAATACCTGTTCATAAATAGGGTCAGTGCCATCATTGAACGGTCTATATCCAGGTGGGATATCATACGAGATAGTTGGAGCAATAACTGATTTGGTTTCCGTAGTAAGTGTAACTATATTTCCTGTTCTTACAAAGGTATGCTTGATTGTTGATGATTCAATTTTTCTAGAAACAATTTTAGAAGAAAATGAGCCACTGACAGATATACTTTCAATTGATTCGTCACCTAATTTATGGACAAAAAGAGATGATAAATCTGTATCTGTAATGGGAAACCAAGTAAAGTCAGTTGGAACTTTATTAATTTTAAGAGTATTACTATAGCCAATATACTTTGGCCAGTCAGCAGTTGTGACTTCGCTAGATGAGGGCATCCAAGGAGTAACAGTTGAACCTTGTTCTTGTTTTGGCTTTCTAACTCTAATCGTGAAACTACCTTCACTAGGGCCGGTAAATTTAGCCATGATGGCTGCTTGCGTACCAACAGCAGGGTCTTCATACGGAGGTATCGTTGAAGTTTGTGTTATTCTTATCCATTGGTTCAGCATTTTGCTAGGGTCTTTAGGTAAATCAATAGCGCATATACGCTTCCATGAGTCTATTCCTCCACCAGAAGTATACCTCTGACCAATCCAAAGTCCACTAATGGTTGTTCCAGCAGGAGCATTCCAACTTGTGAACATAACATCCATACTCATTGTATATTTATCGTTGGGTTTATAATCTCTAGGATTAATAGAGAAACCATCTTTTAAGTCTTTAGCAAACCATGTATTAGTTCCCTTTATTGTAACTTCTCCATAGCCATTTTCTACTTTGTCGAAATTTTTAAAGAACCCATCTTTGGTTTTGGCTGAACTATTAACTAACAAATTCAAATTCGGATAAACAGTTGTGAAACCGTCCGTACCGTCTGCGCTATTAGCGTATGCTATTGTGTTTATAACTCCGTCACTTGTTGAAGTACCTCCATTTGCAATAGGAAGCACACCTGAAACTCCAATATTAGTTGCGTCAGCAGTCCCGTCAAAGTTTTGAAACGCTGAGGCTTGGAGATTTACTCCAAGTTTTCTAGCTGTTTCCAGTTTGCTTGCACTGACCGCATTGCCATTAAGTGGTAAACTGTTCGCTTGTGCTTCGGTAGCCTTTGCCATTGCATTTTTGGCTTCACTTTCAGCTTTATTTGCTGTTTCTTGAGCAGTTGCGACATTTTTATTTGTGATTGATAACTCTGATTGTTCAGCTTTTGTTGAAATTGCAATCCCTTGCCTGCTGACATCAGCATGTAAATCATTCAACTCACTATGCAGTACTTGTGGCATATTTTCCAATAATAATTTCGTAAAATCATCAATCTTATTATTTACTTCTTGAGCTAAATCAGAAACAGTAGAACTGTCTGATATAAATGTAAGATTCTTGCTGACAATAACTTGCTCTTTGTCTTTATTGAGAAGTATTAAGTTCGCTTCAATAACTCCTGTCGCTGTCATTTCGGTAGGAATTACCAAAACAAACTCTCCCTTAATTAAGTCCTTAGGAGGTACAACAATAAGGCCTGAATTGCTATTGTTAGTATATTGATATGTAAGTTTTAATGAATGACCAGTTAAATCAATTTCAGTTCCGTTATCAACTATTTTAATTAATAACGTTCTAGCATTGACATCGCCTTGCATTATTTGTATTGGCTGGGGAAAGTCTTTGTTGACTGTGTCCCACAAAATCGTTCTATTTCTAAAATTATCTAAACTCATTAAAAAATACCATTATTGTTAATTTCAATCAAATGTAATTAAGCCACTTTCTACTTTTATAATTTCATTGAATTAGCATAGTTAGCGCCTTTTTTCAATGTTGTTTTAACGTCTTGTATACCTTTTTTTTCAACCAAGAAATACATACCATGATAACCATTAGTATAATTAGCTCTAGTACCTGCATTAACTACTACTTTATCGCCTTTTTTAACTTGTTTTAAGTTTCTTGCCAATTGACCAGTATTTTGATATCTAGCATAAGTATAGGTGTGACCGTGGCTTCTGATTACTCTAGTCCTTCGGGCTGCAGCATTTGCCTTAGCTTTAAACTCTGCTTCAAACCAATCGCCCAAGCGTTCTGTTACTTTAGTTTGCATTTCTTTAGCTATGCTTGATGTATTAAGCATATTCATTGCCATGCTTGACCACCTGCACCGCAAGGTAAATAAACAGTTCCAGTATAATTGTACAAATGGCTATTCTCTGACCAGTTCGTCATATTCCAACCGTTTCGTAAAACATTTCCGACAAGTTCGACAAGTTCATCGTCAACATCTTTAACAGATAAAACAACTTGATAATAGTAACCCATGACAAAGCTCGTATTATCCATTTTAAGCACCTTTGAGTCACTAAGTGACAAATATACCGTCTTGTCTACTATCGTGTCCTTAACGCCTAAAATAACGTCATTTAGAGGCATTGTAAGTAAATTGTTGTACCAATCTATATAAGAATCAAATTCCATTACTTACGACCCCCTCTAAAATCATCTTGTTATTTTTAGGGTTTCTTTCCCATGTTGTACGCTTGAAAGTGTCGCCTTTTTCGTCCAAGAAATAGTTGAAAATCAAGTCTTCCATTTCTCCGATTC
>OBYM01000914.1_pt1 | contig 14359 bp, 10 predicted proteins | sample 1538191 | NCBI WGS metagenome assembly OBYM01 (sample SAMEA2580165, study PRJEB22360) | human gut metagenome | biome: human gut; feature: human-associated habitat; material: faeces | place: Denmark | collected 2008/2010 | reverse complement strand
ATCGAGTCCACGCTGGCCCAGAAATACCGCCAGCCCGACCCGCTTTACGGCGGCTGGCGCGGCGGCCCGGCCTACTACCTGCACGCACTGGCTGAGCGTCGGCGCGGCAAAAAACTCCGGCACTCGGTCACGGCGGCGCTGTTTGCGGTGTCGGGCCTGATCTGCTGGTGCGGCATCAGTCAGGTGATCTCCAACTCGGTGAGTTCGGCGTTCCAGAACGCTTTCCACATTCCCCCGCTGACCACTACGCTGGTGCTCACAGCGCTGGCCGCTCTCATCGTGCTGCGCAAGAACGCCACCGTGAAAAGCCTGGATGTGATGGTGCCCATCATGGCGGTGTGCTACTTTGTGCTCACCGTGGGCATTCTGGTGGTCAACTTCCGCCAGCTGCCCGCCGTGCTGGGCCGCATTTTTGCCGAGGCCTTTGGTCTGCAGCAGATAGCGGCCGGCGGCTTTGGTGCCGTGCTGATGAACGGCGTCAAGCGCGGGCTTTTCTCCAATGAAGCCGGCAGCGGCTCAGCCCCCTGTGCTGCCGCAGCCGCCGCGTGCGACGATCCGGTCAAGATGGGCTTCGTGCAGGCGCTGGGCGTACTGATTGACACGGTGGTCATCTGCAGCTGCACCGCCTTTCTGATGCTGCTGGTGCCGCAGAACCTCACCGCCGGGCTTTCCGGCATGGACCTGCTGCAGACCGCCATGCAGTACCATCTGGGCGGATTCGGCACTGTGTTCATTGCCGCTACACTGGCATTGTTCAGCTTTTCCACCTTTCTGGGAGTGCTGTACTACGCCCGCGGCAACGTGGCCTATCTGTGCGGCGACAACTGGTGGAGCCAGACCGTGTACAAGCTGATTGCTCTGGTCATGCTGCTCATCGGCGGCCTGCAGACCTACACCGTGGTGTGGGACCTGGGCGATGTGGGCATCGGCCTGATGACCATCTTCAACATGATCGCCCTCTACCCGCTCTCCGGTGAAGCGATGGACGCCCTCAACGACTACGAAAAACGAAAAAAGCTGCAATAATACAAATACCCCGCCGCACCCTTCCAGAATGGAAGCGGATGCGGCGGGGTATTTCGTTCCGTTCAGTCCAGTGCCTGAATGGCGGCCATCGTAATGCGGTACTGCTTTTCTACCTCGGCAAACTGCTCTGCCGTGCCATCCAGCTGGCCGGCACGCAGCGTCTCGGTGAGCGTCACCGCCGGGGCATACAGGTTGGAAAAGCCCAGATTCTGGCACACGCCCTTCAGGGTGTGTGCTGCGCGGAAGGCTTCCTTCACGTTCTGTTCCTTCAGGGCAGCTTCCAGATTGTGGAAGCTGTCATCCTTGGGAAACAGCAGCACAAACTTGCGGATCATTGCTTCATTGTACAGGCGACGGAATACTTCGTTGTAATCTGCGCCCATCTGTGCATAACATTCTTGGATCGTCATGACATGCTCATACCTTTCTGTCCGGCGGATTGCCTTTTTCTGTTCTCCATAAAAATAATATCATGATGCTGCCGGATTTTCAATGCGTTGTGCATGTTTCAGAAGGAAGCTCGCACTTTTCACAAACTTTTCCAGACTTTTTCGGCATTATGCACTTGAAAAATCGTTCAAAACGTGTATAATAGCATTCTGTGCCCGGTGCGCCCGGCTGGGGCCCGGTACCGATTTTGATTTCCAGAAAGGAATATACAACTATGAAACAGTTCACCAAGATCGCTGTTGTCTGCGCCCTGGCTGTCAGCCTGGCCGCCTGCGGCAGCTCCGCTTCTTCTCCCGCCGCTTCTTCTGCTGCCTCTTCCGAGGCTGCTTCCAGCGTTGCTGCTTCTTCTGAGGCTGCCAGCGAGGCCGCTTCTTCCGAGGCTGCTTCCGTTGCTGAGGGCGAGGGCTACACCGGCACCCAGACCGCTTCTGCCAAGGGCATGAACGGCGACGTGACCGTGACCATCACCTTCGAGAACGGCGTCGCTACCGCCTGCGACGTGGACGCATCCACCGAGACCGAGAGCCTGGGTCAGGCTGCTGCTCCCACCGTGGCTGATGCCATCGTGGCTGGCAACACCCCCAACGTGGACGCTGTGAGCGGCTCCACCGTGACCTCCAACGCCATCATGGAGGCTGCCAAGGCCTGCTATGACGCAGCCGGCATCGCTTACTGATTTTTCAGAGATCTGTAAGAAAAAAGCATGTGCTTCCAAGCCCCGTCGGGTGCCCTTTTTCCGGGCCCCGACGGGGCTTTTTTGTCCGGATCCCGGCCTGGAAAAACGCTTGCAGAAATTTGCAGAAAAGTGTTGACAAATCCATCCTTCCATGCTAAAATAAACAAGTCGTCCGGCAGGACGCACAAAAGAATATGGGCGTGTTCCCGAGTGGCCAATGGGGACAGACTGTAAATCTGCTGCTTTCAGCTTCGGTGGTTCGAATCCACCCGCGCCCACCAAAAAAGTTCAACGTATGAAAGTGCGTTGAACTTTTTGTTTTGCACAATTTTCCGGCGGACACAGCGGGTGGATGAGAACAGCTGCGGCGCTGGCGCCAAAGACAGCGCAAAAACAGCCCTGCGGGCTGTTTTTAGCAGCGCGGCTCGCGTAATCCACCCGCGCCCACCAAGAAACAGCACCTAGAAACGTAAGTTTCCGGGTGCTGTTCGTTTGCTCGAACCCACTGTTCCACGACGGCAAGATGACCGACTGCATTCCCTCCGACGCCGACCTGCAGAAGGGCTTTGACGGCATCCCCCACTTCCCCGGCAACGAATAAACCGCATTCTTCCGGCCCCGCTGTGTGTTCCACGGCGGGGCCTTTTTCTGGGTGCATCACACCCCGGAAACAGCAAAAGCCCTCCGGCTTCAGGACCGGAGGGCTTTTGCGTTTGTTTTGGAAAAAAGGAAGAATGGACAAAGAGACAAAGGTTCTGATGCAGCTCGTGCAGACGGGTAATTACTCGCCGCGGACTGCTGCGAAACCGGCTTCCAGATCGGCAATGATGTCGTCGATGTGCTCGGTGCCGATGGACAGACGGATGGTGTTCTGGTAGATCTGCTGCTCGGCCAGCTCTTCATCGTTCAGCTGGCTGTGGGTGGTGGAAGCCGGGTGGATGACCAGGCTCTTCACGTCAGCGACGTTGGCCAGCAGAGAGAACACCTTCAGGTTATCAATAAACTTGAAGGCCTCTTCACGGCCGCCCTTGATGTTGAAGGTGAAGATGGAAGCACCGCCGTTGGGGAAGTACTTCTCGTACAGGGCGTGGTCCGGGTGATCCGGCAGAGAGGGGTGGTTGACCTTTTCCACCTGCGGATGGTTGGCCAGGAACTCCACGACCTTCTTGGTGTTCTCCACATGGCGCTCGATGCGCAGACTCAGGGTCTCGGTGCCCTGCAGCAGCAGGAAGGCGTTGAACGGAGAAATGGTTGCGCCGGTATCACGCAGCAGGATGGCGCGGATGTAGGTGACAAAGGCAGCGGGGCCGGCTGCGTCGGCGAAGGAAACGCCATGGTAGCTGGGGTTGGGGTCAGCAATGTTGCCGAACTTGCCGCTGGCCTTCCAGTCAAACTTGCCGCTGTCCACGATGATGCCGCCCAGGGTGGTGCCGTGGCCGCCGATGAACTTTGTGGCGGAGTGCACCACGATGTCAGCGCCGTGCTCGATGGGGCGGATCAGGTACGGGGTGCCGAAGGTGTTGTCGATGACCAGCGGCAGGCCGTGCTTGTGCGCGATGGCGGCAATGGCGTCGATGTCGGGGATATCGCTGTTGGGGTTGCCCAGGGTCTCCAGATAGACAGCCTTGGTGTTGGGCTGGATGGCATTCTCCACCTCGGCCAGGTCATGGGCGTTGACGAAGGTGGTGGAAACGCCGAACTGGGTCAGGGTGTGCTCCAGCAGGTTGTAGCTGCCGCCGTAGATGGTCTTTTGTGCCACGATGTGGTCACCGGCCTGTGCCAGTGCTTCGATGGTGTAGGTGATGGCAGCAGCGCCGGAAGCGGTAGCCAGAGCAGCCACGCCGCCTTCCAGAGCGGCAATGCGCTTCTCGAACACATCCTGGGTGGAGTTGGTCAGACGGCCGTAGATGTTGCCGGCGTCTGCCAGCCCGAAGCGGTCCGCAGCGTGCTGGCTGTTGCGGAACACATAGGAAGTGGTCTGGTAAATGGGCACTGCGCGGGAATCGGTAGCGGGATCGGCCTGCTCCTGGCCAACGTGCAGCTGAAGGGTCTCAAATTTATAGTTAGACATTGTAGTATACCTCTATCATTAAACTTTTAGTATAATTTCCTGATACAAAAACACCCGATACGCACTCAAGTTCCAGCGTACCGGGCAGATCATTTCCGTTTGCTTCTGTTCAACGCTCCATCGGCGTACACATTCGTGCACAGGAGGGCATCGTACAGGTCACGGTGAATTCTTCTGCCCGTTCCCCACACATTCGCCCACAGCGGAAGTTTGCATGCAGCAGCTCGTTCCAGATCAGTTTCATCTTCGTGCCCTCCTTTCCGGCTTTTTCCCACTCCTCTACAAACCCGGGAATCTCCATTTCAATTCCCCACAAGGTTTGTGGATTTGTTGTTCGCATTATATCCCCTAATACCCAGTTTGTCAATAGGTTAATTCCATTTTTTTCAATTTTGCATCTTGTGCATGATGAACGGCCGCTGCGCGGTGCCGTGCCTTGTGCATTCCGGTCAAGAGTATTACTTTACTTGATTTTCCGGCCCGTCCGACGGCGTACACCGGCACAAATTCATGCTCTGGTCACAAAACGGCAAAATCTGCACCTTATAATAAGACCGGAATGACCCTTGTCAAACCGGCCAAAATCGTTTATGATACAGTCATTCGGGCCACCGCCCGGAAAGGAGCACACCATGCATACCGTTTTTCGTTTTCTCCGGCAGCTGCTGCTCACGGTGCTGCTGCTTGCCCTGCTGACCCTTGTGGCAGCGGGCGGGTACTTTGCCGTCACAGGCCACAAACTCTATGAGAGCGCCATCCAGGTCACCCCCATTGATACCCTGTACAGCAGCATTTCGTCCCGCGAGGGGTTCGTTCCCTATGCCCAGCTGCCCCAGACCTACATCAACGCCGTGATCTCGGCGGAGGATTCCCGCTTCACCCACCACAAGGGTGTGGACCCGGTGTCCATTGCCCGGGCACTGGTGACCGACCTGCGCACCGGCAGCTTTGCCGAGGGCGGCAGCACCATCACCCAGCAGCTGGCCAAAAACACTCTGTTCACTCAGGAAAAGCATCTGGCACGCAAGGCGGCGGAGATGTTCGCCGCCCTCGCCATTGAGAAGCAGTACAACAAGGAACAGATCTTTGAAATGTACGTCAACACCATCTATTTCGGCAGCGGGCACTACGGCATCGGCGAAGCCGCGCAGGGCTACTTTGGCAAAACGCCGCTGCAGCTCACCGACGCCGAAGCCGTGATGCTGGCGGGCCTGCCCAATGCTCCATCGGCCTACTCGCCCAACAGCAGCCCAGACCTGGCCGTCAAGCGGATGCAGGTGGTGCTCAACCGGATGGTCGGGTGCAAAAAGCTGACCCGGGAGCAGGCCGACGCCCTTGCCGCTGAGGCGGTCACCTTGCAGTTTTTGCCGGCCTCCTGACGCAGACCTGAAAAGGCTGCTGCATAAAACAAGTGCAGCAGCCTTTTTTCTGCCATTTTCCGGGACGCAAAAAGCACCGCGCAACGGTTCTACTTCCCGTTGCGCGGTGCTTTTTTACGGTATTTGGTTTGGAAAAGGAGGAATCATGTTGTCCCGGAGAAGGGATTTGCGGCGTTCCCTTCCGGTGATTCTATCTTACCAGAGAATTTCGGCAAAAGTGTTGTGCATTCGTGAATCTTTTATGAACCCTGACGTTTCTTATTCCGGTGCCTTCATGCTCTCCACCATGCTGATCTTCTTCACATGCCGCCGCATGACAAAGCAGACTGCCAGCGTGAACAGCATGGTCAGTGCCACGCTCAGCAGATAGCTGTGGGGGGCAATGGTCCGGATGAACATGAGCTGGTCCATCTCCACCGTGCGGATAATGAACTGATGCAGGGGGATGCCCAGCAGCAGGCCCACGCAAGAGCCCATGAGAGCCAGCAGGTCGATCTCCCGGAAGATGTAGCGGTACACTTCCTTATCATAGAAGCCCAGCACCTTGATGGTGGCCAGCTCCTTTTTGCGCTCTGCCAGGTTCACGCTGATCAGGTTATACAGCACCACCGCCGCCAGGGCCGCAGCACACACGATGATCAGCACCACCACCGAGTTCAGGCTCACGATGAGGTTGTCGAACATGGAGGTGGCATCCTCTGTAAAGGAGGCTCCGGTCACATAGTTGCAGGCCAGCAGGGTCTCCCGCATGGTGTTGCGGTCGGCGGCACTGTCGCAGCGGGTCTGGGCGTATACCGTGTTCCAGGGGATGTCCTGGGTGCCCAGCAGGGTTTGCAGCTGGGCATTGGACACATACAGCCGGGTGAACATATAGTTCTCCGTCACGCCGGTCAGGGTCATCTCCACCCGTTCTCCGTCAGGGTTCTCCACCCAGATGGAGTCTCCCGGCTCCACCCCCAGGTTCAGGGCGGTCTTTTCTGTCAGCACCACGCTGTCCTTTTCAAAGGGGATGGCCTTGTGGCCCTGCCGGGTGCGGAAGGTCACATAGCGGCTCAGCTGGCTGTCGGTCTGGGCCCCCACCACGCTGACGCCGGCACTTTCTCCGTCGGCATTGTAGATGGTCACCGACTTGCTGTACACCGCCGCCCAGTTCTCCACCTGGCCCTTCTCCAGAGCATCGGTGAGGCCCTTTTCCACCGTAAAGGCGGCAGGGTCACTGAGGGTCACGGTCAGGTCGTTGTGGGACAGTTCTGTGGACTGCTTGGTGACGATGGGCAGCAGGGAGTCCTGGAGGCCGAAGCCAATGAGCAGCAGGGCCGTACAGCCTGCCACACCCAGCACCGTCATAAAGAACCGCTTCTTATACCGGAACAGGTTCCGGGCGGTGGTCTTTTGGGAGAAGCTCATACGCTTCCAAAGAGGAGTGATGTACTCCAGGAAGATGCGCTTGCCTGCCACGGGAGCCCGGGGCAGCAGCAGGGCTGCACTTTTTTCCTTCAGGCTGGAGCGGCAGGCACTCCAGGTAGCCAGGCCGATGACGGCGGCACTGATGGCCACGCTGGCTGCTGCCATGCCCGGGTAGAACCGCAGGGTGAAGGTGGGCAGGCTGAAGATCAGCTGATAGGCGTACCAGATGATGCTGGGGAACACCACAAAGCCCACCACCATGCCAGCCATGCTGCCCAGCACGCTGGCGGTAAGGGCATAGAACAGGTACTTGCCTGCAATGCTGGCGTTGGAGTAGCCCAGGGCCTTCAGGGTGCCCATCTGGAGGCGGTTCTCGTCTACCATACGGGTCATGGTGGTGGTAGCCACCAGGGCCGCCACCAGGAAGAAGAACACCGGGAACACCCGGGCAATGGCATCCATCCGGTCGGCGTACTGCTCAAAGGTCACAAAGCTCAGGGTGCTGTTGCGGTCCAGCACATACCACTCGCCCTTTTTGATCTTGCTCACCTGCTCCTCGGCGTCGGTGAGCTGCTGCAGGCCCTCGTCCAGCTTTTGCTGGGCATCGGCCTTTTGGGTCTCATACTGGGCCCGGGAGTCTGCCAGCTGCTGTACCCCGGCCTGATACTCCTGCCATCCGGCGTCCAACTGGGCCCGGGCTGCCTCAAACTGACTGTAGGCCGTGGCGGTGCCGGTGGTAAGCTGCAGCTGGCCTTCCAGCAGCTGCAGCTTCAGCCGCCGCAGAGCGGCCTTGGCCTCCACCACCAGCTGGTCGTTGTCCAGGTTGGGGGAGGAGATGAGCCCCTGGGCGTACATCTGCTTTTTGCCCTCATCCAGCTGGGTCTGGTAGCCCTGGAGCTGGCCGTTGATGTTGTCATAGGCGGCCTGGGCCTTGGCCAGGGCGTCCCGCAGCTCGATGTATTCCTCGTCGGCAGGCTCCGCCTCGTCCAGCGCTTTCTGGGCGTTGTCCAGGGCTGCCTGGGCGTAGGTCAGCAGCGGGTCGGCTACCTTTTTCAGGTTCACCAGCAGCTGGATCTGCTGCAATTGTTCCTCAAATTCCAGCACCTGTTCCTCACCGTCCACCAGCTGGTCGGCTCCGCTCTGCATGGTGTCGGGCAGGGCTTCCTTCTGCTTGGCCAGTTCCGTTTCGCCTGCGTCCAGCTGGGCCTTGGCGTCATCCAGCTGCTTCTGGGCATCGTCCAGCTGCTGTTCCGCCTCGGCAAATTTCTGCTCGGCCTCGGCCTTCTGGTCGTCGTAGGTCTGACGGGCCTCGGCCAGCTTCTGGTTGGCGGTGTCGATAAGCTGTTCCCGGCGCTGCACACACTGGGCGGTGCTGATCTGCTCCAGCCGGTCCGCCACCTGGTCCACCGCCTCCTGGTACTCCTGGGAATAATTATCGTACTGACCGGCATTTTCCGCCTTGATATAACAGGCAGTGTAGTAATCCGCCGTCAATTCCCCGTCCATCACATAGGCGATGTAGTTCAGCTGACCGTTGCCCACGGTGCTGCTCTCTTTGTCGGTGGAGATGTGCTGAGGGTCCTGCACCAGCCCCACCACCGTATATTCCTTGTGTTTTGTCCCCTCCGTATCTTCCGGAAGGGTCAGCACGGTGCCCTCAGCGATCTCGGCCTGGTAGCCCATTACATGGACCACGCACTCGTTGGCGGCCTGGGGCATCCGGCCGGAGCGCAGCACCAGACGATTCATGTTGGCGTCGGTGTCTGCCGCCGGGTCCTGCTGGAGGGCCTGCAGCTGCACCACGATGCGCTCCTCCTGGCCCTGCCAGTTGGCCTCCAGGTCCAGGGTCTTTACCGGCATCACAGCCTCCACCCCGGGGGTGGCGGCAATGGCGGCAATGTCCTGGTCTGAAAGGCCCAGGGTGGACAGCACCCGGAGGTCAAACACATTTTGCTGCACATAATATTTTTGGGCTGCGCTCCGCATACTGGGGGCAATGCTCATGAGGCCTGTCAGCATCATGACCCCCAGGGCCACGATGCCAAACAGCGACACCATGCGGCTGGCGTTGCCCTTCATCTCCCGGAGGATATTTTTGCGATAACTTTTTTGCACTGCACTCACCACTCAATTTCTTCCACTGGCACCGGGTGCTCGTTGACCTTGTTGGACACGATCTGCCCACTGCGTACCTGAATGACACGGTCGGCCATGGCGGTCAGGGCCGTGTTATGGGTGATCACGATGACGGTGCGTCCGGTCTTGCGGCAGGTCTCCTGCAAAAGCCCCAGCACCTGTTTGCCGGTCTTGTAGTCCAGGGCACCGGTGGGCTCGTCGCACAGCAGGAGCTTGGGGTTTTTGGCCAGGGCCCGGGCAATGGACACCCGCTGCTGCTCGCCGCCGGACAGCTGAGCCGGGAAGTTGTTCAGCCGCTCCCCCAGGCCCACACTGGTCAGGGTCTGGGCCGGGTCCAGAGGGTCCCGGCAGATCTCGCTGGCCAGCTCCACGTTTTCCAACGCCGTCAGGTTCTGCACCAGGTTGTAGAACTGGAACACAAAGCCCACGTCGTACCGACGGTAGGTGGTAAGGGCCTTTTCCGAAAAGCGGCTCACGTCCCGGCCGTCCAGCCAGACATGGCCCTCATCGCAGCTGTCCATGCCGCCCAGAATGTTCAGCAAGGTGGTCTTGCCGGCACCGGAGGGGCCTACGATGATGCAGAACTCCCCCTTGTCCACATAAAAGTTCATGTGGTCGGCGGCGGCGATCTTCACACTTCCGGTCTGGTAATATTTGCAGACGTCCTCAAACTCCACAAAATGATCCATGGCGTTTTCTCCTTTGCAACCATGTAATTTTATCCACTTTAACTATAGCACAACCCGGCAAAGGTTGCACCCTCTGCCGGGCAAATTTTCAAAAACTTAACAGACGTTCCCCCGGATAAAGCAAAAGGACCTTTTCTGCCGCGCTCGTGCGAAGCAGAAAAAATCCTTTTGTTGTGTCCCCTTGCGGGGTGTGGGGCGAATCGAGGTTATCTCGCGGGAGGCACGGAAGGCGTTGTTGCTTGCGTCCCCTTGCGGAGTGTGATAAACCCGTAGCAGCAGGATTCCCATTGAGGCAAATGCGGAGTTTCCGTCCCCTCGCGGGGGCCTACCACAGAGTATAGCACGCTTCAGGCCAAAATAAAAGTGCTTTTTCGTCAATGTTCTGCAAAACCCGGTGCGAACCCCCTTTTTGCGCAGGCTCCGGCGGCGGGCGCGCCGCCCTCTTCGCACCAAAAACGCGCCCGGAAGGCCGGTCGGTCTTTCGGGCGCGTTGGGTCAGGCGTTTTCGGTTCTGTGCATCAGCGGCCGATCAGCAGATCCCGGCGGCCCCGGCCATTGACGCTGAGGCGGACGGTGCTGCCGCACTGGTGCAGTTTGACCTTGGCGTCAGCATCATAGCCCTCCGTCAGCAGGCTCAGGTTCAGGGTGGTGGAGGTCTTTTCTGTCTTGAACACCAGGGTGTTGACGCCGTTGTTCATCATGGTGGTCAGGTCCTCCATGGTGCAGCGGAAGGTAGCCACGCTGGCAGGCACATCCAGGGTCAGCACCGTGCCGTTCTGCCGGGCAGTGTACAGCACCTGGCGGCCAAGCAGGCCCTTGACGCTGTAGTTCAGCTTCAGGGTGTCGCTCTCAGCACCGTCGGCACCAATGAGCATGATGTTGCCCTGGATGGCAGGGCCTTCCGGGGCACCGTAGCCGCCGTAGGTGGGGTCCTTTTCGCCAACGGCCACATCACCGTCGGCACTGATGAGCATGATGTTGCCCTGGATGGCAGGGCCTGCCGGGGCACCGTAGCCGCCGTAGGTGGGGTCCTTTTCGCCAATGGCCACGTCGGCAGCAAATGCGCCTACGCTGAGCATGGCAACGGCACAGGTAGCCACCGCAGCGGCAGCCAGGGTACGGGCAAATTTATGATTCTGCAGTTTCATAAGAAAATCCTCCTGTTTTTGCAGCCGGGGTCCGGCTGTGTTTTTCATGTTCTTGCAACCATGGTTTTTTCTGCGGGGCTCTGAACCAGAACCGCCGCATCTGTCTTGTAAACGAATGCGGCGGCTGGATTATTGCAGGGAATGCAAAAAATTATTCAGTTTTTTCTTCTCCGTTCAGGATGGCCATAAATTCCTCCCCGGTGATGGTCTCCTTTTCATAGAGGAACTTGGCCAGCTGGTCCAGCTTGTCCCGGTTCTCGGTAAGGATCTGCAGAGCCTTGGCGTGCTGGGCCTTTACCAGCTCCACCACCTTCTGGTCGATCTCTCGCTGGGTCTGGGCAGAGCAGGCCAAGGAGGTGTCCCCACCCAGGTACTGGTTGTTCACCGTTTCCAGGGCCACCATGTCAAAGTCCTGGCTCATGCCGTACCGGGTGATCATAGCCCGGGCCAGCTTGGTGGCCTGCTCGATGTCGTTGGAGGCTCCGGTGGTAACGGAGTGGAACACCAGCTCCTCGGCGGCACGGCCTCCGGTAAAGGTGGCGATCTTGTTTTCCAGCTCCGTCTGGTTCATCAGGTAGTGGTTGCCCTCGTCCACCTGCATGGTATAGCCCAGGGCACCGGAGGTGCGAGGGATGATGGTGATCTTTTGCACCGGAGCCGAGTGGGACTGCTTGGCTGCCACCAGGGCGTGGCCGATCTCGTGGTAGGCCACGATGCACTTTTCCTGATCCGTCAGGATGGAGTTCTTTTTCTGGTAGCCTGCAATGACCACCTCGATGCTCTCCTCCAGGTCTGCCTGGGTCACGCTCTTGCGGCCGGCCCGTACCGCCCGCAGAGCAGCCTCATTGACGATGTTGGCCAGCTCGGCACCGGAGGCACCGGAGGCCATGCGGGCCACAGTGTTAAAGTCCACCCCCGGGGCGATCTTTACCTTTTTGGCGTGGACCTTCAGGATCTCCTCCCGGCCCTTCAGGTCCGGCAGCTCCACCGGCACCCGGCGGTCAAAGCGGCCGGGACGGGTCAGAGCCGGGTCCAGGGAATCCGGGCGGTTGGTGGCTGCCAGGATGATGACCCCGGTGTTGCCCTCAAAGCCGTCCATTTCCGTCAGCAGCTGGTTCAGGGTCTGCTCCCGCTCGTCGTTGCCTCCCAGATTGCCGCTGTTGCGCTTCTGGCCAATGGCGTCGATCTCGTCGATAAACACGATGCAGGGGGCCTTTTCCTTGGCCTGCTTGAACAGGTCCCGGACCTTGGAGGCACCCATGCCCACAAACATCTCCACAAACTCGGAGCCGGAGATGGAAAAGAAGGGCACGTTGGACTCACCTGCCACAGCCTTGGCCAGCATGGTCTTGCCGGTGCCCGGAGGGCCTACCAGCAGGATGCCTTTGGGCATGGAGGCACCGATCTCCTCATACTGCTTGGGGTCGTGGAGGTAGTTGACGATCTCCTGCAGGTTCTCCTTGGCCTCGTCCTCTCCGGCCACATCTGCAAAGCGGATGCCGTGGGTGGACTGCACATAGACCTTGGCGTTGGACTTGCCTGCGCCGCCAAACATCATGGCACCGGGGCCGCCGCCTGCCTTTTCCATGAGCTTTTTGTTCATCTGGTTGCCGATAAAGCTGAACAGCAGGATGGGCAGGGCAAACCAGATCAAAAAGCTCAGCACCGGGGAGCCCTGCTCCACGATCTCGCTGGAGAACTGGGCCCCGGCATCGTAAAGCCGCTGGGTCAGGCCCGGGTCGTTCATCAGGCCGGTCTTGTAGATCTGCTTTTCTTCTTTATCGGTGAACACGATCTGGTTGGACTGGATGTCCACCTTGCCGATATCCTTTTCTTCAGTCATGGACATAAAGGTGCCATAGTCCACCTCTTTGACCTGACGTTCGGTGAGCCAGGGCACAAAAACAAGGTTGAGCACCAGCAGCACCAGCAGCACGATGGCGTAGTAGATGGCCAAGGGCTTTTTGGAAGGTTTGACTTCCTTCATAGGGTTTTTCCTCCTTCATATCGGTATCTGAGTGTGTCTGCATCTCATTGATCGTAGTATAACACTGCCCAAAACAGCTTAACAAGCAGCTTGAGGGCTTGTTTCCAAAAACTTAGCAGTTTTTTAACAAACGTCCTTCGTAAATTCCGGCAAATTCTGACCATGGATTTGTGAATTTGTTTCATCCTGCCGATGAGCCATTCTTCTTGACAGGTTCTGGAAACCATGCTAAACTTATCTCACTTTGAAAAAAGCACAAATGCGTTGACGGGGATAAAACGATTTTCTTCTGCGTGCAGAGAGCCGCCGGGTGGTGCAAGGCGGGTGCAGAGGGTCTCGGTTACTGGCCCCTGAGCGGCAGAGCTGAACGATGCAGTAGGTTCTGACGGACGCCCACCGTTACAAGGGCAGCGATTCGCCGCAAAGGGCCGATCGTGCAAAGTGGCTGCATCCACAAAAGGTGCAGCAAAGAGAGTGGTACCACGGGTGCCCTGTGATAAAACTTACAGGCTCTCGTCTCTCAAGGTTTTCGCCTTGAAAGACGGGAGCCTTTTCTTGTACAAAAAGTGTAAGAAGTATCAGGAGGACAAAACGATGATGGACGCTACCAAGTACGCTCCGGGTTACTACCCGGTACCCGCCGGCTATGACAGCTGGGTCAAGAAGGATCACATTGAAAAGGCTCCCGCCTGGTGCAGTGTGGACCTGCGCGACGGCAACCAGGCACTGATCGTGCCCATGAGCCTTGCAGAAAAGCTGGAGTTTTTCCAGATGCTGGTGAAGATCGGCTTCAAGGAGATCGAGGTGGGCTTCCCTGCTGCCAGCGAGACCGAGTACGAGTTCCTGCGCACCCTGATCGAAAAGGACATGATCCCGGAGGACGTGACTGTGCAGGTGCTGACCCAGTGCCGCGATCACATCATCCGCCGCACCTTCGAGGCCGTCAAGGGTGCCCCCCGGGCGGTGATCCACTTCTACAACTCCACCTCGGTGGCCCAGCGTGAGCAGGTGTTCCACAAGAGCAAGGAAGAGATCAAGAAGATCGCCACCGACGGCGCCAAGCTGGTCAAGCAGCTCAGCCAGGAGTACGAGGGCAACTTCCTGTTCGAGTACAGCCCCGAGAGCTTCACCGGCACCGAAGTGGACTACGCCGTGGATGTGTGCAACGCCGTGCTGGACATTATGCAGCCCACCCCGGACCGCCCGATGATCATCAACCTGCCGGTGACCGTGGAAATGAGCATGCCCCATGTGTATGCCAACCAGATCGAGTACTGCGACAAGCACCTGAAGTACCGTGACAGCGTCATCATCTCCACCCACCCCCACAACGACCGCGGCACCGGCGTGGCCTGCGCCGAGCTGGCCGTGCTGGCCGGTGCCCAGCGTG
>OBYM01000909.1_pt1 | contig 14432 bp, 19 predicted proteins | sample 1538191 | NCBI WGS metagenome assembly OBYM01 (sample SAMEA2580165, study PRJEB22360) | human gut metagenome | biome: human gut; feature: human-associated habitat; material: faeces | place: Denmark | collected 2008/2010 | reverse complement strand
CGCAAGTGCCGGATAGGAACGGCAAAATTTTTTACACTTCTATTACTTCTTTATCGCACATCAGTAAAGAGTCAGGGGATGAAGCAGCTCATGGCTGGCGGCGGTGTTGCCCTGATTGGCATCACCCTGATCCCCCTGCTGAGCGGTCTGTTCGGCTGATCTTTTCCGGGCGGCGATTGCCGCCCCGTACATATTTACTTGCAAGTGTTTCCAGCCCCTCCGTGGCAAACGGATTCTTATCACAAGAGGAAACGCATTGCAAATCGAATATTCACCTTTATTCTGAAAGGACGGTGCTATTATGCAGATTCTGACTCACATTATTTTTCTGCTCAACCTGCTCAAGACCCTTATCAACCATTTTTCTTGATAGGTGGTGGCGCTGAGTGGAAACAGTTCTCAAAGCAATCTCTGATTGGATCAAGTCGCTGCTGACAGCGGCGATCATGTCCAATCTTTCCGGCTTGTTCGATGATGTGAACACCCAAGTGGGCAACATCGCACAGCAGGTCGGCACCAAACCATCCAGTTTTGAACCGCGCGTGTTCGCCATGATTGAAGCCCTCTCCCGGAATGTAGTGTTGCCCATTGCGGGCATCATCCTGACCTTTATCGCCTGTTATGAGCTGATTGAGATGATCACTCAGCACAACAACATGGCCCAATTTGAACCTGCGCTGCTGATGAAATGGATCTTCAAAACTGCCATTTCGGTGTGGATGATTTCAAATACGTTTGATATCATCATGGCGGTGTTTGACGTGACCCAGCAGGTCGTGGCAAATTCCAGCGGCATTATTTCCGGCAACACAAGGGTCAACGACATCGGGCTTTCCATGCTGCAATCCAGCATGATGCAGATGGACGTAGGCCCACTGTTCGGGCTGTTCCTGCAGTCCTTCTTTATCGGCATCACCATGCGCATACTGTCCATTGTGATTTTCGTCATCGTCTACGGAAGAATGATTGAGATCTACATGATGGTCAGTCTGGCTCCGGTGCCCATGGCCACATGGGGTAACCACGAGCAATCCCATGTGGGACAGAACTACCTTCGTTCTCTGTTTGCGCTGGGATTTCAGGGCTTTCTGATCCTGATCTGCGTGGCGATCTACGCTGTTCTGCTTCAGAATGTTGCCATTTCCGGGGATGCCATCAACTCGATCTGGAGCATCGTGGGGTACACGGTGCTGCTGTGCTTTACGCTGTTCAAGACTGGTTCTGTTGCCCGGAGCATTCTGGGTGCACATTGATTGGAGGTGAAATTTTGGCAGCTTATATTTCCGTGCCGCGCGATTTCAGCAAGGTGAAGTCCAAAGTGGCCTTCAACCTGACCGCCCGGCAGCTTATCTGCTTTGGTGCAGCGGCAGTCGTTGGTGTGCCGCTGTTCTTTGTTTTGCGGGACACCGCAGGCAATACCGGCGCTACCCTTGGCATGATGGCGGTCATGCTGCCCATGTTTTTTCTGGCGATGTATCAGAAGAACGGTCAGCCCGCTGAAAAGATCCTGCGGTACTACCTTCAGGCACGCTTTGTTCGCCCGAAGGTGCGTCCGTACCAGACCCGCAATTACTATGCACTGCTTATGAAGGGAGATGACGCCCATGATTCCGTTTCTGAAAAAGAATAAGGACGGCGGCAAAAAGCCGCCCAAATCCATGGTACCCCGCACAGCACAGGAGAGCATTCCGTTCCAGCGGATGTTTGAGGACGGCACCTGCCGTGTCCGTCCCGGCTACTACACCCGCACCATCCAGTATCAGGACATCAATTATCAGCTCGCCCAGCAGGAGGACAAGACCGCCATTTTTGAGGAATGGTGCAGTTTTCTCAACTTTTTCGACAGCTCTATCCACTTTGAACTGTCCTTTGTGAACACTGCCACAGACAGCGCAGACTTTGAAAAGTCCATCCGTATCCCTTACCAGCAGGACGGCTTTGACGATGTGCGCGCTGAGTACAGTCAGATGCTGCGGCAGCAGCTTTCCAAGGGCAACAATGGTCTGACCAAGACCAAATTCCTGACCTACGGCATCGAGGGAGACAGCATGGCGCAGGTCAAGCCGCGGCTGGAGCACATCCAGAACGACCTGATGAACAACTTTCACAGGTTGGGCGTTCTGGCAAAGCCGCTGGACGGTACGGAGCGCCTGCGGCTGATGCACGGGATGCTGAACATGGACGGTGCCAACAAGTTCCACTTCAACTGGAAAGACCTTGTAAAAAGCGGCCTTTCCGTAAAGGATGCCATTGCACCCACTGCACTGGCGTTTAAGAACAGCCGTACCTTTCAGATGGGCGGCATCTTCGGGGCGGTCAGCTTCCTGAATATCACGGCTTCTGACCTGAGTGACCAGTTGCTGAAGGATTTTCTGGACATGGATTCCAGCCAGATCGTTACCATGCACATCCAGTCTGTTGACCAGAACAAGGCCATCAAAACCATCAAACACACCATCACAGAACTCGACCGCAGCAAGATCGAAGAGCAGAAGAAAGCCGTCCGCGCCGGATACGATATGGACGTTTTGCCGTCCGATTTGGCGACCTATATGCTCAATCAGGCCAACGGAGACCGGCAGATCTTGGCGAAGCAGCTGAACATTTCGCCCCACCAGCTGTCCTATGTGACCCACTCTGGTGAAGGTGAAGGTTTGCTGTTTTTCGGCAACGTGATCCTGCCCTTTGTTGACCACTTCCCGAAAGACCTTGAACTCTACCGCATCCTTACGACCCGCCTTTCCGAAGTTGCGGAGGCTCAAAAGCATGAGTGAGAAACAGCCAAAGCTGAAATTTGAGGAAGACAAGGAGCGCACGGTTACACGCTCCCCTCCGAAAAAGTCCAAAGTGGAACAGTCGGTGCCCAAAAAGAAAAAGCTGAAACTGGATGCAGATAAAGCTGCGGAAAAGGCACGGCACTTGCGTTTCGGCAAAGCCGAGATCACCCCGGATGAAGCATCCCGCATGACAAAACAGCAGAAACGTGCTATGTATGCCGCTGCTGCCGCTCGGTCTGTGGTGCATCGGGAGGTTGACCAGTACGAGGACGATAATGTGGGCACGCAGGCTTTAAGCGAGGGCGACAAAGCTGCCGAGATTACCCACGATATTGCCAAGAGCCGTTACGCCAGAAAGCTGAAAAAGAAAGCCAAGATGCAAGGCAAGAAAGGTGCCCAAAACGCAAAATCTTCCGTGCAGAAGCCGACTGCGGCACAAGATGCAGGCGCATCCTGCACCGGTGAGGGTAGTTCCAACTGGCTTTCCCGCTGGAAACAGCGGCAAGAAATCCACAAAAGCTATTATGCCGCCGCCCATTCGGGTACAGCGGCACAGACCGCAGGCGGCAAAGCGGTATCCAATGGCACCACTGCTGCGAAGTCCGGCATGGAACAGGTCATCGACAAAGGAAAATCGGTGGTCAGTACCGCAGTCAACGGCATTGCCAATTTTGCAAAAAGCAACGCGCACGTTCTTTTGATCGTGGGCGTTTTTCTTTTGCTCCTGCTGCTGGTCATGTCAGCGTTTTCGTCCTGTTCCATTTTGTTTTCCGGCACCACGCAGGTATCTGGGCAGACCATTTACACCGCAGAGGACCGGGACATCCGGGGAGCCGAAACCGACTACAAGAAGCTGGAAAAGGAACTGGATAAGAAAATCAAGCGTACCCCCACCGACCACCCCGGCTATGACGAATACCGATACCATCTGGATGCTATTGAGCACGACCCGTGGCAGTTGACTTCGTTCCTGACCACGCTCTATGACGACTACACCCGCAGCGAGGTGCAGGCAAAACTCAAGGAGACGTTTGCCAAGCAATACAAGCTGACCACATGGGTGGAAGTCCAGACCCGGTACCGCACGGTAGTGATGATCGACATTTTTACTGGCATCCCCTACACCGTGCAAGTCCCCTATGAGTATCGAATTTTTCACACAAAGCTGGTGAATAAAGGGCTGGAGGTCGTTATCCGGGAGGAACTGGACAACGACCAGTGGAAACGCTATGAGATCTTTCAGGATACGCTGGGTGGTCGGCCATATCTGTTCAAAGGTGGACTGCCGCCCGGTGGCTCCGATGGCTCTGGCGTGCCGGGCATTGATTATCAGGTTCCGGCAGAAGCCCTGACGGATGAGGAGTTCGCCGCCATCTACAAGGAAGCCCAAAAGTATGTGGGCACATCCTACGTCTGGGGCGGCTCCACCCCGGAAACCGGATTCGATTGCAGTGGCTACGTCTGCTGGGTCTACAACCAGAACGGGTATAACGTGGGCAGGACGACCGCCAACGGTTTATGGAACAAGAGCCAGCATATTTCCGAAGCCGAAGCAAAGCCCGGCGACCTTGTTTTCTTTGAAGGAACGTATGATACGCCGGGGAAAAGTCATGTGGGAATCTACCTCGGCAACGGCATGATGGTGTCCGCTGGCGACCCCATAAAGTATGCCGATATTCATTCGTCCTACTGGCAGAAATATCTGTCCGGTTTTGGGCGGCTCTCAAAATGATTGGAGGAAAGTATGAGCGAAAAACTCGATAAGCTGCGCGCTTCTCTGGAAAAAGAGAAGGAGCGGCGCATCAAGATCAACAACCGCATCGAAAGCCTTGAGCGGCGCATTCAGGAAGCGGAAGCCGCCGAAGTGAACGAGATGGTTCGGACGGCAAAGGTCACGCCGGAACAGCTTGCCGCCCTGCTGCGGCAGTCCGCAACTTCCACCCCGAACCCGGCTGCGCTGTCCGCAGTCGGTGCTACCATTGATAAGGAGGACCCCGATAATGAAGATGATGAATAAGGTATGTGCGCTGGTGCTGTCGGTGGCACTGTGTGCTGGCATGGCAGCTCCTGCTTTTGCCTATGACGGCGAGCCTGTGGAGGAAGTGGAACAACCTGTCCTGACTGCTGCCACCGAAGAGGAAGAGGCTGTCACCGTGACCGATGAGGAAACCGGTGCTCTGACCCCGGAGGGCAATCTGACTCTGGTGGACGATTACCACACTGACTACTCCGATGGCAGCGGACAGCAGTTCATTACGCTGGTGTCGAAGTCGGGAGCCACCTTTTATCTGGTCATCGACCGCAATGCCAAGGGACAGCAGACCGTCCACTTTATGAACCTTGTGGATGAAGCCGACCTACTCTCCCTGATGGAAGATGAAGATGCCGAAGCCTATACCGCCGAAAAGGAAGCGGCGGCGCAGGCGGAACAGGATAAGCTGAAAAGCCAAGAAAGCCGCCGAAGAAGCGGCAGCGTCCGGCACGGAACAGCCCAAGGAAAATAAGGTCACAAAGATCGCATCCGGCTTTCTGGGCGTAGTCGTGCTGATTGCGCTGGCGGCAAGCGGCGGCTTCTATGCTTTCGCAAAGCAGAAGCAGAAAAAGCAGGCCGAAAAAGAAGCCCTTGACCCCGATGCAAACTACACTGAGGACAAGGGCGACTTTGAAATTCCTGTGGAGGATGAGCCGGAGGAGACCGGCGAGGAGGATACCGAACCCATCTGATTTTAAGGCGGCATTTGCCGCCGTACATAACTATCATTTGTGTATTTTTCGGAAGCGCAATCATTGTGGCCGAATGCTATATATCGTATCAAATTGGTATGGATCTGATTGTAAAACTTTTCCATTTGAAATCACGATAATTGTTTCGCCTTCTTTAATTTGCGATAGTTGAACTTGCCCTTTCAAATAATCTGATGCTCCATGAATTATGTATTCATCATCGGCATCATACAACTGGTTTTTTGCTATTGCATAGATACAGTTCTCTTGCAAATCCACATTTGTGACTGTGAGCTTCGATTCTTTTCTATCTAAAAAATTCACTTTGAAAAATCCAAAGGAAAAAACTACTATCATTGCAGTGCAAATGCTGAAAACCACTTTCTTTGTCATTTTATTCACCTCTATAAGAAAGAAATAGCGTATATAACGACTGCGTTATTCGCAAAGCGCCTGTATAAGAAGTTGGATATTGTGAGCCATCCACTGTGCTTCCATCTTTATGAATTCCAATAGCCACATAATAAATTCAAACTATGTAAAAATAGTCCTATCCTTCAACGCTCTCTGACATTATCGATTCATATAGAGATGTACTCAACGTATCTATATCATCGGAAAGAGGTTTTCCAAGATTGTAAATAAAACTTTGAAACAGTTCAATTGTCTGTTCACTAAATGCCGGACGTGACTCAACATTCTTCGATATTTCAATCAATTTGTTGGCAATATCGTTAAAATGAGGAATTTCATCATAGGATGTTACTTGAAGCAAAACGCTAAGTTCATCTGCATGCTCTTTGGTCTCGCCCAAATCAATGGGGTCGGAATAGTACAAGTCTGAAAAAAGCATAGACATCAAAACAGATACTTGTGTATCGATCTGTTCTTGGTTGAATTGAAGCTTTTGGTAATCTTTGTACATATTGCTAAATTTCATTCCACATAGAATTATAAGCACTGCAACGACACCTATAAAACCATAACGAACAATCCTTGCTTTCATTGACGGCCTCATTTATTTAGAGCAAATGTAATGGTAGGATTATTTCCGATTTCAAAAAAGTTTTTCTAGTAATATTTTTCATAAAAGAATCTCCTTACATTATCTGCTGGTGTTTCCAGTAATGGTTTCGCTCCGTCCATCATCCATCATAATAGCTATTTATTTTTAAGATTCACTTTTATCCTGCATCGGAATCACCTCCATGCAAACTTTTATGCATTTACCTTCCACAGGAACCTCTGCTTAGTCATTCTTATTGCTGCAGATCGGCTCCATCCTGTAAGCACCCCAAAAGATGTACGTAAAGCCTCTTGCCTGCATATTTAAGAGAAAGCGGATATGCTCTTTTACCATTGATTTGAATGTAGCCATTTTCAGAAACCGTTATGCGAATATCTGGCATTCCGTCCATTGTTTCACCAAAAGCTATCGTGAGTTCATTGAGTGCACCGCTATCACCAGAACCACCAGCATAATCAGTGACAAAATATGTCTGCTCAAAAGTTTTGGCAATATCTATATATGTCAGGTCATCCTTTTCAAATAGCCAAGACTGGTCAATTTGAGCACCATTAGTGTCTACTGTAAGATGGTATGCTGATACTATCCTGCATTGTTTCAATGTTATCGGTGCTGACTACTGCATCGTCCGGCACCGGGGCATCGTCTGGTGCGTCCGGGACTTCTTCCAGCGGTTCTTCTCGCTGCTTGCGAAGCATATCGTATGCACGGCTTCTACTACAACTAACGAGATAAGCGGCGAGTTCGTGACAGTTTTCTCGATGAATTTTAGAAAAATTTTTGGCAACGTACAAAAACACCTCTTGCAGTACATCTTCTGCCAGATACGAATCGCCCATGATTTTGTAAGCGGTATGATAGACCAGCCGCTTGTAAGTATTATATACATCTATAAACTGTTCTTCATTGCTTTGATCGTCAAGAACAGCTAAGTACAGAGAAAGCAACACAACCACCTCCAACTGATTCGCAACGATTGGATGTAGTGTACCACGAACCAACAAAAATGTCGAATGTCACTAATGTTGTAAAGGAGCGTGATGCCATGACCCAACCAAAAACTGACCTCGCCTATTTCCGTAGCGAGAAAGCCAAAGCAGAGCAGAAGCTGCACTACCGCAGAAGAAGCCCTTGACCCTGATGCAAATTACACCGAGGACAAGGGCGATTTTGAGATTCCGACCGATGCGCTGGACGAAGATGAAGTCCCGGTCGAGCCGGACACTGAACCTATCTGATTTTAAGGCGGCGTTTGCCGCCGTACATATCCAAATGAAAACAGATTGGAGGGAACGCTTATTTCAATTCTAGTTGTAGCAGAAAAGCCATCCGTCGCTATGTCCTATGCAAAAGTCCTTGGCGCTACCAGCCGCAAAGACGGCTACCTTGAAGGCAACGGCTATCTGGTGAGCTGGTGTATTGGTCATTTAGTGGAGCTGGCACCGCCCAATGTCTACGATGCCAAGTACACCAAGTGGAGCATTGCAGATCTGCCCATCCTGCCGCAAAAGTGGCAGTATCTGGTGTCTGCGTCCACCAAAAAGCAGTTTGGCATTTTGCAAAAGCTGATGCACCGCCCGGATGTGGAGAGCGTAATCTGCGCTACGGATGCAGGGTAGTGCGGTTAGGTGACTCAAGAGAAAGAAAAAAGAGACCTCATCTCGTCAAAAATCAAATTTCAAAATCATTAAAGGAGCTATTCAAATGAAACGAAATCAGAATTTCGACCATAATCACTCTCAAAAACTGCTTTCCTTCCGCTACAACATAGACACCAACCGAGTGGAAGCCCGGTTCACGGATGGCTCTGCCGTCGCCAACAGGATGCCCAACTGCCTCAGAACATCCTCAACCCGCTACTTTACAGTGGGGTTGACACGGAGGATTGAGTGTCATCGTTTTTTCATGGCTACCGCCGAAAATCATTGTAACGTATTTTGTGTTACAAATTGGTCAAGCGAATGATTATGATTAAAATTCTCTTACTCGCACAATAAGTCATTTGATAAACTGGTTAAAATGCCAAATAATTTCAAATCATAGTCCAACACACAACAAATGTGGTATAATAACAATATATTTAATGCTTTAACTGTGTTTGCAAAAAGGAAAAGAAGATAAGTATGGAGATTACATGGTTGAAAAATGAAGATAATGCCATTCAATACGTCTATGCCTCTGCTGTTCCCCAAAAAATACCATTAGACATTTTTAAAGAAATTGTTCAGAGCAGTAAAGAAAACTGTCTACCTGAATTTTATGTGATATCTGAACAGGGAAAGTATATCGGATATATTTTATTATTGGCCGATAAAAAAGAAGACATCCCTAAACCTTTTACATTTCTTGCATGTCATAATGGCGATACTCTGCCAAAAGAAACTCACAAAAAAATATTGGAATTTATCGGCAAACGGTGTCGTGTAAACAACTGGAATAAACTCGCTTGGTTGGCCGAACAAGAAATCCAGCAATTGTGATATCATCGTTTTTTAAGCTATCTCTCTATAAAAACTCCTTAAAGACATAAAGGCAAACTTGAATAAATAAATTTATCTAAAAGCCCCACCTACAATAGATATTCCAAATCGAAGAATCTACTGCAGGTGGGGCTTGTTCTATGTGATAAGCTATTTTGTAAAAATCAAATACGTAGATTATATGGCAGAATCATTTGGTGACACTGAAAGCTAATGTTGCGCCATCAACGACACTATACATATCGCCGTTAGCCGCAGTAGCAATTCCAGTAAACTCAACCTCCCATTTTCCTTTAGAGAGTCCATATTTTACATCTTCCGTACCGATTGTGCCGTATGCAGAAATGGCATGATCAAAGGTTCCAAAGGGTGTACCAAGTTTATTGAAATGCAGGTTACCTTCAAAGGAAACAATTACTGCACCCGGAACGGTAATCGTCCATTGGATATACCCTTCAGACAGATAATCAAGTGTACATGAACCAGCATCGCCCCAGAAGGTTTCGCGAGAAATTGGGACAAGTTTGAATGTTGCAGAGTTTACAGTTGTTCCTTTATCAATTTCGATACTAGATTTTTTGGAAGAAAGTGCTACAACGCCTGGTTCAACTGCAACAGCAGCAGGCATCAAAACTGTGTTGAAAACAACCAACGCAGCACTCGTTCCAGCCATTTTAAGGAATTCATTTCGGGTCATCTTTTTCATGTCGATTTGCTCCTTATATTTTATTGACTGTTACAAGTCACCCAGCTACAATTTGGATTCTTTTTCGCTTAATTCTGCACTGGAATCACCTCTTACAAAATTTTAGTATATTGGCATCATCGTGATCAAAAGCAATATCACTAACAGCCACCTCATCACACTATAAAGCCGCAAATTTTCAACTCAGGTGTATGCTCATCGGCAAATAAATGTGAACCATACGAATGCCGCTGTTAAACAACCTGCCAAAACCACTAAAATACAACTTGCCAACTTTGGCTCAATAGCAACTTTTTGATTTTCGCACAGCGCAAATTTCTGAAGTTCCTGAAATGTTGTTTGATTGACATTGCCGTGTATTGCTTTCCATGCAACGAAATGATTTGTAATCAGAAGATAATCTGAAACGATTCCTACAAAAACAATGGCAAAAAATGCTGCGGAAAAGAACCACATTCCATCGCATTGATTCACCGTCAGGATATCCTGAAGGCTTGCTGGCTTCAATGCCCATAAAGCCACAACATATAGCAATACTTCGCAGAAATCTCTTTGGAGTGGCCCTTTTTGCTTAAAGAATCCCATTACATGTTCTCCCTGTTCTTTGAAGTCACTATCAGCCACCAATGGCCTGATAATAATCCGTTTTAGACCGAATCAAAGAGCCATTTGACTTATATTCCTTGACAGTTTGATGATAGCAATGTGTATAGTAGCTATTGTCATAGGAAAATAGGACTTCATACGTAATAGAAGATATTGTCACTTTATAGCAGTCCGAGGACATACTCTGAAGCATCTGATCGAAAATAAACGATGCTGTAGAAGAAATAACTGCTGCTGGTGTGCTTCCCCATGCAGTTGCTAAAATACTGGCTACATCAGATGCTTTTTTGCATTTACGCAAATCACTAGCATAAACCGTATCGGTTGCACTTGTGCCAACATAGCGGTGCTTGAACTGCGACCCTGTCACCTCGCTTCCAGTGAGTGCAGGAATTTGTGCCAGCTGTCCGTTTTTGTAATTTTGCTGATCTTGATAAATTTCATAGAACAAGCTATAGTCACTTCTTGCAGTTGATGTTGTTGATTCACCAGATGCACCTACAACAACAATGTCCATCACATCATTAGGATGCACCGTACGCGTAATTCGTGTGATACCTCCATCACGAATTGTAAGCTGTTCAACAACATCTTTTCCATTCATCGAGTACGAAACAGAATAATTTGATCCTGTCAAAAGAGATTCGCTATTGCCATGATTTGTTGAATCTGCAAAGGCAATGGGCATAATGGAAGCAACACAAAGCAGCACCGCTAACACGCAGGAAATATAACGCAAATATGTTTTTGTTTTCATTTTGTTTTTTCCTTTCATGCATTCCTATAGAACAACGGACTCTCATCTGTGCATCGGAAACACCTCCGAAGTACATTGATTATCGATGCTCTCACTTTTTCAAGAGATATTTTCCAAATGCAAGGACGCCTAGAATATAGAAAAGCTGACGAACAATCAACATAATGAATGAAAGCAGCTCCAACATAATCGAACAGTTCCTTTTAGAAAATTATCAAGAAATATATCCCGTAAGAGTATCGCTATCTTACCTTTCATATGAATTTCAGTCATGCTCAAGCGATTCCGGGACATCCGGCTGATATGCCGTAAAGCCACAGGTGCTGTTCACGCTCAAGACTGCGAGAGCCATTGCCATAATGCAAGTGACCTTGCTCAAGAGCAACATAATCTTTTTCATTTCTGTTACCTCCGTTTGATATTTTTTAGAGCATTCATCTTCTGAAAACACATGAACGCCCTCGTACCTTAGGATATCTTCGCTTGTTTCTGAAAAAACGGAATGATTGCAAAAATCACTAAAACCCATTTTGAAATGTAGTATACCGTTATACTGCGGGTGTCCGGAAGCACATTGAAAATGGCAAACAGGAAATCTATTGACGAAAGAACAGATGCGACCATCTTATAGCTTAACCGCTTCTTTTTGCCTAAAGGCTTATTCGTTGCTTCTATCGGAGAGAAAAAGATAGCGATGCCCATAAGAGCTGCTGTTGTCAGGATACGAAAAAGGTGATTGGCTGCAATTACTTTACTCAGCAAAATGCAGATAAGTGCCAGTCCGGTAAATGCCAGATAGCATCTGGTGTGCGACGTTGCATGATATCCACCAATGTAGATTCTCTGCGGGATAAACCCAATCAAAAATGAAAGTGAGTATATGGAACACATTGTTTACGCTACTGGAACCGCTGTTTTTCTTTCCAGCGGACATCAGCTACCGATCAGCAGGAGGAAGCGTCAGGAGTTCAATCAGAACTTTAACGCTTATTTGGGAAGATGATACTTTATTATTTCGTTGAGTTTGCAGGGAGCTTTGCCAACATCGCTCTGTTGCTGCTTTTTATCGGTCGGCTATTTCCTAAAAAGGAGCCCGTTTCAAAATGGTTCTATGTGTATGTTGTGCTTATGATCGCTGGCCAGTGTGCACTAAGCTTATTCCCGGACTGGGTAACGCAGCGCACGATCTATCTTTTAGTTGGCGGATTTTTCCTCGCACTGCTGTTTTACGAAGTGCGACCATGGCAGGCGGTTTTTGCAAGCGGAGCTTTCTTTACGCTGATTGCTTTGGTGGAAGTGCTTGCAATGCTCCTGATCGGGCTGCGCATCCCTGATACCGATATTCTGATGCAGGCTGGGGCAGCACGGTTGGTTTATGTTGTTTTTTCAAACCTGATTCAAGTTCCACTTGTAGTCCTGATCTCACATTTTTTCAGTCGAAAGGGAAATGCTCTGCGCATCCTATGGCTGTTGCCAATTATTGCGATTCAAATCGCAAGCATCGCTGTCTGTTATGTGGCACAGTATCATGCTGCGGATGAGTATTTCCCGGATTATATGGTCGGCCTTATGGCTGTGCTTCTCCTTATAAACATCCTGATCGTGTTCTATGTGGAAGCTCTCCGGGAAAATGAACTGGAAAAATTCAAAGCCAAGTTCAATGAGCAGCAGTACAATCTTCAAATGGAATACTACCAGCAGCTCAAAGAACGTCAGGAAGAAGTCCGTTCTCTACGGCATGATTTTGTAAAGGAGCGTGATGCTATGACCCAGCCCAAATCCGACCTTGCCTATCTCCGCAGCGAAAAAGCCAAAGCGGAGCAGCAGCTACGCTACTACAAGCACCGTGAGAAAATTCTGGAACATCAGATACCGGAGCTGACCCGCAAAGCCCGTGTGCATCGTCTGTGTACCCGTGCCGGAATGCTGGAAAGTTTTCTGATTGCGCCGGAAGAACTCACCAACGATCAGGTGATGGAGCTGCTGAAAATTGCGTTCCGTCAACCAGAAGTTGCGCTGGCACTTGCAAAGATGATGCCGAATTTTCTGCGCTGCAATCGGGCAGCGCAGAGCTGCGCAGCCAGCTGGAAACTTTGCAGCCTGACCTGACCGCACTGAAAAATGTGCGCAAGTATATCGACCTTGTGCTGAATAAGCAGCAGCTTTCCGCACCGGGCGGCAAGACCCCAGAGAAAGAATCTGTGCTGAAGCAGTTGGAGCAGCTTCAGCAAGAAAAATCAAAACACAAAGCGATTACCGCCATGAACCGCGAAGAATCGCTCTAAATCATATTTCTGCCACTGATGTGTCATTGCAGTCTGTGGCAGGAATACATAGATTTTTTTACATTGTAAAACAATCCAAATGTGACTTTTTTGTTAATTCTCAAAATTATGGGTGTCTAAAGGTCTTTCTCGATGCCTACCAAGTGAGAGAAGAATTTCAAGGTGAGCATTTCTAAATGCAACAATTTGATTACAATCCTGCTTCGGATGCTACGAAACCGCTGTTCTCGTCGGCTACCTATTGAGCGATCTTTTTTTATTTCCGGCGTATGCAACGTCCCGGTTTCAGAAAACTCACGGCTAAGACTACTTATGAACTTTTTGTGAATTCTTAAAAGCGAGGGTGTCTTTTAGCTCCTCTCGATGGCTCGTATATAGAAGCTGATTTTTTGGAAACCCAACTTCCGCAGATTTTCCATACGTTCTTTGACAACAGAATAGTTCAATCGTCCGGTACGTCACAAAAGGTACTTCTGTAACTCGCAGCCCGGTCATGACGAAGACGGGGTGGCTGAAATGCCAATGATGCGGTAAAAATCCGCTGCCGGACGATTCCCCACTCCTAGGGAGCCGAGGGCGAATATGGGAGACCTATATCATATTAACGCAGACGAGTTTGTTCAAGCCCGCCTGCGATGGGGAGCTGGAGGAGATGCCGGCTCTCGTTACATCCGCTTCCTCAACGGAACCTTCCGCCCAATCAGCGGGGGTAAAACAAGAGGAGAAAGACGATTGGAGTCCATTCCTTTCCGCACTTGCAGCACATGAACAGGAGGTTTGCCCTTGAACAAAGAAAAATCCGAGAAGAAGTCTGCTGAACGCAGCCGTGCGCCGAGAAGTCCGAAGTCCGTGCGTCTGATCGTAGAACGCCACTATATTGGCAATGTGCCGATGAACACGCTTTTTCAACGGCTTGCAGAGGAAGAAATTCGGAAAACTGCCGAATCGTATCTTGCAGCTGGCTAATTGGACGTTTTACTGCGGAAAAGAGCTTGCATCATCGCACAGGTTTCGATACAATGTGATTGATGAGGTCTCTTTTCCATTATGGAGGTACACATGGAAAAGGA
>OBYM01000908.1_pt1 | contig 14461 bp, 10 predicted proteins | sample 1538191 | NCBI WGS metagenome assembly OBYM01 (sample SAMEA2580165, study PRJEB22360) | human gut metagenome | biome: human gut; feature: human-associated habitat; material: faeces | place: Denmark | collected 2008/2010 | reverse complement strand
TTCGCTTTCCGGGAAGTGGGGGGGAGGGGGCGGCCGGCTGCCAGTCAATGACACAGGCAAAGGGTGTTTTTTCGATGTCGGCTGCCGGCGCGGCTTCGCCCGTATGCGTGCCGTTCCAGACGACGCCGTCGAGCATAATGAGCTCACCGCCGAGTCCTTCAAAAGTGCCGATGCCGAGTGTGCCGTGCCGCTTGAGCTCACCAATGGAGAGCGAGGGTTCAAAGTCGCCGAGAAGCAGTGCGGAAAGTGTCGAAAGCTGGTAGAGATTGGGCATGAAAGTGCTTCGATTCTGATGAAGGTGATGAAAGCATAGTCCTCTGCTAAGACCGCACGAGCGGCCAAGCGCAGTGCTTAAACAATTTCACCGTCAAAAAAAACGGCTCCTGAAAAAATAGAGGAGCCGCTCGCAGCTGCAAGTTGCAGCAGAAATCAGACTTTATGCCGGATCTTTGGCTTCCGCCAAGGCCGCTTGACGGGCGATTTCTTCTTTGCTTTTAGGCTGCACGCTGTCTTCCGGAAAGGTTTTCTTTCCCGGATGGCGCTTACGATAGTCAGCGAGGAACTTGGCAATGCGGTTGATGGCGTCGCGCAGCTCCCATTCGTAAGGCAGGAATACCATGCGGAAGTGATCGGGTTTGGGCCAGTTGAAGCCGGTCCCCTGAACTAACACAACGTTCGTTGCTTCAAGGAGCTCTTTAAAGAATTCACGGTCATCTTCAATCGGATAAACATCTGGATCCAGACGCGGGAACATATAAAGCGACGCACACGGATGGACCACAGAAACGCCAGGGATGGCCGAGAGCATTTCGTAGGCAATGTCGCGCTGACGACGCAGCCGCCCGCCCTCACAAATAAGGTCGTTGATCGATTGGTAGCCGCCGAGCGCAGTCTGGATCGCGTATTGACCCGGAACGTTGGCGCAGAGCTTCATATTGGCGAGCATGTTGAGACCTTCGATGAAGTCTTTTGCATTGCTCTTGTCGCCCGAAATGACCATCCAGCCGGCGCGGTAGCCGCAGGCACGGTAGGCTTTCGAGAGTGAATTAAAAGTGAGCGTCAGCACATCGTGCGACAGCGCTGCCATGGAGGTGTGCTTGATGCCGTCGTAGAGAATCTTGTCATAGACCTCGTCGGCAAGAATCACAAGACCGTTTTCTCGTGCAACCTGAATGATGTCAAGGAGCACGGAATTGGGATAGAGAACGCCTGTGGGGTTGTTTGGGTTGATGACGACGATGCCTTTGGTGCGCGGTCCCACTTTGGCACGGATGTCGTCGATATTGGGAATCCAGCCTTTTTCCTCATCGCAGAGGTAATGCACGGGTTTGGCGCCTGCGAGTGAGGTAACGGCCGTCCAAAGCGGATAGTCGGGCGTCGGCACCAGCAGTTCGTCGCCCTCATCGAGCAGAGCGTTCGTGGCCATCGTGATTAAATCCGATGCGCCGTTGCCGAGATAGATGTCTTCGAGTGTGACGCCTTCGATCTGCTTGTCCTGCGTGTAGTGCATGACCGCCTTGCGGGCGGCGAACATCCCCTTGCTGTCCGAATACCCTGCCGAGTTGGGCAGGTTATAGATCATGTCGCGCATGACCTCTTCGGGCGGGTCAAAGCCGAACACGGCAAGATTGCCGATATTGAGTTTGATGAGACGGCGCCCTTCTGCTTCCATCTGCTTGGCCTTGTCCATGATCGGACCGCGGATGTCGTAAAGAACGTTGTCAAGCTTGGAGGATTTTTTAATTTGCTTCATTTTAGGCTGGGTCCTGAGTGGTTCAAGGTTCTGCAAGGACGCATCTGATAAAGATATCACTATCGGTTTGATTTCGACCGAAGAGAAACTACCTAACTCTGCCTGTGAAATTCCCCGTTCAGCGACAGTTTCGACGTTTTTTCTGTCTTCCAGTGACGATGGATTCAATGGGAAGCTTGTTTTGCGGGTAAGGATGAGGGAGGACAAAAAGTCCCGCATTTTGAATATTCCGGATGAACAGCGCGCAAAAAGGCGCGGAAGCTCTTCGGCTTGAAGAGCATTGCCGCGCCGAGAAGCCGTCAATGCTGACGCTCAGTCTTTAATGAGAAGATGGGCGCAGAAGGGCGGAGGTGAGTTTTAGCACTTGAGCAGGTGTTCGCGCTGACGATCCTTGTGACGGGCCTTCAGAACATCGATGACGTCGGCGAGTTCAAGATCCGCATCGGCGAGCAGAACGAGGAGGTGGTAAACCAGATCGGCCGCTTCATTCTTCAGCTCTTCCTTATCGTGCACCGTGGCGGCAAGTGCGGTTTCTACGCCTTCTTCGCCGACTTTCTGCGCAATGCGCTTGGTGCCCGCGGCATAAAGACGGGCCGTATAGGATTCTTCCGGTGATGCGTCGCGGCGGCTTTCGAGGAGCACCTCGAGTTCACGCAGGAAGTTCCAGCGGTGCTCGATCGGCGAGAAGCAGCTCGTCGTGCCGCGATGACAAGTCGGACCGTTCGGATTGGCGAGGATGAGCAGCGAATCCCGGTCGCAGTCTGTGCCGATGTCAACCAGATGGAGCCAATGTTCGGACGTTTCGCCTTTGGTCCAAAGACGGCGTTTCGTACGAGACCAGAAGGTGACTTTGCCGCTTTCGAGTGTCTTGTCAACGGCTTCACGGTTCATAAAGCCGAGCATGAGGACCTGCCCTGAGCAGGCATCCTGAACGATGGCGGGCATTAAATCACCTGCCTTGGCCCAGTTGAGGGCATTAATATCTTCTTTCTTCAGCATGTTCTCACCTCAATGTTGTGCTCGCGGAGATAGGTTTTCAACTCCCCGATATTGATTATTTTCTTATGAAAGACGGAGGCTGCCAAGGCACCATCGGCATGGGCGGTCTCGAACGCGTCAAGAAAGTGCTCCATTGTTCCGGCGCCGCCGCTTGCAATAAGCGGGACTTTGCAGACAGCACGCACTGCGCTCAGCTGCGTGAGGTCGTAGCCTTGGCGTACGCCGTCCTGATTCATCATGTTGAGGACGATTTCCCCCGCGCCCCGGCGCTGGACTTCTTCAACCCAGTCGAGTGTGTGCCACTGAGTTACACGCGTTTTCTTTTCATCTCCAGTGTATTGATTGACCCAGTATTCTCCGGTCTTTTCGTCATGCCAGGAGTCGATGCCGACCACGACGCACTGCACACCGAAACGCTCGGCAAGACGTGAAATGAGGGTTGGATCCGCGAGCGCAGGAGAGTTGACGGAGATCTTGTCTGCACCGAAAGCGAGAAGCCGCCCGGCGTCCTCGATAGAGCGGATGCCGCCCGCTACGCAGAAAGGAATATCAATGGCTTCGGCGACGCGTGAAATCCAGCTCTTGTCGACTACGCGGCCGTCCGACGATGCGGTGATGTCGTAAAAGACCAGTTCGTCGGCGCCTTCTTCGGCATATCGGCGGGCGAGCGGGACGATTTCGCCCATCACCTCATGCCCGCGGAACTTAACGCCCTTGACGACAACGCCGTCCTTTACGTCAAGACAAGGAATTATTCGTTTGGCCAGCATTCAATAGCCTCTTCGAGGGTGAATTTACCTTCCAGAAGTGCCCGGCCGACGATGACGCCGGCAGCGCCCGTATGCGATACCGCGCGGATATCGTCGAGACTTCCAATGCCGCCGGAGGCCTGAAAGTCGATGTTCGGGAACGTTTGAGCAAGTTTGGCGTAGAGCGCCGTGTTGGGGCCGGTCAATGTACCGTCCTTGGAAATATCAGTAGTCAGTACGTACCGGAGGCCGGCGGGTTCGAAGGCTCGGATCAGATTGTCCATTAACACACCGGAATTTTCCTGCCAGCCGCTCACGGCAACCTCGGCGTTTCCGGCCTTGTTGATGCGTACGTCAAGTGCGAGAACGAGCTTATCGGCGCCGAAAGTTTTCATCCAGCCGGCCACTTCGTCAGTGCGCTTCACGGCGGCAGAGCCCACTACGACGCGGGCTGCGCCGGCATCAAGGAGCGAGCGCACATCGTCAGCCGAGCGAATGCCGCCGCCCGTTTGCACAGGGATAGAAAGGCTGCCGAGCAGTGCGCGCAGAAGGGGAATTTGTCTCGCTTTAGGATCCTTGGCGCCGGTAAGGTCAACGATGTGGAGCAGCTGAGCGCCGCTCGCCTGATAACGCTGAAGACGGGTAAGCGGATCCTCGCCGTAGTCTCGGCGTGCGCCGTAATCCCCCTGATGAAGACGCACGACGCAGCCGTCGATTAAATCAATGGCAGGAATAATCATGCGGCGGCTCCAAGAAAATTAGCGAGAAGACGAGCGCCCGCTTTGCCCGAGCGCTCTGGGTGGAACTGCACGCCCATGAAGTTTTCGCTGGCAGCGGCGGCGGCAAACGGCTCTCCGTATGTGCAGGAAGCAATGGCGGCAGGGCCGTCAGGCATTGCAAAGCTGTGGACAAAATAGAACCATTCTCCAGGTTCGATGTTCTTAAAAAGCAGTTTGGCCTGCGGGGATTCGAACTTGGGAAAGACTCGGTTCCACCCCATGTGCGGAAGCGGCAGTCCGGGCGCATTGAGTTGGCGGACATCCGCATCAATGAGGCCGAGCAGACCCACTCCGCCCGTTTCTTCACTGCGGCGGCCAAGGAGCTGCTCTCCAAGACAGATGCCCAAAAGCGGCTGATGGGCCTCGCGGATCAGCTCGGGAAGTCCGCGTTCCGTCAAAGCCGTCATAGCCGCTTTGGCTGTGCCGACGCCCGGGAGGAAAATGCGGTCGGCCGAACGGATATCGGCAGCTTCACGTGTAATCAGAGGCTCCACTCCGAGACGCTTCACCGCAAAGGCGAGTGAAGCAAGATTGGCGCAGCCGGTGTCGAGAATGACAGCTTTCACAGTACCCCCTTAGAAGACGGGAGCTCGGTCCCCTCAACACGAACTGCATCACGAAGCGTTCTGCCGAAGGCCTTGAAGAGGCTTTCGGCAACATGATGGTCATTGCCGCCCTTGGCCTTGAGGTTCAAAGTAATGCCCATGGTCTGAGAGAGCGAACGGAAGAAGTGTTCGATCATTTCGGTCGACAGATCTCCGACATGGCGGTGCTTGAACTTGGCCTTGAACGTGAGGTACGGACGACCGGAAATGTCGAGTGCACAACGTGCAAGCGCTTCATCCATCGGAAGCAGGAAGCCGAAGCGGCGGATGCCGCGCTTGTCGCCCAAGGCCAGCCGCAGCGCTTCACCGAGCGCGAGTCCGACGTCTTCGACCGTGTGGTGATCGTCGATCTGAAGGTCTCCCTTGGCATGAAGATGCAGACGAATACCGCCGTGCACGGCGATCTGGTCGAGCATGTGGTCGAAAAAGCCGATGCCCGTGGAAATGTCATTTTCTCCTGAACGGTCAAGCCAGACTTCTACCGAAATCTGCGTCTCTTTGGTGACGCGTTCAACAGCGCTGTGCCGGTCGCGGATTGGCTGGGCGGGAGCAGCAGGAAGGGATTCGAGCAGACGCTTTTCAATGGCAGCCCAGGATTGGCCGTCGGGCCCCACGCGCAGACCGGTGAGTCCCATATTTTTAGCGAGTGTCAGGTCCGTTTCTCGGTCGCCGATCACGTAGGAATTGTGCTTATCGAGTACCCCGCGCTTGAGATACTGCTTGACGAGACCGGTATTCGGTTTCCTGCAGGAGCAGCCCTCGCCGGGCATGTGCGGGCAGATGAGCACTTCGTCAAAATGCGCCCCCTGACTCTCCAGGATCTGCATCATCAGCTCATGCGGACCCTTGAAGGTTTCAGCGGGAAATGACGCCGTGCCCAACCCGTCCTGATTGGAAACCATCACGAGTTTCCAGCCGGCTTCGCGAAGCGCTTTGAGTGCGGGCAAAACGCCCTCAACAAAACGCATCTTTTCAAAGCTGTCGACCTGAAAATCATGCGGCTCCTCCAGAATCGTGCCGTCGCGGTCAACAAAGAGGATGCGTTCGCTCATTTGGCTTCTCCCTGTGAAGCGCAGGCGCCGAGTACTTCACGAAGCGCGGCGAGGAGCTCATCGTTCTCATCTTGCGTACCCACAGTGATGCGGATGCAGTTGGCGAGCGTCGGCTGGCGGTTTTGGTCGCGCAGAATGATCCCTCGATCCCACATGGCCTTGAAGACTTGAGGGCCGTCGGAGAATTCCGCCAGAAGGAAATTTGAGGCACTCGGAAAAACCGCTTCGACGCCGGGGAGATCTTCGAGCGCAACCTCGAGTTCGCAGCGGCGCATGACTGCTGCCGCGGCACGCTGGCGCATGGCGCTCACCGCAGCGGGGGTGAGCGCTTGAGCGGCCAGATCAGCGACCGGTGACGGAATGGGGTAGGGAGCGATGACCTTCTTGAGCATTCCGATCACGCCCGGAGAGGACAAGAGGAAGCCGCACCGCAGTCCCGCAAGTGCAAACGCTTTCGAGAGCGTACGGATGATGACCACGTGCGGGAATTCTTTAAGGAGATCCACAGCCGTGTCGGCGGGCGAAAACTCAATATAAGCTTCGTCAATGACGAGCAGCGCCCGTCCGGCAGCAACCTGCGCGAGCTTGCGAAGAACTCCCATGGGGATGAGTGTTCCCGTGGGATTGCCTGGAGAGCAGGCAAAAACGAGCTTTACCTCAGGACGGGTGTCGAGCGTATGCGAGGCCTCAGCGGCATCAGGTACCCAGCCGCGATCCGGGGCGGTGATCAGATTGATCACTTTCGCGCCGTTGGTTTCGGCCGATACCGCGTACATGCCGTAAGTGGGCGGGAACTGCAGTACAGCGTCTTCGCCCGGACGGCAGAAGGTACGAACCAAAAGCTCGATGCCTTCGTCGCCGCCGCGGGTGACAAGAATCTGTTCGGGCGAGACGCCGGCGTAAGACGCATAAGCCTCTACGACGGCTTCAGGCTGAGGCTCCGGATAGCGGTTGAAGCGTTCGGTCTGAAGCGCCATCGGCACAGATTCGGCCGACTCGTTGGCATTGAGCCAAATGTCTCCGCGCCCGCCCGCCGCGGCGACAATGCGTCTGGCAGACTGGTAGGGCGTGAGTTTTTGCACTTCGGGGCGCGCAAGACGCTCCGGGGCTTCAGCAATTTCTGCGCAATAGTCAGCCAATTTACCCTCCGATCTTTTTAGAGAGTTTTTCGAGACGAACGAGTACGGCGTTGCGGTGGGCGTCGAGCTGTTCGGCGTGGGCAAGAATGGCGATCGCTTCGCCCAATTCCGAGAACCCCTGCGGCGTCATTTCCTGCACAGTCATGCGCTTGGTGAAGTCGGCGAGCCCCAGACTGGAGTAAGCTGCCGCGCACCCGTAGGTGGGCAGAACGTGATTGGTGCCGGTGGCATAGTCACCGCCCGATTCGGGTGACCAGTCCCCCACGAATACCGAACCGGCATTCTGGACGAACGGCACGAGCTCCCGCGCATTGCGGGTCTGCAGGATGAGGTGTTCGGGTGCGTAGCGGTTAGACACTTCGACGCACTCCTTGAGATCCTTCACCACAATCAGACGGCTGGCAGAAAGGGACTTTTCTGCAATGGCGCGGCGCGGAAGCGTTTCGAGTTCCTTAGCAGCGGCTTGAGCAACCGCCTTGGCAAGTGTCTTGGAGGGCGTGAGCAGCACGACCTGACTGTCCGGCCCGTGTTCGGCCTGAGAGAGCAAATCAGCAGCAACAAAGCGCGGATCGGCTTCAGCATCAGCAATAACGAGAACCTCCGAGGGACCTGCGGGCATATCAATGGCCGCACCGTCCGGACGGCGGCTGACCTGGCGCTTGGCTTCGGTGACGTAGGCGTTGCCCGGCCCGAAGATCTTCGAGACGGAGGGGATCGTTTCGGTGCCGAAAGCCATGGCAGCAATCGCCTGAGCGCCGCCCACCTGATAAATCTCATCAATGCCGCACAGACGAGCCGCTGCGAGAATCGGATCGGCAATCGGAGGCGGCGAGCAGAGAATGACGCGGCTGCAGCCGGCGATCTTGGCCGGAATGCCAAGCATCAGCACTGTGGAAAAGAGCGGTGCCGTGCCGCCCGGAATATAGAGGCCGACGGCGCCGATCGGGCGAGTAACCTGCTGACAAACGACGCCGGGCATGGTTTCGACAGTGACCGTCTCGAGCACTTCAGCGGAGTGAAATTTTTCGATATTTTTGGCCGCGGTTTGAAGTGCTTTGATGAATTCAGGCGAAAGGCGCGAAATGGCAGCGTCGACCTCTGCCTTGCTCACCTTGAAGTTCTTCACTTCCGTGCGGTCGAATTTTGCGCTGAAGTCACGCAGCGCTGCGTCGCCGCGGGACTCGACTTCGTCAAGAATGCCTGACACGACGGCCGTGATTTTGTCGCCGGCCATGACTGCGGGGCGGCGAAGAATGTCTGTGCGTTCGGCTTCCGAAAGCGCATCCCATTCAATGATGTCGCTGAAATTGAAATTCGTCATTTGAGTTACTCCATCATTTTTTCAATCGGCAGAACGAGGATTGAGCTTGCACCGAGCGCTTTGAGCCCCTCCATCGTTTCCCAGAAAAGGCTTTCGCGGCTCACCATGTGGAGCGCGACATGATCGGTTGATCCGGCAAGCGGAAGAATGGTCGGATGTTCAGCACCCGGCAGCAGCTTCGTAATTTCCGCGAGCTTGGCTTTGGGGGCGTGAAGCATGATGTATTTGCATTCGCGCGCTCGAGCGACACCTTGCATGCGCACGAGCAGTCGTTCGACAAGGGCGGCCTTTTCGTTGTCAAAAGGCTCGGCCTTGGCAATGAGACAGGCTTTGGAGCGGTACACGACTTCCACTTCCTTCAGACCGTTGGCTTCAAGGGTTGCTCCCGTTGAGACGAGATCACAGATGGCGTCGGCAAGACCGGCTCGAGGAGCTACTTCAACTGAACCCGTCAGCAGACAGGGCTTGAAGGTGAGGCCGCGTTCATCAAAGCAGCGCTTAAGAAGCTGCGGATAGCTCGTCGCGATGCGGCGGCCGTTGAGGCTTTCCAGACCGCCCCAAGTCTCATCCGTCGGAATCGCCACCGACAACCGGCAGCCGCCGAAATCAAACCGCTTGAGCATGCGGAATTTCGGTTCTTCTCCCTGACTTCTGCGGGCGAGTACGGTTTCTTCGAGCACGTTTTCGCCGATGATGCCGAGGTCGACCACGCCGTCCATGACGAGACCGGGAATGTCGTCGTCGCGCACGCGCAGGATCTCAACGGGCATATTTTCCGCTACGGCCAGAAGGCGCTGGGAGTGGAAGCGTACCTTGAGACCGCAGCGTTCAAGAAGGTCCTGCGAGTCGTCGGAAAGTCGCCCGGACTTTTGCATTGCAAGCCTCAGGCGGTTGTTTTCAGTCATTTTCTTCTCTTCTTTCGTGAAATGGGGTGACGGGGAACGGGCTTTGGGAGCGGTCGTCTTCTGCGCCGCACCATCATCGGACATCCAAAGATCCGGCGCAGTGATGAAAAAAGCCTCCGGAGTCCGATGACTTCCGAAGGCTTTACTGTTTTGTGGAGCTTCATCCTGAGCCGCCGGAAGCATGCATCGATCCTCCCGAACAGCTTGTGCGCCCGAGGGATGCTTTAAGGATGGTGGTGGTGATGGCGGCGGAAGGTGAAGCCGTACACGACAATGCTCCGACAAATGGGAATGTGGTTTACAGCGAAAAGGTGCTGCATGTTCTCTACGGAATTTATATTTCCGCAGAAGAACTGTCTTCAATCATGCCACGGCCGAGTGCGGTTTGGGAATGCTTCAGAGACGCGTTTGGTGCATCTTCGCACTGTCGGCGCACGTCAAATGCGTCTGAACAATGTCAAAGGGAGTTTTTCCTTAGGCGCAATGTCTGAGATGGATCATCATGATGCGGCCGCGAACGCTGAAAATGATTTTCCATTTTTTGCGAAAGAATCCGCGAATACAGGAATAGCGGGGAATTGAGCCTAAGCGCAGTATTTCCTAAGGACTGCGGGTGAGAGCATCATCCCCCGCGAAACGATACAAAAGAGGAATACATCATGCAGCTTACTAAGCGCGCCTTTCTTCTGTCCGGTGCGGCGCTTGCCGTCTCCGCCGCAAGCGGAGCCTTTGCCATGGGAACGCCGAGCGGTTTCGCTGTCGTCGGTTTTGCCAAGCAGGGTGATCTCGGCGAAGTGATCGTCAACCCGTATAAGATTTCGCCGCTCACCGCCGTCATTAAGAACGGCGGCTACGAACTGCTCACGGCTCATGTCCGTGTGGTGCCTAAGGACGGCGGCCAGGAAATCGCATACGATGTTTCGAAGGCGCAGCTGCTTACGCATGCCGGCATTCCGGTGTTCGGTCTTTATGCCGACTATTCCAATAAGGTTGAAGTCCAGTATTCATACCGCTTTGACGGCAAAGAGGTCAAGGGTGAACACACCTATACGATCTATTGCGGTCCGCTGCGCGGCATCGAATCGGGGGCTGCCGGCGAAAAGAACCTGATGTTTGACGTAGAGGTGAAGAAGGTCGATCCTGAATTCAAAGATCGTCTCTACTTTGTCAACAACTTCGGCAATGCCCACGGCGCTGATACGCGCGCAGTCTGGAACAATCCGGAAGGCGGCGCTCTCACGTGGAGCTTCATTCCGAAGATTGCCATCATTGACATGACGGGCGCCATTCGCTGGTACCTCGACGCTTCGACGATTTGGGATCCCGAATCGATCTACACCAAGGGCGTCATGATGGGCTTCAAGCAGAACGACGACGGCGCTATTTCTTGGGGCTACGGTTCGACTTATGTGAAGTACGACATCATGGGCCGCAAGGCTTTCAATCGTCGGCTGCCTGCGGGCTACAGCGACTTCTCGCATTCGCTCGATCCGATGCCCAACGGTCACTATCTGCTTCGCGTCGCATCGGCTGACCTCCGCCGTCTCGATCAGAAGCGCGTCCGCACGGTCCGCGACATGATTATTGAGGTGGATGCCGGCGGCCGCGTGGTCGATGAATGGCGTCTCTTTGATATTCTCGATCCGTACCGCAGCAACGTCATCAAGGCACTCGACCAGGGGGCTGTCTGCCTGAACATCGATCCGAGCAAGGCCGGTCATACGCTCACGGCAGAAGACCTCGCCAAGCAGGAAACCTCGGCCAATTTCGGCGACTTTGCCGGCACCGGCCCAGGCCGCAACTGGGCGCACGTCAATTCCGTTGATTACGACCCGACCGATGACTCGATCATCATTTCCTCGCGCCACCAGTCCGCGATCATCAAGATCGGCCGCGACAAGAAGGTGAAGTGGATTCTCGGGGCGCCGCGCGGCTGGCGTTCTCCCTGGAAGGAAGCGCTGCTCACGCCGGTCGATGCTCAGGGCAAGCCCTTGAAGTGCGGCGATGCTGAGTGCGGCGACGCATTCGACTGGACGTGGACGCAGCACACGGCTTGGCGCATTGATTCCAAGTCCGACAAGAACGTGATTTGGGTTTCGGTCTTCGACAACGGCGACGCCCGCGGCATGGAACAGCCGGCGCTTCCGGAAATGAAGTATTCGCGCGCTGTCATCTACAAGATCGATCAGGTCAAGCGCACCGTAGAGCAGGTTTGGGAATACGGCAAAGAACGCGGCCACAATTGGTACAGCCCGGTGACGTCGCTCACCGAGTACCAGCCTGACAAGAACTCGGTCTTTGTCTACTCCGCCACGGCCGGCGCCGACTTCGACCTTACCACCGGCGCTATGAAGGGTCTTCCCAATCCGTACATTGACGAGTTCCGCTGGGGTGAAAAAGAACCGGCCGTCGAAATTCAGCTCCACAACACCATGGGCTATCAGGCATGGCCCTTCAGCGTAAAGAAGGCGTTCACCGACAACTAACGTTTAATTCAGAGCTTAAACGAGAATCCATCCGAATCCGGCGGCAAAACTGCCCGAGAGGATGATCTGCTCCGCCCGAGGTTGGTATTTCTTCGGACGGAGCTTTTTTCTCGATGGGCGGCGCTACACTTCTCTTTCACCCTTTAGGCGGCTGCGCTTTCCCTCTCATGCTCTGGGATAACGAACAGTCTCAACGGACGGAAGCGGTCTCTGAAGCCGCAGGATAAAAAACACTTGAGGTTTTCATGAGCTCGGCGATGACGACGCAGCGCGCAACATTGATCGGACTTTTGGCTCCGCTTTGCTGGGGGATGGGCGTTTCACTTGTGCGCGGCATTGCCGAAGGCTTTGGACTGGCTCAGGGACAGACGCTTCTGTATATCACCGCTGCGGTATGCCTCTTTTTCGTCATCGGCATTCCGGATCTGCGGACCGTCGACAGGCGATACCTCATTTTTGGCCTGCCGACAGCCAACGCGAGCTCGCTATGCTTCACGCTCGCTATCTTTTTTTCTGCTGGCGGAACGCAGACGATGGAGGCGGCCATGGTGAACTACCTTTGGCCCGCTCTGACACTCCTTTTTGCCGTGGTCTTTAACGGCGTACGGTCACGTTGGTGGATTGCGCCCGGTATGGTGCTTGCTTTCTGCGGGATTGTTGAAATTCTCGCCGGCGGGCAAGGATTTTCGCTCGAGGGTTTTATTTCGCGGCTGCTTGAGCATCCGCTGAGCTACATTCTCGCGGTCGGCGCTGCCGTGACTTGGGCGGCTTTTTCCAGCATGACTCGTGCGTGGGGAGGCTCAACCAATCTGGCCTGCCTGATTTTTTGCATCAACGCCAGCATCTACGGTGTGCTGTGGCTTTGCGGCTTCGGCACCGAAATGGTGGGCGAACCTTCGGCACACGGCTGGATCAGCGTCATCCTGGGCGGCATTGCGATGGGCGGCGCATATGCTGCATGGACGCAGGGCATGACCAAAGGGAACATCACGGTGCTGGCAGCGGCCTCCTATTTCACGCCGGTTCTCTCGTGTGTTTTTGCAGTTTTTTGGATTGGCGCCAAACTCGACAGCTCTTTCTGGACGGGGGTCGCTGCTGTCGTTGTCGGCTCACTGCTCTGCTGGGACGCGACGGCGCGCGGAATGAAGCCGCTCTTGGCGCTTGAAGCTCAGGGCCGAACATCCGCAGCAAACCGCATTTGGCTCCATCTAACCGGCCGCGGCAGCAAACGCTGACACAGCTTCCAGAGTGCCTTTCAACTCACGGCAAAGCTTCGGGCGCCGTGAGCGAGAATGCTGTCAACCCGGCGAAAGAGGAGCAGAAGATCGAGATGCAGAGCGCTTGTTTCAATGGAAAGCGCGCTGCCTTTATCAACGCGTTCCATGTGGCGTGAGACCAGTTCCGCGGCGTCGCTCGAGGATGCAGCTTCGCCTGAAAGGAGATTGTTTCGCAGCTCATTGATCTCCTGCGGATCACTCGTTGAGAGTATTTGCGCGAGGAGCTGCAGGTGCGCAGATACGACGTGATGCTCTTGTTCGAGTTCCTGCGCACCCTGTGCACTGAAAAAGAGCGAGCGGCGGATTTTTTTCTTCCGCAGCAGATCAACGATATCGTTTGTGACTTCGAGCGAGAAGAGCAGTGCATCAGAAACGGCAGAAAGCGACTGCCATTCGATGACGGCCTCTTCCGAAAGGTCGTCACGGATGATGATGTTGAGCGCTTTGGAGACGGTGCGGCAGCGGCGGTCCAGGAGCTTTCGACGCTCTTTAAAGGCCAAGAGTTCACCCATCGGCGGATTTTCATAGATAAGCGGAGTGAGTGCATCCCAGTGCTTGCGAAATAGCTCTGCCGTGCGCGCGTTCTCATGACGCACTTGGACAAGTGCCGAGCTGCTCGAAAGGAGATTTTCCTTTGAAAGCAGATGCGTTTCAAAGTCATCTGTTTGGACCGACACGGGTACCAAACGGTCGATCAGCGCGGCTGCCGGATGAATGAAAGAGAGCCCCACAGCACCGATTACAGTGTTGTAGACCACATGAAATAAGATCACGCCGTCTGCCGGATCTCCGAGAGATGCAAAAACGCTGCCCGCAGCCGGAATAAAGTAAAGGACTGCTGCGCCGGCAGCAAAGCCGCCGACCCGAAAGAAGAAGTTTCCGAGCGGCGCTTTCCGAGCCGCTTTTGATGCGCCGGCTGTTGCGGCTGCAGCCAACAGCGCACTGCCGAAATTCGCACCCAATACGACCCAAAGCGCGGCTGAGGCCGGCAGCAGACCGCTCGCAGTGGCAGCGGCCGTCACGGCGACAACGGCTAGGCTGGAGAAAAATAGGACGGCACAGGCGATGCCGACAGCCGCCGCAAGGAAGGGATGCTCCGGAAGATGCGCCAAGGTTTCCAGAATGATCGGACTGTCGCGCATCGGCTGGGTCGAGGCCATGATGCTTTGCAGCGCCAGAAGAACGAAGGCGAAACCCAGCAGCATCCGGCCGAACTGACCTTCGCGCTTTTCCATTCGCCGCAGGAAGAGAAAAGTTCCTGCAATGAGCAGAATGGGAATAAGACTGGAAATGTTCAGTGTCAGAATGCGTGCGGCCAAGGCACTGCCCAGATCGGCGCCGAGAACGGCGGGCCGCAGCGGCCGCCGAGGGACCCAACCCCCCGCCCACATTCCTT
>OBYM01000907.1_pt1 | contig 14488 bp, 14 predicted proteins | sample 1538191 | NCBI WGS metagenome assembly OBYM01 (sample SAMEA2580165, study PRJEB22360) | human gut metagenome | biome: human gut; feature: human-associated habitat; material: faeces | place: Denmark | collected 2008/2010 | reverse complement strand
TCGAGTCGTTGGGTGAGCGTGTCTTTGATATTAGTTTTGGCGGTGATCCCGCCAGAACTTATGACCGCTTCATGCGCCGGACGCTGCTCCTCCAGCGCATGGAGGATGTGCTCAAGCCCAGAGAGTTGAACTTGGTGCGCTGCTATCTGGGGATCGGCCAGCCCAATGAGCAGGGTATAACCTTTCAGGAACTGGCCATTCGGCTGAACTACAACGGCCCCAGCGGGGCGGAGAAGGCGTATAAGAGCGCTATCCGGAAGCTGAGAAAGCAGCTTCACGGCGGGCTTTATGGATTGTGGTTAGACATCCAAGGGATTATTCGAAAGGCACAAAGCGCCTAAAACAAATAGCGGGTTAGCAGATAATAAAAGTCCGCACTTATAACGCAACCATAGTGCATCAGCACTATTCATGCTATAATAGTTTACTGGCAACGGCTATTAAGATACTTCTGAACTTTTACGCGATTTGCAATTGTTATTTAGTTCGACTGTGTGGAGGAGAAATGAATCGTGGATACGAAGAAGTTGGATAAATGGGCTGACTTGTTGCTGGATACTGGAAAACGCAATAATCTTATAAACTTCAAGGATACAAGAGTATCAACTGCAGAGGTGCTGTTCCCGCCCTCTGATGTGCTTTTTGAAAAGATTGATGGGACTGCTGCCTTTGAAGTGTTTGATCCTAAGATCATAGATGAAGATGATGATTTTGCAGAGGATCTTGCTTCGGAACAACTGCAGATTGCAGTGCCTGAAGAGACCGATGTATCCGACAGCAAGGCTTCTTTTATAGCCCAGTATTCCGGTAAAATCAAGCGGCAAAACCAGATTTTATTGTATAATGCAGCAACAAACCCTCTTACAACGATAAAGAAAATTGATAAAAAGGCGCGAGAATTTATCGAAGAGACCGGCGTGAATGTCGCCTATATGGCATTTGGGTTTATTCACTGGAAAGAAAGTGATTCCTCAAATTTTGTTTTTCGCGCACCTGTTCTGCTGATACCCATTCAACTTGAACAGGCATCGGCGGTCGATCCTTATTTTATCAAGTCCACCGAGGACGATATCATTGTCAACCCAACCTTCGCCTATAAGATGGATGCCGAGTATGGCGTAAAACTTCCTGACTATAGCGACGAAGGTCTAACTGCCTACCTTGAAAAAGTAAGACGCCTTGTTTCAAAACTGCAATGGACCGTATCTTCAGAGTGCAAAATCGGCATTTTCTCATTTTTAAAAATCAATATGTACCGGGATCTGAAGGATAATGCCGCCACCATTCTTGCCAACCAAAATGTTAGGCAGCTTTTGGGGGAGCCGGTCGACTCGCGTGGGATAGGAGAGGAATTCGGAGCATCGTCTGTTATTTCCGATCCTTTGATTGAATTACATAGCGTTGTAGATGCAGATTCCAGCCAAATTGAGGCAATTGAAATGGCGAAATCGGGAAAGAGCTTTGTTCTGCAAGGCCCTCCCGGAACGGGAAAAAGTCAAACGATTACCAATATTATTGCGGAGTGCCTTAGCGATGGAAAAAAAGTCCTGTTTGTTTCAGAAAAATTAGCAGCACTGAATGTGGTTTATGATAAGTTAAAACAGGCGGGGCTTTCAGAATTTTGCCTGGAACTTCACAGCCACAAAGCGAATAAAAAGGATGTCATTGCCGACATCTGCCATACACTCCGTACAGGAAAGAGTGCGGTTTCATCGAAAGCTGACAGCGAGATTGCAATCAAGGAAAAAGCGCAGCACCAACTGGACACTTATGCGGCGGAACTTCATAAACCTCGTAATGTCATCGATAAAAGTCTGTATCAACTTTATGAGCTCTATGCGGCATTGAGATCCACACCTGATGTGGAGTGGACTGTGCCGGAACTTGCATCCAAGGGCGAAGCATACTTAACCGAGACTGTGCCTCTTTTGGAGCAATATGTTGATTATATCGCCTCCATTGGGTATGACTATCGACGGAATCCGTGGTATGGCTATATCAGCCAGGACACATCGTACCAAGCGAAGTCTGATATAAAAAACAGCCTGACTGCTGCAGTGCAGGTTTTGCAGGTGTTGGTCCCACTGGTGGACGAAATTTCCAAACGGTATGGGATCAGCTGCACCAGTCCGGAAGATGTCCGTACATGGCAAAACTTTTTCAGGTTTGCCGCTACATCGGAAATCATTACTCCAGCGCTGTTGCATAAAGAGAATTTTGAAATGGCAAATTCTGCGCTGAGGAATCTGAGAACTCGTAGTGATGATATTTTATCCTGTCGTTCTGTATTGGATTCTGTTTTCGACGAGGATCTCTATCAATTAGATGGCGCAGAATATCATAAAAAACTGACGAAACAGTTCAATGGGACATTTTCCAGGCTTTTTAATACTGAGTATAAACAACTCATGACGGATTTGAGGCTGTGCAAAAAAGATGGAAAAAAGCCCTCTTACAACGAGGCTGTCACGATGACAGAGCGCCTTGCTTACTATCAGCAAAAGAGGAAGGAATTCTTTGAGGCAGAGGCTCCGGTCAAAGATTTTCTGGGATCGGCCTATAAGGGACTTGAAACGGAATGGGATTACGCGACAGAGCAAATGGATGTTCTGCAGACCGTATTTTCCAATGATGTCTCTTTCGGAGCACTGGGGAATTACTCTGATTTCATATCTGAACGCAGGAATTTTGCAGACTATGCTCAACGCCTGGATACAGTATTCAATGACTGCGAGAGGAATGCTTTTGAACAAATTGCACGGTGCTTCGATGACGTGATTTTGGCTATCGACATTACAAATATCTCTCTGCTTTTGGCGCGATTCAATGATTGCCTGAATGCAATGGACAAATTAGATCATTGGTGCCATTTCAGAGATTTGCTCTCCAGATTGGAAGATACGCAGGTTCTAACCTATATTGATAGTGCCATTAGCCAAAATATTGAGCCTAAACACATTGTAGGGGCATTCAAAAAGCAGTTCTATTATCAGTGGATTGATTCGGTGTTATCCAGTACTCCCGTTTTGTCGGCTTTCAATAGAATTTCTCAGGATAATATGATTCGTACTTTTGCTGAGAAAGATACCGAGCAGTTCGAAATCAACAAAGCGAAGATCCGTGCGGAGCTTTCTTCCAAGCGTCCGTCCCTGGACATGATTGCTTCCGGAAGTGCTCTGGCTGTTCTGCTCCGTGAGGGCGAAAAAAAGAGAAAGCAAAAGAGCATTCGAACCTTGCTTGCCGAAACGGGGGAACTTGTCCAGCGGATCAAACCTTGCTTTTTAATGTCACCGCTTAGTGTCAGCACTTTCCTTGCGCCTAACTCTGTGCATTTTGATGTGGTTGTATTTGATGAGGCATCGCAGATTTTCCCGCAAGATGCAATCGGTGCTATTTATCGTGCAAATCAGTTGATCGTGGTGGGCGATTCAAAACAGATGCCGCCCAGCAATTTTTTCAATACTTCTGTCGAAACCGATGATGCGGACGAAGAAACTGGAGATGTCACGGATTTTGAATCTATTTTGGACCTTTGCTCTACTTCCATGCAGCAGCTGCGGCTGCGCTGGCATTATCGGAGCCGGTACGAACAACTCATCATGTTCTCAAACAAGAATTTCTATGACAGCGATCTTGTTACGTTCCCTTCTTCAAAGGCGGACGCTTTGGGCGTTGGCGTAGACTACTACCATGTGGATGGTGTTTTTGACCGGAAAACTCATTCAAATCGGAATGAGGCAGAGTTTATCGTCGATTTAATTTATGAAAACATAGAGAAATACCCAAATCGAAGTCTTGGTGTTGTTGCGTTCAGTGTCGCTCAACAGGATTTGATTGATAAGTTGCTGTCCAAGCGTAGGCAAAACACACCGGAAAAAGAGTTTTTCTTCAAAAATGATGGCAACGAGCCGTTCTTTATTAAGAATCTTGAAACTGTACAGGGCGATGAACGTGATACGATCATATTCAGTATCGCATACGGAATCGACGCACAAGGACGCTTGCTGCACAATTTTGGCCCGTTGAACCGGATTGGAGGCGAAAGACGTCTAAATGTTGCAGTTACCCGTGCGAAATGTAATGTACAGCTGGTTTCTTCCATGCACTATACAGATATTGACTTAAAACGCACATCGGCAGAGGGAGCCAGATTACTGCGAGAGTACCTTGACTTCGCCGAGAACGGCAATATTGCTTTGGAACGTACTGTAAGTGTCAATACTTTTGAGCAGTTTGATTCTGACTTTGAACTTGAGGTATGTGACTTTTTGCGCTCCAACGGATTTTCCGTTGACACACAGGTTGGATGTTCTGGATTTAGAATCGATCTTGGTTTGAAATTGCCGAACAGTTCTGATTATGTGCTCGCGATTGAATGTGACGGAGCAACCTATCATTCTTCTAAGAACGCTCGCGACCGAGACCGTTTGCGGCAGGAAATCTTGGAACGTATGGGGTGGAAGTTTTATCGCATTTGGTCGACTGACTGGTTTAGGAACAGGAGTGTCGAGCAGACCAGGCTCTTAGAGGCAGCGGCCTCTGCTGTGAATCATCCGGTGCAGGAAGTACCCAATCCGACGAATGATTCACCAATAGATACGTTTGAAGAATTTGAAGAGGCTGCAGAAGAACAGGCTTTTACATTTCCTTCTTATCAAGCCGCAGATATTCCAAAACTCAGTCGTCAATATCTCCCACGGAATTTTAAGGGGATGATCAAAGCAATCCTGGAGGTAGAAGCACCTCTCTCGGAGGAACTGCTCCTGCGGCGTATTGTCTGGCTATTTGATCGTGAAAAGGTTACAAAGGTTGTTTGGCAGGCATATGAGCAGCAAATGTACGGATATCAGCGATATGGGATCATTCGTCGGAATGGATTCCTCTATTTAAATGCAGGTAGAGAAATCCAGTTCCGAGCTCCTGGAGATATCGAACGCGATATCAAACAAATCGCTCCGGAAGAATTAGCTGCCGGAATGCTTGAGATTCTGAAGCAGAATGTGACAGCCGATAAAGCTGGACTGTATCGCTCATTAGCGCTACAGTGTGGCGTTAATCGGGTGGGTAAAGCTATCAATGAAGCCTTGGATTCTGCGCTGTTGCTTCTGAAAGATTCTATTGCTATTGATGGTGACCAACTCTCAATAATATAATCTGATAACCGATGGGATGGTGCGCGCTTAAGAAACTATACTTTTATTTGTTGCAGAAAGGAAAATTGTGGTTATGAACGCCGAGCCGGAATACAGAGTTGTACAATGTCCCCAGTGCAATAAGTTTGTGCCATTTGATTGCTGTGAACAGTCGTGTTTTTGCTTGTATTGCGGAACAGAAATTACATTTTTTCTCAGGACGAGCCCACCATAGCGAAAGACGTCAATGAAAAAAGAACATTTGATAACGCAGACATTATTGGTGTAGTGCAAGATGAATATCAAATGCCTACACGCGGCATAGTTGTCACAACGGAACTGGAAAACTCAGTTTCTCTTCAGCAATGTGTCTTATTTATCAATGCGGAAGGAACCTGTATCGGGCAAGGGAAAATTATTGGTATCGAGTACAATGGGCAATTACTTTCATCGGCACAACGTGGAATGAGTGTCGGCCTCTTGGTTGATCCATACTCACTCCATGATTTGGTTGGAAGCATTCTGATTTTTGACAGATGAAATCTTTTGATTGGTAAAATTAAGTTTTAACCAAAACTCCTTTAGATGTTGTTTGAGATAAAAACACCAAACCAACATCCATCCTTAGGTTTTAGTAGAAATGTCTTCTGGCATGGTTAAATCCAAACAAATGGTTTATCTGCATGGATTTTTACCCATATTTTTTCTTATGTAGCAGAATAGGCATCTGTCTCAGCTTCTTCAGCCGACAACGGATGCCTGTTCTCTTCATAATGATTCCGTTCGCTTGCCATTTCCCACGCCAAACGAAAGCCGCAGATAAAACTGTCCACAGAGCGTTCCTCTATCATCAGATTCTGGGCGTCGATGATCCGCAGCACCAGCTTCCGCTCCGGCTTGTCCAATCGCTCAATGAGCTGCCGGTGGCAGATTTCCACTTCCTGTTCGGATTCCGCCATAGGCAGAGGGGTATAGAATCTATCATACAGCAATCTCAGGGTTTCGTTCATGTGCCTCGCCTCCTTGTAGCAAGACAACATACCACAGATTGGCTGATAAAGCCACTAAAATATTTGAATGATTCCTAATCGTTTGGAGGCTTTGAAACATAGGCATAAAAATAACCACAAGCCACTTTGTGTGGCTTGCGGTTATTTCCCCATTTTCGTCTGGGGTGACACCCCAGGGCCTCTCTCAATCGGTCATTCTTGGGTTAATCTCAAGATGTCCTTATGAGGAGTAGCCCTTCGTCGTGTCTTTCTTTTTGGTGTAGTTGAGCAATCCAAATCCGAACCTGTTTTCTGATCGGCCAATGCGGTTTTGAGATCATCAAAAGTGATGGTCGTTGCCCCTTCCTTATAGTTGAAGGTTATCACCATTTTGTCATCGTACAAGAAAATGGCGTTGATAAAAATGTCAATCAGCATCTTACGGTGGGACTTTTGCCGTACATCCAGCTTGCGGAAGCGGTGGAGCCAGAAGGTCATAAACTCGGAGCTGACTTTGGGCTTCGCCATCTTCTCGCAGGCAATCTTGGTTTCCAGTTCCTCTTTCGTGGCTTCCAGTTCTTTCAGACGACCTTTTGTGGACTTGGTCAAGATCCCCTGCTGGATGGCGGTCAGCAGGTTTTGAATGGCCGTGTCTGCCTCCCGCAACTGCTGTTCATAGAGGGGAAGATTGACATTCTCCCTGTCCTGCAAGTCCATCAGCATGGACACAATGGCCTCTATCGCCTCATCGTCCATCACCATTTTCATGGTTTCGCTGACCACCAAATCTTCAATCCATTCTTTGCGGACAGACTTCTTGTGGCACTCGGTGCGCTTCTTCTTGACGGACACGCACTTATAGTAGTGATGGACATTCCCCGTGTGGCTGGTGCCGCTCTCACCGCAGAGGTAGGCTCCACAGTAACCGCAGAACAGCTTGGTTGTCAGCAGATAATCGTCCTCGGCCTTGTGGCGGGCCGGGGCCTTTTTGTTCTTTGCCAGTTTCTCCTGCACCCGGTCAAAAAGGTCTTGGGGGACAATAGCGGGAATGCCGTCCGGCACCACAATGTCCCGATAGGTATACTCTCCGATATAGCGGCGGTTGTTCAAAAGATGCTGTACGCTGTTGTAGGTCATCTTCTGGCCCCGTGTGTTCTTCACACCCTGCTCGTTGAGCCAGTCGCGGATGGCTGTCATGGTAGCCCCCTCGTCGTAACGCTGGAATGCCTCCCGGACAAAGGGAGCGGTAAGCGGGTCAAGCTGGAAGTACTGATCGCTGTCAATCAGATAGCCGATAGGACGAGTGCCGCCGTTATACTTGGATTTCAGGGCATTCTCCGTCATGCCCCGGACTACCTTTTCGGACAGATCGGCGGAGTAGTATTCAGCATATCCTTCCAAGACGCTTTCCAGAATGATCCCCTCGGCCCCATCAGAAATAACCTCGGTAGCACAGACACCACCTTGACCCCGTTCTTTTTCAGAGCGGTTTTGTAGCGGGCACTGTCGTAGCGGTTGCGGGCAAACCTATCCAGCTTCCAGACGATAATCATATCGAACAGGCGCTTGCCACTATCTTTAATCATGTTCTGAAATTCAGGGCGGTTATCAGTCTTAGCGGAAAAGGCGCGATCTATGTAGTGGCGTAGGATGGTGATACCATTCTTCTCGGCAAAGGCAGTACACTCCCGAATTTGCCCCTCAATACTTTCTTCTCGCTGATTATCGGAGGAATAACGGGCATAAATAACTGCTTTCATTTTCTTCAGCCTCCTTGTTTCTACGCATTTTAAAGCCGTTCTAGCAATCAGCATAAGGAATTATATTACCTTAGTGCTGACACACCGCCAGAAGCCGCATAATACTTCGCCTTTTGCGTCTGAAATGCGTAGATATGATACTGATTGGTGGGCGCAAGCAGCTTTCTGCTTGCACACACTTGGTTACTGCATAGCAAAACCGGGGAATGACATCAAGGGCGCGAAGCGTTCATCTTGACCCTTGCACGGCATTCCCCGGCTTTGCTATTTCTTCGTAATGGCCTGCATCAACTTACTTTGCAAATGGCCTTTCATATATGGGTCTACCTGCTTATGAGTCTGACCGCTCTCATCGACTATTGTCCGCAAACAAAGCTTGTTGATATAAGCATCATAGTGCTGCAAAATCTGTTCTATCGCATCGGCCTCTCCTGCGCGGGCTGCCTTAATAACGGATAGAAGTGGTGGGGGCTTGTATTTGCCGCTTGATTTTTTCATGGCAGTTTTCCCATCATTTGTTCCCGCATATTCCGCAAAATACTTGTACGGCGGCGCTGAATGGCACTTCTGGAACAGCACATCCTCCTGCCGATTTCCCGGTCGTTCAGTTCCAGCACAAAGCGCAAAATCAAAAGTCGTCGCTCTGACTGCGGTAGCTTCTCAATGATATTGGCCAACTGCTCATTGCTGATTTGCAGGGTATAACCATCCGCTGAAAGGGTTATGTAATCGCTGGGGTACTGATCTGTCGTACAGATTCCGTCCACAATCGGCTGCGGCAAATAATTTAGAGATACCAGCCATTTGTTTTGACATGAAAATTCCCAAAAACAATCCAGCATTGCATGGCGCAAGACAACTTTGCAGAAGGAATCAAAGCGGTGGCGCTCCGCAGTATCTTCATAGACCATCATGTGGTTCTCCTTTGCATAACGGCTGCAAACGGTCAATTCTCCCGGCCTGAATATCTGAAATATGCTGCTTTATTTTTTCTTCAGGCCAGTCCCACCAGTTAATTTGCAGTAAGGCCGCGATGGTATCATCCGAGAAGCGTTTGCGGATTGTTTTGACGGGAACGCCGCCGACAATCGTATAAGGCGGCACATCTTTTGTTACGACGGCGCGAGTACCGATGATTGCGCCATCTCCAATGGTAACACCAGACAGAATCACAGCCTCATATCCAATCCACACATCGTTGCCGATGATAATATCGCCTTTATTGTCCCATGCGCTCGTAATGTTCTGGACATCCAGTCCCCATTCCTCAAAAAAGATCGGGAACGGATAGGTGGACAAGGATGCTTGTGTATGGTTGGCGCTGGTGAACAAAAACTTTGCCCCGCAGGCGATAGAACAAAATTTTCCAATGATAAGTTTGTCATGGTTGATCGGATAGTGGTACAGTACATTGTTCTTCTCAAACTGCCGCGGGTCATAAACGAAGTCGTTATACATGGTAAACTCCCCGACAAGGATGTTGGGATTTTTGATGACATTTTTCAGATAAACAGTTTCGTGGTCGTTGGTGCGAGGATAAATATTCTCTGGATTCATAACGTTCCCTCCTCTCGCAGTTATGAGAACTCGTATCTCTCAATCTGTGAAAAATGGTTGTTCTCCACATAGTAAACAGTGTGTTCCTTTGCCGAATAAACGAAAGAAACTCTGGTGGCCCAGATTCCTTCCTGTCGGACGGCTTGAAGTGCAGAAAACGCATCGGTGACAGTAAATTGTTTTCCGTAAGTGTTCAGAAGTTGAACAGCCCTTTCGTATCGGTCATCTCCCGGCACAAGGAAGGGCCTTGTGCTTTCGGGTGCAAGGACAGAGTAATTGGTCATCAGCGAATACCGGCCATGATCTTCTCGCCAGCCAATACCCGGTTCAACGATCAGGGTGCGGCCCTGCCTGTCGGACAGCATGGCCTGCATGGTGGCATCCGGGGCATAGACAATCTTCCGTTCCTGCACGATTTGCAGTGCATCATCAAAACTGATTTTTGCCTGCACAAACTGTTCTGTCAGGTCTGCGATTGTCATGCAGTTTTTGGAATCCTGATAGGCTCCCTCCGGGTTTCCGTGAACATACAACAGGGTTCCGACATTTCCGTTGCGGTTCACGCCATGATAGGAATGACGCACCCCATCGGGCCGTAGGATGCCGATATAAAAGCGGTCTTTTTCTGCTATGATTTTGTGATCCCATACGGCAAGGTCAATCTCAAAATTGAAGCCGGTGATGGTATCATCACCTCGGTAGACAAATCGAGTACACATGGTCTTTTCCTCTCTTGTGATGTATTTGTTATTTTTATCGTACTGCCGATGCGAACACTTTTCCATCTACCAGACAATACCGAATCAATCTGTATCAAACAAAAAGCAGGGGCTGCATTACTGCAACCCCTGCCGGTTCATTTCTGATAAATGATTTTACGAATGGCTGATACGGACAGGAAATATTTTTCCGCTAACGCCTCCATAGAGGTTCCGTTCTGAAACTCCTCTACGATTTGGAGGTTTCGTTGCTGCAATTCCTGCCGGTAGCCCGAAGCTTCTCCCCACCGTTTTTGCTGCGCTTGATCGGCGGGAACATAAAGATAGCCCCCTTGAATATAGCTTTGCAATTCCTTGACCAGCGCATCGGGAAGAAGATTTTTTGCATTGATGTATTTCATGCAGGCTTCCTCCTTGAGATAATCGTCAAGCAGCAAAGCCAGCATATTGATTATGCGACGATTTTTACTCCATGCAAACGTCGCAATCCACTGGCTTTGCATGGAGCCGCACTTCGTTGAGTTTTGTCATTCGACACCACTTCTTTCTGTTTCATAGCATCTTTATCATACCACGCGACTTGAAATCGCTCAACAATTTTTTGTAAATAGCGGGTAGAAACGTCTAGTTTGAGCGTATTATTAGCGAAGCAATCAAGAGAGGGTTTGGGATACTCCCAACAAGAAAAATCTCCGCTCCGGCAGCAGGCCGAAAACGGAGATTTTACGGGAGTGTGGCCACACTCCCTATGCTTGCTCTCTTTTAGTTCACCCGGAATGGAAAGGAAGGGGATGTGGGATTTTGTAACGGAATTTGAAGGAGTATGGTGGAAGGCGCAAAGCCTCCGACGGATTGACAGCAGCAATGTGACCAGTAACTTGAAGCTGACAGACCGGATGGAGGGATTATTTGGGCCGAAGGAAAAAGCTAATCAATAACACCACCATACCACAACATCAGATCGAGGCGATAGCTCGCTGCATTTTACCTGATATTCTAGCTTTCTATGAAAGTGAAGAGGGGCAGAGGGAATTTACAAAGTGGCAGGAGCGACAGGCTGAGGAAAACAAAAAATTCAGTTTGTGAAAACAGTATAAAGAAATATTAGGGAGGGCGCTATCTGTTAATAACGTCCTCCCTATAATTTAATCCAGCCTTTTTATAGTTTGTTCAGCCATCTACTCCGTTGGCAAAGTAGATGTTCTTATCGTAATCAGAGTTACGCCTACGAGCAACGAAATTATTACTGATCTGTAGTAGTTGCAACAACTGGCACTGTTTTTGAAATCTGGTCTATTGTATTATACCGTGTTTCCAATTCTTGTACTTTTGAGTCACAACATGATTTAGAAATATATTTTGAAAGAAGGTATTGCAAATAACACCCCTGTACAATATTATCATTCATGGTGTTCATTTCTTACACTCCCTTCACGCATATAATGTGAGTAGAAATACTGAGGATTATACGATTGATCAAAATAGTGCTTACGCTTTATCCAAATAAACCCATCGCCTTTAGTTATCATGCCAACGTCGATGGGACCACCTACAGTACCAATATTATTATCGATTGCAACCTTTCGACGAAGCGACGTAATATTTATCATTGATTCTGCCAACAAAGCAAGTTCCTCGATTGGCAATGTTGCTACTGACTGTGTGATGGGGTGTAAATACTCTTGTTGTGCTTTTGCAACTATCTGATTTATTATATTCGGAGTTGCACTGGAAAGTTTCCCAAGTACTTCTTTTTTCTTGCCTTCCATAAATTGACCATCATCGATACTTTGAAAAATATTCTGTATTTGCTTTGGAATTTCGTTGGCCAGCGCATTTATAAAACCATCATTTATCCCGAACAAGAAAGTCTGCATCACATCTGTTTGGGCAAGAGGACTAATCGTAGCTGTATTATCCTCGGTAATCACTACTTGTTCACGAACAGCATATCTAACGCTATTTGAAATAATTCCAGATAGATGGATGTGCTGCATTTTGGGGAAAATATCATGCTCGCCATATCCCGCAAATGCAATTCCGACATACCCGCTTCTAAAAAAATCCTTATTAAAAATTGTACATACTTTAGCAGTTAGATTATTGAGAACGTTCCCCATAATCCACGGAAACATCTTGGAAATATGTTCTTTAATCTCCCCGCTATAATTGGACAGAATGTATTCCGTAATATCAAAATTTGGAATCAATGGTAAATGGTCGATAAATTCAATTGTTGCACTGATAACACTCTGTTGCACTGCAGCCAGCTCTGCTGGAGTAAGTTCGCGCTTTACTTCGTCAAGCTTCCGAGAAACTGATTGTGCGTAATCCCCGTTTAGTCCATTTAAAAAATCAAGACAGACGCTATTAACATAGCGCGCTTCGTTTTCAGCAAAATGAAATAGCTGTTTATTACAAAGCAGGTATGAAATAAAGTCATTCACATATTCTTCCAAGAAATCAAATGCTTTTTGGCCCAAGTCCCTTTTGTACTGCTTTATTAGAATTTCAACAGGAATTCCCATTACTTCCGCGTTTGAATAGATTATTGCACCTACCGGTGCAACTTTGGAGAGAGCAAACAACTTGTTGGCAGAATTGTGGATAGCAAGATGTGGCCCAATAGTAACAGCACTGTCCGCCGCAAGAGCAATTGCATTTTTATTCATAATACAAATTCCCGCGCTCACGATCATCCCTCCTGTGTTTTTTTGCTTTAACTATAGCAAAATTTCATTGTTCTTTCAATATTCGACATCAAACAACAATGCTATCACTCTCTTATATCTAAGAGACGGGCGCGTCGTGAAAACGGCTATGCCCGCCCTTTTGCGTTTATGGGGCCTGTAGGCCTCTTGAGGTGGGTTTGCGTCTCACTCCATTGCGGAAATAGGTGGCTTCATAACATTCAAAGAAAACAAATAATCCGAACCCATCTCCTATCGGAAACAAGTTCGGATTATATTGGTTTGGTGCGCGAGGCGGGAGTCGAATTAGCGGAGGCGTGTAAAATGGTATAAAGGCGTGTAAAAAAGTGTAGTGTTTTCAAGGCTTTCAGGGGCAAGGTGTAAAATACCGTAAAACTCCAAAAAAGCTCTAAGGGGAAAATTTAGGGGAAAACAAGCGGGCAGTTTCGGCAAAGAAAGAGGCCCCAAAATCGGAGCCTCTTTGTACCGGCGCAGAACCTCACAATTTACTTTGCAACAATCTCCAGATAAAAGCATACCTTGCCGGTATATGTATCCGCAATCAGACTTTCCCTGTCCACAATATCAAAGCTCAGAGTGCCGTACTCAATAGGGAAATTGCTTTCACTGTCAAAAGCCGCCACCTTCGGGAATGACTCCGTTGCGATATTCTCAAAGGAACCATCGGCATTGTAGCGGATCACTTTTGCCAATGCGTCAGACTGTCCCTTTGTCCCGTTCAGGTGGAGAAAGCCGTCACTGCCGAATGATTCTCCGCCGTCAATATAGACATTCAGAATATAGCCGCTGGGAAGATTATTCTCTGTCAGGTGGATCGGCAAAGCTGTACCGTCAGCGTCAAGATCCTTTCTGCTTGGTATGGCAATCTCATACGCGGGGAGACTGGGGCTGTAATCTGCGGAACCGCCGCCTGAATTGTTATCGGAATCCGGCGCGGAATCTGGCTCGCCTTGCTGCGTGAATATTATCACGCTCTCAATCTCACTTCCGGCGGCATAGGCCGTGACGCTGCCCGCGACGCTAAGGCAGAGCAGCATACACAAAAGGACTGCAAATTTTGCTTTCATTTATTCTACCTCCAAATTGACGGCGACCTCTGCGCCGCTTAATTCCTGCTGGCTGTATAAGTCATAGCAGGAGTATTGCAGTATTGCTCCGGTATAGCTGCCGCGTGAAAGCGGCTTTGCTATGGTTATGTTCTCTATCTTCGTATTCGGAGCTATCCTGTCGGATGAATAGAGCGTTTCCCCGTCGAGCAAAAGGGAAAACTCCATAAAGCACCTGTTGCTTTTTGGATTATAGAAATAGACTTTCTGCTCCGTTTGGCCTGCCTTTAGGCAGATTTCATCATACCCCGGTAAGGCGATACTTGGAGTCGCTGGAGAAAGGTCGTCGTTTTCGGTTGCTGCGCCGCTGCTTGTCAGGCCCACTCTCGCCCCAATAAAGGACAGGGCAAAGACTGCGACAGCGGCAAGCAGCAGAAATGCTGTGCGCGTAATCTTTTTCTTTATCATGGTAAATCCTCCTCTGTGCCGGTACAAGAACAGCATACCGACGCGTCGGCAAAACGTACAGGCAAAGCAGGTGGGTAACTGTTACACATTCTGACGCGCCGGATCC
>OBYM01000906.1_pt1 | contig 14494 bp, 11 predicted proteins | sample 1538191 | NCBI WGS metagenome assembly OBYM01 (sample SAMEA2580165, study PRJEB22360) | human gut metagenome | biome: human gut; feature: human-associated habitat; material: faeces | place: Denmark | collected 2008/2010 | reverse complement strand
GTGCTCCGCGTGGTGTCGTTCACGCTGCCGGACGCGGAACAGCTGCACATTCCGCCGGCGGTTACCGAGCTTTATAAAATGCGCAAAGGCCTTGTGCTGATTACCGGTTCTGCCGGCAGCGGAAAGTCTACGACGCTTGCCTGTATCATCGACAGAATTAACCGGAATTTTCATGACCATATCATCACCATTGAGGATCCGATTGAGTTTTTACACACGCACCATAACAGCATCGTCAGCCAGCGTGAGATTTCCCACGACACAGAGGGATATGTGGAAGCTTTGCGCGCCGCGCTGCGCCAGTCTCCGGATGTGATTCTGCTCGGAGAAATGCGTGACTTTGAAACGATTCAGACAGCGATTACCGCGGCGGAAACCGGTCAGCTGGTGCTTTCCACACTGCACACAATTGGAGCGGCCAAAACCATTGACCGCGTGATTGATGTTTTCCCGCCCAATCAGCAGCAGCAAGTCCGGATTCAGCTTTCCATGGTGCTGCAGGCGGTTGTGTCGCAGCAGTTGGTTCCCACGGTTGACGGAGCTCTTCGGCCCGCGTTTGAAGTCATGGTTGTGAACAGCGCCATACGCAACTTAATCCGGGAAGGAAAGACCCATCAGCTGGATAACGTTATTTTTTCAGGCGGCGCCGAGGGGATGATTTCAATGGATAACGATCTGTTCCGGCTGTACCGGGAGGGTGTAATTGCCAAAGAGACCGCCCGGATGTACAGCACTAATTTAGAGGCTATGGACAGGCGGCTGAACATCAGATAATTTTTTGTTTTGATTTAACCCACTGTTGTTTATATGACTAAAATGTGACCGCTTGATCCTATAATAGAGTAGAAAGAAAGGATGAGGTTATGTGAGAACAGTAAAACCACGGATCAGTGCAATGGAAACTCGGGTCGTGCTGCACATTACCTCGTACGAAGCGAAAAATTTTCGGGGATGGGTCTATAACGAACATTTTCAGAAAAAAATCCAGTTTTTTGAACTTTGCGGGATGCTCAACGCAATGGAAAGCCTTTATGACACGCTTTCCTTTCCGCAGGCGACGTTTCAGTCCCGCCATTTCGGAAAAGTGAAGAAAAGTAAAATTATTGCAGGAGAAGCGGTGAATCAAATGGAAATTGAAGAGAAGGATCGCGCCACCTTTGTTGTTCACGTCAAGTTCCGTCAGAACGCCACCTGGCAGGGAACGATTCAATGGGTGGATACGAACAAAACGCAGAGCTTTCGCAGTACGCTGGAAATGATTAAACTGATTGACGAGGCTCTGGATGACGGCGGAAACATGAAGATCAGCTGGGAAGAGTGAACAGAGAAGCAGAGAATAAGCAGGGCTGCCGCAGAAGAGGAAAACAATTTCCTCTTTTACGACAGCCCCACTGTGTTTGCGCTACAAGATCAGTTTTTGTCCGCATGCGGATTTACCGGCACACCGGAAGATTCTGCTGCAATTTTTTCAGAAGGCGACTCTGCTGATGTGTTTGCGTTTTTTTCGTTCGGTGCGGCGGGATTCTCTTCGGTCAGCTTTGCCCGGCATTCCCCAAGCATTTTCTGTGTTCCGGCAGGGAGCACCGGATATTGCGGATCAATGGTTTCCAGTGTTTTTACCAGAAACTGCGAAACCACCAGCCGGGTAAACCATTTTTTATCTGCCGGAACAACAATCCAGGGAGCTTCCGGTGTTGCGGTCGCGTTGATCGCATCGCGGTATGCTTTCTGATATTCGTCCCAGTGAGCGCGCTCCCGAATGTCCGCTTCGGAAAACTTCCAGTTTTTTGCGGGATTATCAATACGGCTAAGAAAACGCTTCTTCTGCTCCTCCTTGGAGACGTCCAAAAAGAATTTGACAACGCGGATGCCGTTTTCCCACAGATATTTTTCAAAATCACGGATCTGCCGGCAGCGGCGTTTGATAATATTGTCGTACAGGCAACGCTGCGGGAGGTTTTGGTTTTTATAAAGCTCATGCACGCGGCCAACCAGCACATCCTCATAATAAGAGCGGTTAAAAATGCAAATTTTTCCGCGCTCCGGCAGCCGTTTCATGCAGCGCCAGAGATAGTCGTGGTCAAGCTCTTCGGCAGAGGGCTGCTTAAAATTCCATACGTCGATTCCCTGCGGATTCATTCCACTCATCACATGCTTGATCGTGCCGTCTTTGCCGGCGGCATCCATCGCCTGAAAAATGATGAGAAGCGCCTCTTTGTTTTCCGCATAAAGACGATCCTGCAGCTCGGTAAGCCGCTTTAGATTCGCCAGCATTTTTTGTGAGGCTTCTTCCTTGCTGCCATAATCGCAGATGTAGGCCGAGTCAAATTTTTTAGGTTCAAACCGCCGGGAGCCGTCAAAGACAAAACGTTCTAAATCCATAGCTGTGGTCATCCTTTCCAAAAGTAAAATCATGATCCAAACCCTGATTTTATTATAATCCTTTAGGAATAAAATGCAAATGCCGTCCGAAGCCGAAAAAGTGACGCGCTTGCCGCCTAAATAGGCGTGTTTGTTTCTGGTTTTTGTCCTTGGGTAGTACTGCCGGATGGCTTTGCCGGTGGTAAATAAGCGCGCCCTTAGTCGGGAACGGCACGGAAAACATTTCTTGTTATGATGCTCTCTTTTTGGTAAAATTACAGCAATTCAACAAACTTATGGTTTCGGAGGCGAGATAATGTTTTTCAAAGAGGTAGGATTGACGGAGGAAAACATAAAAATATTGATTGACTTTTCGAGAGAATGGGAAAAGGAGAATAGCACTTACGGATATAGAGCTAATACGAAGGAGGACTTGACAGGCAACAGAATTTTTTTTGCTTGCGATCATGAACAAGTCATTGGATATCTATTTGGTAATTTTTTTGATTCCAAACGAATGCAGTCTATTATGCCGGATCATACGAAATGCTTTGAAGTGGAAGAACTCTATGTTTCTCCGGGCTATCGTTCGATGGGCATTGGGAAAGGATTGTATTTATTTGTCGAACGCATCTTAAAGGGTGAAGCAGAATATATGATACTGAATACGGCAACAAAAAATTGGAAATCAATTTTTCACTTTTATTTGGATGAAGTGGGAATGGATTTCTGGAGTGCAAGGCTATATAAAAAATTGATATAGACAACTGAACAGCTTGTTTTTTTAAGGATTTTGAAAAGGAGGAAATCAAGGAATTAGAACAGTATCTTGACCGTATCGTTTCCAACTTGGAGCGAACGGAACAGGCATTAAAAAGGAAAGGATGTACACGATGGCAAAAATAAAAACTAAGATTAGTAATGATTACTGTCCACAGGCATTATTTCTTTATGGCACAAAACAGGAAGATGGGCAGCCCCATTTTGGTCTTTTCTGTTGGTTTGGATATTATCATTCCTCAGAAGGGCTCGGGGTAATGGCTTGTATAGGTGAGGAAAAACAGACCAAGGATTTGATACGCAAAAATGGTGTATTTTCAGCTAACCTTGTATCTGAACAGCTGCTGCCTTTGGCAGATTATTATGGTTGTACCTATGGCAGAACCACACCTAATAAGATGAAGTGCCTGCCTACTGTAGAGTGGGGACAAGTGCTAGATGTGCCAACCATTGCGGAAAGCCCGGTTAGTTTTGAACTGGAAGTGAAGAAAGCAATCTCTATGGGAGATGGATCAGATATTTTTCTCTGTTTAATTCGTAATGTAACTCAGGATGAAAAACTTCTGGATATAGAGATTCCCTTTACAGAAAGATTGATGAAGGCTGCTCCGGTATTAGCTCCAGGCGAAAATACATATTCTTCTATTGATGGAAGACATCTCGGAAAATGGGGAGAACCGATGAAAAATCTGACTAATACCAAAGAATAAGCGGCATAATACAAAAAGCATTTTGGAGGAACAGAATACAAAGGTCTTAACATAGTTTAATTTCCCCGGATTCTGGGGAATTAAACTGTCGATTTACCACAATTCTAAACTATCTTCTGCATCTACCCACATTTGCAGATTGCCATCAAGTGCTAATCGGGCATATTCAAGAGGATTGTCTACTGCTAATGCATCTAAAGCACATTGAGAGCAGGGAGTCGTCCGTAATCCATCTTCCGCTACATTCTAGTCAAGCTGTAGGATATATCCGTCAAAGGTAGTGATATCAATACTGTTGTGGTGCATATTGCATTTTGCATATATGAATTTCATATCTTATCAGTCCTTCCTTTGTTAATTGAATGAGAGTGGGTACATTCCCCGCCCCTTTGGGCGTACAAACTAATACCGAACGAAGTGAAGTTGGGGCGAATACCCCGAGGAGGCAACACCCTTGTGGTGTTTGAGTGCTTGCACCGGGGAAGTTTATTTTTCGGAGAAATTTTAGAAAGCATTTCAATCAGTTCTTTCTGTCCTATTCATTTCATGTTATAATTTGTTACAGGTTTTTCGTTCCCTTATTTTTGCCCTTATGAGGGTTCGTAACACGAGGGAAAAGGATATAACATAGGGGAAAGCATAAGGGCAAACTCACTTGCTAAAAATTTAGCATTTTCAAGGGTTTGCGGACTTTCCCAAGATAAGATATAACAGTTAATAAATGCTATAAAAAGTGTCTTATCAGAATTTCGGTTTGTCGGGTCAATAATAATCAGAGGTGTGGCTGTACTTCTGGAATGGCAGCCGTTGTGCATTTCGTAGTCAAAACGATTCTTTACACATTACATCTCAGGAGGACTTTTCATTGAACTTTTATCAGCGTGTTTATGAAGCAGTGAAAAAAATTCCCTGCGGGAAAGTGACTACCTACGGCCAGATTGCGCTGATGGCGGGAAGCCCCCGCGCATCCCGTGTGGTGGGAGGTGCGCTGCACCGCAACCCAAGGTTCCCTGCCACAGAGTGGTGAACCGCGAGGGCAGGCTCGCGCCGGATTTTGCATTTGGTGGGCCGGATGTGCAGAAAATGCTGCTGGAGGCGGAGGGAGTCGCCGTCAGCAGCGCGGGATTGGTGGACTTAAGCCAATATTTGTGGATGGGCGGGGAATGAAGCTCAGATTGTGAGAATACCGCCGTCGCTTTGAAGCAGAATCAACAGCTGGCGCTCCAATCCGGTTTGCGTATCCAGGTAAACCAGCACGGTTTCGCCATTGGCACCGGTGCAGCGAAATTCATAGCAAAACGCTTCGTTTCCGCCCGTTGTAGGAACGACCGCAAGCTTTGGCTCAGCTGCGGGGATTAGCGCCGGGCTTAGCTTTTTGCGTGCTTCTTCGGCGGAAAGCTTTGGTTCCGACAGTTCCCGTCTCATGTGGTTCATCAGGTAACCGCACGCGTCAAACAAAACGACGGAGCCGTTGTCCATCGCGACAGAAACTTTAATCAGATCGGGGTAGCAGGTTACACCGTCCTGCTGCGCGGCAAAGTTGACGGTGCAGATATGATCGGCCACGGAATAATAGCTTTCCTGAAAATCGGAATAGCCTTGCATCGAAAGAAAAATGCGCGCATTTTTGCGGGCGCTTTCGACGGAGATCGCCGATTTTTCCACATTGCGCGAATCAATGACCCGGGCAACATACGGACCGGCACAGGTGACGTCCATGGTCATGCTTCCCAGCGCAAAGGAGTATACCGCCAGATTACTTTCGCTTTTTCCAAGCGAGGTCAGTTCTCCGGCCGAAACGTTGCCAAGCGAAAGAAAGCTTTTTGCAGCAGCGGCAGCGGCGGTTTCACCGTAATCGGTTTTCCCCTCTGTCATGCGCGGCGTTTGCTGCAGAATATGATCGGAAAACGGTCCGTCGTAAATCAGCGTGGGGTAATCTTCAAATCCGGCTTCCATCTCCCGAAAGCCGTCCGTCACAGTCGGCAGCACTTCGTCTTCCTGCGAAAGCCTTTGAATAAAGTACCAGTCCCCGTTTTCACCCGAAAGCAGCTCGGCAGTACAGTCCTGCAACGAGGCGCTCAGCGTGCGCGCATAGCTGTGCAGCGAGGTGAGGTTGTCGTAATCTTCATCTCGAAGTTCTTCACCGGCGGAAAGCCTGCCCGAAAGCGACACGGCAAATTCACCGGTCTGAGAAAGAAAACGATAGATTTTGTCAAGCGGCGTTTGATCCAGCGGCAGCTGGGAAAGCGCCTCCTTGGCACAGCCAGCGTCGCGAAGCAGCCGCGCGGCCAACAGAGTCTGCTCCGGCAGCGAATTGGAGTACAGGCTTTTGGTCAGCGCGGTTTCAATATTGGACAAGTAAGTGGAAAGTTCCTCTAAGGAGCGGCGGCAGCTGTTTTCCAACCGGGTACGGTAACGGTTTGCTGTGGAATATCCCACATAGGTAAAGCCGCCGAGAATCAAACGCCCGGGCAGCGCACGGCAAAAAAAACTGCCCAGCCGTATCACTGCTCTGCGATTTTCGTGAAGTTTCATTTCGAGACCATTCCTTTCATCAAATCCGGATGTGCAGTCTACGGAGTGCTTTTGCTATTTTACCCGTTTTTCGGTGAAACATGAACCTTTGCCCGAAGAAAGTTCATAAAAAGTTGCGCCTCTTCTGCGGGTGAACAGGAGGATGAGTGTCTGGCAAGGTCAAATGCTTGTCAGGCAATCTATTAAATTATATTATAGATTGTCTAACAATAAAGTATTTTACTTATAGATTTTCTTTCGCTATAATAGCAGAAGGCCGGGCTGTGCGCAGCAGTTCCGGTATTCTGCGAAAAGGAAGCGACTCCAATTGATTACGGATTTGACACAAGGCAGGCCCGGAAAAGTGCTTTGTCGGTTTTCGATTCCGATGCTTGTCAGTGTGGTGTTTCAGCAGCTGTACAACATTGCGGACAGTGTGATTGCCGGAAAATTTGCGGGAGAGGACGCGTTGGCGGCAGTGGGCGCATCTTATCCGATTACAATGATTTTCATGGCAATTGCGGTGGGCAGCAACATTGGCTGTTCGGTTGTTGTTTCGGGGTTTTTTGGTGCACGCGATCTGAAAAGTATGAAAACGGCGGTAACAACAACTTTTCTGGCGTGCGCTGCAATTTGTGCGATGCTCACAACTGTGGGGCTGGCCGGGTGTTCCTGGATGATGCGGACGATCAGTACGCCGGATAATATTTTTGCCGACGCGGCGCTCTATTTGAGAATTTACATCATTGGGCTGACGTTTCTGTTCTTTTATAATGTCTGCACCGGAATTTTTACTGCGCTCGGCGACAGCAAAACGCCGCTATATTTCTTAATTGCGTCTTCGCTTGGAAATGTCGCGCTTGACTTGTTGTTTGTTGCTCAATTTCATTGGGGAGTGGCAGGTGTGGCGTGGGCCACGTTTTTGGCACAGGGAGTTTCTGCGGTGTTGGCGATGATTACGCTGGTGACGCGTTTGCGCAAAATACAGAGCGGGAGTTTTCCCTTTTTTTCGTTATCCATGCTGGGGAGGATTGCAAGGATCGCTGTGCCGAGTATTTTGCAGCAAAGTTTTATTTCAATCGGTAATCTGTTTATTCAAAGCATGGTGAATGGTTTTGGGTCGGCGGTGATCGCAGGCTATTCCGCAGCGATTAAGCTCAACACCTTTGCCGTTACGTCGTTCACAACGCTGGCAAACGGGGTTTCCAGTTTTACGGCGCAAAATCTCGGCGCAAAAAAGGAAGAGCGTGTTCAGAGAGGATTTCGTGCCGGAATGGGGATTGCGGCAGCAGTGGCAATCCCTTTTACCGTGGTGTTTTTTTTCTTCAGTCGCGCAATGATGAATCTTTTTATGGATCACGGCAGTGAGCTGGCCATGCAGACCGGTATTACGTTTTTGCGGATTGTTTCGCCGTTTTATCTGGTTGTTGCAGTTAAGCTGATGGCGGATGGGGTACTGCGCGGAGCCGGCGCAATGAGCTGGTTTATGACTACGACCTTTACAGATCTGGTTCTGCGCGTCATTCTGGCCTTTGTTTTTTCCGGTGCGCTCGCCATGGGTGCAGTTGGAATCTGGATTTCGTGGCCGGTTGGCTGGAGCACCGCGAGCGTGATTTCATTTTTCTTTTACCGCAAGGGCGTGTGGCGCAGAAACCCGCGTCCACAAAATGAGAGTGTGCTGGAGACCTTTGATGTTGCGGAAGAATCGGCGGAAAGCGACAGTATTGTCTGAAAACCGAATGAAAGCGGTCAAAAAACATCCGAATTGCTATATTTTTTTTCGATTATACTATTTGGATTATATTTTATCAAAAAATACCGCCCGCTAACAACAAGCGGGCGGTATTTGCATGACCGGGCGATCAGGCGAAAATCAAAATGGGCTGCCAAAAACACCGTTGCGGTAGCCCATTGAATCATACAGGAACAGAAGTTGCGGATCCGACTTATTTCTTTCGCTTCAGCAGTACGACGCAGACAGCCGCAGCGGCAATTACAACGGCTGCGCCGATGCCGACCCAAATCCACGGAAAACTGTTTTGAGGCGCGGAGCTTTCTGCGGGGGAAGAAGGCGCTTCAGCCGGTTGGGAAGAGGAATCGCTCGCAGTCGGCTTGGTGACGGTCAATTCCGCGGCGTAGCTGGTCCCGGTATTGGTGATCACCGTAGTGGGGTTGCAGATAGAGGCGCGGATCTCGGGATCACGGACAAGCTGAGAATAAGCAGGGGTACCCAAAATCACGCGGTCGGGCAGGGTCTGCGCTTACAGAGGGAATCGCGGCGGTCAGCAGCCCAAGCACTGCAAAAGCTGCAATTCATTTTCTCCATTTCATATGTTGTCAGGTTCCTTTCATGGTGGTTTCAGGTGATTACAGAAAAAAGCCGAAGAGCAAAGAACGGGGTTCACGCCGACGGCAAAATACCGCACTTGAAAAAGGGTATACTTTCTCTTTTCTATTTTATCAGAGCCACACCTGTTTTTCTCATCATTTTCTCGCGAAAGATTAGCCGATTTTATAAGTTTTTTTAATTAGTATTCCGCTGTTTCTTCCTGCTGCGGATAAAAACAGTAAAAAAAGCTAAGCCTGTTGTTTCCGAAAGGCTTAGCTTTTGCGTTTGTTTATCTTGTGACTTCAACTTAAAAGGCCAACGAAAAGGGAAGGAACCCCCTGTGCGGCAGCCAATGGCAGCGGGAGCAAGATTAGTTCTTCAGGCTCTGCAGCGGGGCAGGAAGACGACCGCCACGGGAAATGAATTTTGCCGGAGAGCAGCTATTAACCGGCATGACCGGGCCGCTGCCAAGCAGCCCGCCGAAAGAAAGTTCTTCGCCGACTTTTTTACCAATCGCGGGAATCAGGCGGACGGCCGTCGTTTTGGAATTTACCATGCCGATGGCGGCTTCGTCGGCAATGACACCGGAGATTGCTTCGGCAGTAATGTCGCCGGGGACAACGATCATATCCAATCCGACAGAACAGACCGCGGTCATCGCTTCCAGCTTTTCGATGGTCAGCGCGCCGCAGCGGGCAGCCTCGATCATGCCCTCGTCTTCGCTGACCGGAATAAATGCGCCGGAAAGACCACCAACGTGAGAAGATGCCATTACGCCACCCTTTTTCACAGCGTCGTTCAGCAGAGCGAGGCAGGCGGTGGTTCCGGGCGCACCGCAGCGCTCCAGCCCCATTTCCTCTAGGATCCGCGCAACAGAATCGCCAACGGCGGGTGTTGGCGCAAGGGAAAGGTCGACGATGCCGAACGGCACCGAGAGGCGCCGCGCTGCTTCGTTTGCGACGAGCTGACCCACGCGGGTGATCTTGAACGCGGTGCGTTTGACCGTTTCAGCCAGTTCGGCAATGTCGCAGCTGCCGGCTTTATGAATGGCGGCGCTGGCAACGCCCGGGCCGTGGAATGCGCCGGCCATAAAGGGATTGTCCTCCGGTGCGTTGCAGAATACTACGAGCTTTGCCGCGCCGATACAGTCGCGGTCGGCGGTAATTTCGGCTGTGCGGCGCACGATCTTGCCCATCATCGCAACGGCGTCCATGTTCAGCCCTGTTTTGGTGGAACCAATATTGACCGAGGAACAGACGTGCTCCGTTTCGCTGAGCGCCTCGGGAATGCTTTGAATCAGCGCGTAATCGCCGGGGCCGAAGCCTTTGTGCACCAACGCGGAATACCCGCCGACAAAGTTGACGCCGATGGTTTGCGCGGCGCGTTCCAGCGTCCGTGCAAATTTGACCGGATTTTTTGAAGGGCAGGCCGCCGCCACCATGGCGATCGGCGTAACGGAGATGCGCTTGTGCACGATCGGCACGCCGTATTCCGCGGCAATATCGTCGCCGGTTTTGACCAGATTGCTCGCATAGCGGCAGATCTTGTCATAAATTTTGCCGCAGGCGGCGTCGATATCAGGATCGATGCAGTCCAGCAGCGAAATACCCATGGTAATGGTGCGCACGTCAAGATGTTCTTCCTCGATCATCTTGAGCGTTTCCAGAATATCCTTGGAATTTATCATTGAAAAGCTCCTTCCGTAATGTTGAATTCAGATGCGGTGCATCGAATTGAAGATATCCTCGTGCATTACATGGATATCAAGCCCTTGTCCCGTCCCCAGCTGAGTCAGCCGGTCGGAAAATTCAGCAAATGGGATAGAGCTCTCCGTGAATTCGACCATCATAATCATGACAAACATATCCTGCAGAATAGATTGTGTCACATCGGTGATGTTCATTTTTGAAGCGGCACATTCGGCGGAAACCGCTGCCAGAATGCCAACCATATCCTTGCCGATTACAGAAATTACTGCGCGCATTTCATTTCCCTCCAAGTGTTAAATGTGGTGTTTTCTTGTTATTTATCATACCACAAAGCGCTTGTTTTTGGAACAGGGAAGACGGAATTTTTCTTCGGCAAAAGCGGACAAAAAACGGAGCAGCCTTCGTTTTTTACAAAGGCTGCCCCATTGCGCTTATTTTGTTTTTAGAATGTCAGTGTCGGGGAACAGCTCCCCGGTTTATGGCAGGGCAGGTTCCACGCTGGAAGCGGCCTGATCGGTCTTCCCTGTCAGGAGAAGATCGGTGCTGTTGCGGCCGAAAACATATCCCCAATGCTTTAACTGAGAATGACTATTAACTACGGAGTTCCGGTAGGTTCTTCCTAAAACACCTGTTGAGAACAACCTCAATTGCAATGTTTAAATGCGCACGGGATATCAAGATTGCAATTATTTACCATGATTATAAAATATTTTACAGCAATTTAGCAGGTAAAAAATTTAACTGTTATTACTAATAAAATAGCACAAAAAATAAGGAAACTATTATTCGTGTTGTTGTGGAGTAAAATTTTGAGTTATTATCACAGAATATAACTAATTGCATGTGATTTATTATCGCCTAAAAGAGTGCATTTCTTTTGCGATTTCATCTTCTTTGTGCTATGATTAAAAACAGAAATGTTTGAAACAAACGGCACTCTATAGTGAAAGGATTGTGTTTTTATGAATTCCCACATTCTTTGCGACTGCCATATGCATACCAGCCGTTCGTTTGACGGCAGCAATACCGCGCAGGAAATGGTTGGCCGTGCCGCGGAACTGGGCATTCCGGTGATCGCGCTGACGGATCATTGTGAGATCAACGAGTTTTATTCCACCGGCTACTGCAGCTCGGTTCCCATGGCGTGGCAAGCGGCGCATGAACAGCAGAAGCTGCGGGCGGGCGATTTGCCGGAGGTTCTGGTTGGCATTGAAATTGGTCAGCCGAGTACGAATTATGAGCTTGCCGAGCGAGTGCTTGCCGCACACGAATATGATTTTGTGCTGGCTTCGGTGCACAACCTGCTGCACACACCCGATTTCTACTATCTGAGCTATACGGAGGAAAACGCAGCCTTTCTTCTGGAGCATTATTTTAACGAGCTGTTGCATATGGTGCAGTGGGGCAATTTCGATTCGCTGGCACATCTGACCTATCCGCTTCGATACATTACCGGTGAATTCGGCATTCGGGTTGACCTGAACCGGTATGCCGGGCGAATTGACGAAATTCTCTCATTGCTGGCGCAAAAAGGAAAGGCGTTGGAAATCAACACCTCGGGACTGCGGCAGAAGATCGGAATAACGCTGCCGCATCTCGAGTTGGTGAAACGCTTTCGTCAGTTAGGCGGCCAATATATCACCGTCGGTGCGGACGCCCATTGTGTGGAGGATCTTGGAAAAGGGATTCCGGAAGGAATCGAGATTGCAAAACAGGCGGGCTTTGACGCTGTGATCGTTTATCGGCGCCGCCGTCCCTGTGAAATCAAAATCTAAAGGATTTTGGGAGAAACGGCGGTAGCGTAAGCCGCAAGCAGTATTCTTTTGATAAAGAAAGTGTGTTGAAGGGAGAAAGTTTAATGGATTTTAAATTCGCGGGAAATGTTGAACAGTTGTCGGCAGGGATCGATATTTTGGCAGAGGATTATGGTTATACAAGAAGCGAGAACGGGATGCCGGTTGAGGTTGCCCGGGGAGATAACCTTTTTGTTGCGCTGAAAGACGGTACCGCACAAATTCACTATAGTAAGCCGTGCGAGTTTTTCCGTGCGCTTGGTATTTTGCTGCAAAGACTTTCAGCCGGTGAAACAGACTTTGAGGTGAGTGAAACAGCTTATTTTGATACCTGCGGAGCAATGATAGACCTTTCTCACGGAGCGCTGATGACCATTAATGCCATTAAGAGCGTTCTGCGTAAAATGGCGATTATGGGACTGAATATGTTTATGTTGTATCGCGAGGAATCCTATGTTGTGCCGGAGTATGAATATTTCGGTTATATGCGCGGCAGGCATACCGATGAGGAGATTCGAGAAATTGACAATTACGCCTGGCAGTTGGGAATCGAAATTATTCCTGCGATACAAACATTGGGACATTTGTCAAATACGCTGCGCTGGAACCAGTTTTCGACTGTAAAAGATACATGGGACTGTCTGTTGGTCGGTGAGGAGAAGACTTATGAATTTATTGAAAACATGGTGAAAGCAGCGATTCGTCCGCTGCGAAGCAGGCGGATCCATATCGGTTTTGATGAAACCATGAGCCTCGGTTTGGGGAATTATATTTTGAAAAACGGATACCGCCCCCGGATGGATATTTTTTGCGAACATTTGCAGAAAGTTGCGAAAATTGTGGAAAAATATGATCTTGAGCCGATGGTGTGGAGCGACATGTTTTTTCGTACAGGCGGCTCAACAGAAAGCTATGCACTGGACAATTTGCACATTCCACCTGAAGTGATTGAAAGAATACCTGCCAATATTGAACTGGTGGAAGCCAATTATTCGCTGACCGACGAGGAACAGTGCTGCGAACGTTTCCGTGCCCACCTGGAAACGGGCAGAAAAACGTGGTTTGCCGGTGCGGTGCATGACTGGCATGGTTTTTGCACGAATTATTACCATACCATTCAAGCCTCTGATGCAGCGTTGAATGCCGCTAAAAAAGAGCAGATCAAAAATGTTTTTGCGACAACATGGGGCGATGACAGCCCTGAGCGAGATTTTTTCTGCAATTTACTCGGTTTTCAATTTTATGCAGAGCATATGTATTGTCAGACACCGACGCTTGCCCGTGTAAAAGAACGATTTGACTTCTGTGGAAAATGCAGCAGCGAAATGATTCTTGAAATTGCAAATATTGATAACCCGGAAAATATTGAAAGTGGATCGACGCACAGCGGCTGTGAGATTATTCCCGATTCACAAAAGAGTTGGTCAATCCATCAAAATACCTGATGTGGCAAGATCCGATTGCCGGTTTATTCGATACGGAAGCTGCTAAATTGGATTTTGAAACTCATTTTATTCGGCAGAAGGAAAAGCTGCAGTCCTTTACAGGCCAATACCCCGAATTGAACACCACTTTGGAATTTTATATAAGTCTTTGCGACGTGCTTTCTGTAAAATGCGGTTTCGGTCTCCGGCTGAAACAATATTATGATGAAAAAAATGATAAGAAGCTTCGCGAAATCGTTGATCGGGAGATCCCTTTGCTTTTGCAGAAGGTAGAGAAGCTGTGGCTGGTCAACCGTAAACTTTGGTTTGAACGGCACTGTGCCTTTGGCTTTGAAGTTTTGGAACGGCGCTATGGCTGTTTAATGCTTCGCCTGAAAACCACGGCATACCGCGTTTCAGAATTCCTTGCAGACCGGATTGAGAAAATTGAGGAGCTTGAGGAAAAACGGCTTCCTGCGACCAAGCAGACAGAGCACGTGGCATATTTTAATGACTATCTGCTTACTCATACTGCTTGGGGAAGATGAACCAAAAGCGTTTTTCGTTATGCTTAGCGCCGCACGAATGATTCAAAGCGGTAATGTTTTGCGATTTGCAACCTATAGTTGCGCGATTTGAAAACCGAAATTGGTGGCGTGAAAAGATCGCTCCTGATATAATTATAACATTAAATTTCATATGGTTAATCAGGAGATTCGGGCGATTTACGGATGGAGGGGTTTACGATGGATCAAGCAATTGCAAACCGTTTTTATGAATATCGAAAAAAGAGTGGACTTTCTCAGGAGGAGCTGGCGGCCAGACTTGGAATCAGCCGCCAGTCTGTTTCCAAGTGGGAGCGCGGGGAGGCTTC
>OBYM01000904.1_pt1 | contig 14497 bp, 10 predicted proteins | sample 1538191 | NCBI WGS metagenome assembly OBYM01 (sample SAMEA2580165, study PRJEB22360) | human gut metagenome | biome: human gut; feature: human-associated habitat; material: faeces | place: Denmark | collected 2008/2010 | reverse complement strand
CGGAGAGAAGGACGGCGTCGGCGGCTCCGGCGTGCTGTCCACCATCGGAACCATCTGCGTGATCGGTCTGGGGCTTGTGGGTGCGTATCTGGCCTTCAATTCCTTTATGCGCTCCCGCATCCGCGCCCAGCGCCGCCGGAGACGGGCAGAACGCAGGAGGAGCCGGTAACGATGCTGAACTGGGACGGACTGAAAAGCGTCTGCGCCGACTGCACCCGCTGCGGCCTGTGCGAGACGAGACATAACGTGGTGTTCGGCGTGGGAAAAGAGGACGCGGACATCATGTTCGTGGGGGAAGGCCCCGGCGAACAGGAGGACTTGAAAGGCCAGCCTTTTGTCGGCCCGGCGGGAAAGCTGCTGGACGACATGCTGTGCATCATTGACCTGAGCCGGGAGACGAACTGCTATATTGCCAACATCGTCAAGTGCCGCCCGCCCCACAACCGTGACCCGCTGGAGACGGAACAGGACGCCTGCATCGGCTATCTGCGCAATCAGGTGGCGCTGGTAAAGCCGAAGATCATCGTCTGTCTTGGGCGCATCGCCGCCAAGCGGCTGATCGACGCGGACTACCGCATTACGAGGCAGCACGGCCAGTGGGTGGAACGGAACGGCGTCTGGATGACGGCGATATACCACCCGTCGGCGCTGCTGCGGGATGTATCCAAGCGCCCGGAGACCTTTGATGATCTGCTCGCCATCCGGGCAAAAATCCGGGAAATAGATGCAAATATGTGAAAAATCCGCTGTTTTCGGAAACGAAAACAGCGGATTCTGCTCGTTAACAAACGGAATCGTTGCTGCCTTATGAAGAAATTGCATTATGGCTGCCGGTGACGGAAAACTCTACCCACTCGGCAATGTTCGTGGCATGGTCGCCGATGCGCTCAAAGTATTTGGCGATCATCAGCAGGTCGAGAGCGTATTCTCCCTCGGCGGGGTTCTTGGCGATCATATCGATCAGACCGCTCTTGATCCGGGTGAAGTAGTTGTCCACCACGTCGTCGTGCATCTGCACGGCCTTGGCGAGATATACGTCCTGCTTGACGTAGGCGTCCACGCTGTCCGTGACCATGGCAATGGTCTCCTTTGCCATCTCCCGGATCTTGGGGTATTCTTCATGGGGATGGGCGATCATGCAGGGGATGATCTCCACAATGTCCTCCGCCTGATCTCCAATACGCTCCATGTCCGTGATCATTTTCAGCGCGGCGGAGACGGCACGCAGGTCCCGCGCCACCGGCTGTTGGCGCAGAAGCAGACGCATACAGATGGTCTCGATGGTGCGCTCCTCTTCGTCGATCTTCGCGCCGACCTTGGAGACCTTCTCCCCCAGCTCTTTCGTGTAGGAACCCAGCGCCTGGGTGGCAAGGGAGATGATCTCCTCGCACAGGGAACCCATTTCCGTCAGTTCCTGATTCAGCAGCAGAAGCTGCTCTTCAAATAATTCCCGCATTATCCGAACCTCCCCGTGATGTAATCTTCTGTCCGTTTGTCCAGCGGCTGAGAGAAAATCTGTTCCGTTCCGCCGAATTCCACCAGCTCGCCCAACAGGAAGAACGCGGTGTAATCAGAGATACGGACAGCTTGCTGCATGTTGTGGGTGACGATGACGATGGTATAGTCTTTCTTGAGAGACGCGGCCAGTTCCTCAATTTTCAAGGTGGAAATGGGGTCAAGAGCGGAGGTCGGCTCGTCCATCAGAAGTACCTTCGGCTCCACCGCCAAGGCTCTTGCGATGCACAGCCGCTGCTGCTGGCCGCCGGAAAGACCCAGAGCATTCTTTTTCAGCCGGTCTTTTACCTCGTCCCAGATGGCGGCGTCCCGGAGGGAACGCTCCACGATCTCGTCCAGCTTGGCCTTGCTGTGAATGCCGTGGGTGCGGGGGCCGTAGGCGATGTTGTCGTAAATGCTCATGGGGAAGGGGTTGGGCTTCTGGAACACCATGCCCACTTCCTTGCGCAGGTTGTTGACCTCTGCCTGAAAAATGTCCTTGCCCTCGTAGCGCACGTCTCCCGTGATCCTCACGCCGGGGATCAGGTCGTTCATGCGGTTCAGGGTTTTTAAGAATGTGGATTTGCCGCAGCCGGAGGGGCCGATGAGGGCGGTGATGCTGTGCTCCGGGACGGCAATGTTAATGGATTTCAGTGCCTGGGTATCCCCGTACCAGAGGCACAGATTTTTCGCGGTAATGATGTCAGCCAATTCGATTCTTCCTCCCATAATACTTACTTACCAGAGACGCGGACAGGTTAATGAGAAATGCCAGCACCATCAGAATGGCGGCAATGGCAAAGGCGACTCCGAATTCTCCCTGCTCCTTGGCGTAGACGTACAGGGCAACTGTCAATGTCGCGCCCGCGCTGTTTCTCGCAGCCCAGAAGCCGCCCACCACATGGGCAAACCCGGCGGTGAACAGCAGCGCGGCAGACTCACCCAGAATGCGGCCGATGGAAAGGATGCAGCCGGTGACGATTCCGTCCACGCAGTTGGGAAGCACCACCGTGCGGATGACCCGCCACTTTCCCGCGCCCAGACCGAACGCGCCCTCCCGGTAGCTCTGGGGCACGGTTTTCAGGCTTTCCTGCGTGTTGCGCATGATGGTGGGCAGGTTCATGATGACGAGGGTCAGCGCGCCTGCCAGCAGGGAAGTGCCCATATTGTTGGAAAACAGCAGCATACCCACAAGACCGTAGATGATGGAGGGAATACCGGAGAGGGTCTCGGCGGCGTACTCAATGACCGCGACGACCTTTTTATTGTGGGCGTACTCCGTCAGATAGATCGCCGCGCCCACGCCAAGGGGAAGCACCAGAATCAGGGTGTAGATGATGATGTACAGGGTATTGAGAATGTCCGGCAGAATGCCAATGCGGTCGGCAAGGTAGCTGGGCTTGGTGCTGAGCAGCTCCCATGTGATGTTGGGAATGCCCTTCGCCAGAACGTAGACCATGAGAAACAGGGTCAGTCCGGCGGTCAGCGCGGTGGCAAGATACATCCCGCCCCGAACCGTCCAGAGAAACAGCTTTCGTTTTTTGGAAATCATTTCGATTTGTCTCCCTTCAGGAAGAAATTCAGAGCGGCGTTAATGAGCATGATGAACAGGAACAGCACCAGCGCGATGGAGAACAGCGCCTGTTTTTGCAGGCCGCTGGAATAGGACATTTCGCTTGCCACGGCGGTGGTGAGGAAGCGGACGCTCTGAAACAGGGAAGTGGGCATATTGGGGACGTTGCCTGCCACCATCATGACGGCCATGGCCTCGCCGATGGCTCTGCCCACGCCCAGCACTACGGCGGCGGCAATGCCGCTTTTGGCGGCGGGGACGGAGACACGGAAGTAGGTCTCCTCAGGCGTCGCGCCCAGCGCAAGGGAAGCGTCCTCGTATTCCTTCGGCACCGCTTCCAGTGCAGTGATGGACATTTTGATAATGGAGGGCAGAATCATCACAGCGAGGACGATGATGGCGGCGAACAGGCTGGAGCCGTCGGGAATGTGGAAGAGCTTCCGCAGTCCCGGCACCAGCACCATCATGCCGACAAGGCCGTAAACCACGGAGGGAATGCCCGCCAGCATGGAGACTGCCTGCTCCATAAAGCGCTTGACGGGCTTTGGCGCCATTTTCGCCAGATACACCGCCGTCAGGAATCCGATGGGTACGCCGATGATGACAGCCCCGGCGGTTCCGTAGACGCTGGTGAGAATGAAGGGGAGAATGCCGTATTCCGGCTGCGCCGCCGTGGACGCCCATTTCTTGCCAAACAGGAATTGGAACAGACCAATCTGACGGATGGCGGGAATGCCGGAAATGATTAAATATATGGTGATCAGAAGCACGCAGCCCACGGTGATCAGTCCGAGAATCAGAAAAATACCGTGGACGACGGCCTCAAAAATGTTTGATTTATGTTTCATGTTATCAGCCTTTCGAGAAGGTTTACCATCTTACCGAATTGAGAAAACGGCAGTTGGCTCCCCCGATGGGGGAGCCTTTGTTCGCTTGTTTTAGCCGTTGGCGGGAACCACGCCGGAAGCGGTGATGATGTCATTGGCCTGACCCTTGGTGGCATAGTCGAAGAACGCCTGAGCAACGGGGCTGAGTTCAACGCCTTCCTTGGTGACCAGCACGAAGGGACGCTGGATGAGGTAGCTGCCGTCCTTGACGGTCTCCTCGGTGGGAGTCACGCCCGCGACCTTCAGAGCTTTGACGGAATCCTTGACGGAGGCGAGAGAGGCGTAGCCGATGGCGTCGGGGTTCTGCGCGACTGCGGTGATGACGTCGCCGGTGGAGGTCAGCTCCTGACGGTACTTGCACTTGTCAACGGTCTCGGTCAGTTCCTCGAAGCCGCTGCGGGTGCCGGAGCCGGCTTCACGGCCGACCAGAACAATCTCAGCGTCAGCGCCGCCGACCTCGGACCAGTTGGTGATCTCGCCGGTGTAGATCTTGGCGATGGTCTCGATGTCCAGATCTTCCACGGTGTTGGCGGGGTTGACGATCATGGCGATGCCGTCGTAGGCAAGGACGGTGCCGACCAGACCGGACGCAACCTCGGAATCCTTCAGCGCACGGGAGGACAGGCCGATGTCGCAGCGGCCTTCGGACACGGCGGTGATGCCGGAGCCGGAGCCGGTGGGGTTATAGGTGAAGTTTACGCCGGAGTTCGCTTCCATGAAGGCTTCGCCCAGAGCGCCGATGACCTTCTCCATGGAGGTGGAGCCGTCGGTGGCGACGGTGCCGGAGAGCGCGGCGGGGGCTTCGGTCTGAGGAGCGGCGGTCGTCTGTGCCGCAGTCTCGGCAGGAGCGGCCGTTGTGGCGGCGGGCTGGCTCTGAGAGCAGCCGGCCATGGCGACAACAAGCATGGCAATCAGTGCAATGGAAATGACTTTTTTCATAATCTTACTTCTCCTTGTAGGCTTTATTTTTGATGTACTCGGGATTTATCCTACGATTCGCATTTTACTAGTTTAATGTAAATTCCAAAATCTTCGCTATGTAAAATCAAAATCAAAAAGCAAAGCGAATTGTAAAAAATGAAAAGTCCTTGACAGAGACGCACGATTCTTCTAAAATAGGAGTGAAGGGTGATACCGCCCTCCATTGGATAGACAATACTTTCGCGGAAAAGGAGACGCTATGTATCGTATTTTGGATTTGAATCCCCAGCTTGAGCCTTTCGCCGGGGATATTGATTTGCGGATGCACCTGTACCGGTCGGCAAAAAAACGTATTCTGTCCGAGGGACAGAGCCTGAATGATTTTGCCAACGCTCACATGTACTTTGGCTTCCATCACGTGGATGGCGGCTGGTACTACCGGGAGTGGGCGCCCAGCGCCTACCAGCTGTATCTGGAGGGCGAATTCAACGGCTGGAACCAGACCTCCCACCCGCTGACCAATCTGGGCAACGGAAACTGGGAGCTGTATCTCCCCGGCGACGACGCCCTGTGGGACGGCTGCAAGGTCAAGACTGTGGTGGACGCCAACCTGACCCGCACGGAGCACATCCCCCTGTATGCCCGCCGGGTGGTGCAGAACAAGCAGAACATCACCTTCGAGTGCGAGGTGGTGGATGATCGTAAGGCATTCCCGTGGACGGACAAGGGCTTTACCGGCGAGGACGAGCTGTATATCTATGAGGCCCACATTGGCATGGCGCAGGAGGAGGGCAAGGTCGGTTCCTACCGGGAGTTTGCCGACAACATCCTGCCGAGAATCCACAAGGCGGGGTACAATACCCTCCAGCTCATGGCCATTATGGAGCATCCCTATTACGGCTCCTTCGGCTATCAGGTGAGCAGTTTCTTCGCCGCTTCCTCCTGGTTCGGAAAGCCGGAAGACCTGAAATATCTGGTGAACAAGGCGCACGCCATGGGCATCCGGGTGCTGCTGGACGTGGTGCATTCCCACGCCGTCAGGAATACCGCCGAGGGCATCAACATGTTCGACGGCACCACATGGCAGTTCTTCCACGACGGCCCCAAGGGCGACCATCCTGCGTGGGGAACAAAGTGCTTTGACTACGGCAAGACCGGCGTTATCCACTTCCTGCTGTCCAACCTGAAATTCTGGATGACGGAGTACCATTTTGACGGCTTCCGCTTTGACGGCGTGACCTCCATGCTGTACCATGACCACGCCCTCGGTACGGACTTCACCTCCGACGGCAAGTATTTCTCCTACAACACCGACACCGAGGCGGTGACGTATTTGCAGCTTGCCAATGAGCTGATCCGTCAGGTGAACCCCAAGGCCATCACCATCGCCGAGGACATGTCCGGTATGCCCGGCATGTGCCTGCCCATTGCGGACGGCGGCATCGGCTTTGACTACCGGCTGGGTATGGGATTGCCGGATATGTGGATCAAGGCGGTGAAGGGGCAGGACGAATTCTGGGACATTAACAAGATGTGGGGCAGTATGTGCCTGCGCCGCCCCGGAGAGAAGACCGTGGCCTATGTGGAGTCCCACGATCAGGCGCTGGTGGGCGACCAGACGATGATCTTCCGCCTGGCCGGGGCGAACATGTACACGGACATGAACAAGGACTGCCACAACCCTGTGATCGACCGTGCCATTGCCCTGCACAAGATGATTCGTCTGTTCACTCTGTCCGGCGGCGGAGAAGCGTACCTCAACTTTATGGGCAACGAATTCGGCCACCCCGAATGGATCGACTTCCCCCGGGAGGGCAACGGCTGGAGCTTCCACTACTGCCGCCGCCAGTGGAGCCTGAAGGATAACGGAATGCTCAAGTACCAGTGGCTGGGCGACTTTGACGAGGATATGGTTCACCTGACCAAGGAGAACCGGATTTTCGACCAGCGAATGGCAGACCTGCTGCTGATGAAAGCGCCGGAGCAGACCCTTGCCTACTACCGGCACGGGCTGGTGTTCGTGTTCAACTTCCACTTCGGTAATTCCCTGAATAACGTTCTTGTCCCGGTTCGCCAGCCGGGCGAGTACACGGTGGTTCTGTCTACCGACGACGAAAAGTACGGCGGCTTTGGAAACGTGGCAAAAAAGACCTACGCTACCAAGCGTTTTGACGGCAGGGACTACATTGAACTGTACATCCCCGCGAGAACCGGCTTCGTGCTGAAGGAAAAGGTGATCCTTCCCGAAACACCCGCAGCCCCGAAAAAAGCAGCGAAATAACGGAAGACGGCGTGACCGGGTTCGGTCACGCCGTTTTTGTGCGAAAATATGCAGTAAAACAAATTGACGTGTGCAGGAAACTTTGTGCATTTCATAGATTTCTTGACTTTTGAGACGAAAAATGAATTTTTGCCCAATCTGATGTTGCATTTTTGGGGCTTCGGACATATAATATACACGTAAAACTTGTCAAAATGCCGAAAGGATGATCGATATGACTCCCTATTCCTGCATGACCCGGGAAGAACTGGAACGTGAATACGGCAGTGTGCTGGCGTCCTACGAAGCCTGCAAGGCGCAGGGGCTGAATCTGAATATGGCCCGCGGTAAGCCCGCCAAGAAGCAGCTGGACATGGTCAGCGGCCTTCTGACCGTGCTGCAGACTCCTGAGGACTGCTTCGACGACGGCGTGGACGCCCGGAATTACGGTGAACTGGCGGGTATTCCCAGTGCCCGGAGGTACTGGGCGGATGTGCTGGGCTGCAAGGCGGATCAGGTGTTCGTCGGCGGCGCGGCTTCCCTGAATATGATGTTCGACGTGGTGTCCCGTGCCTACACCCACGGCCTGCTCCACAGCCCCAAGCCATGGTGCCGGGAGGAAAAGGTGAAATTTCTCTGCCCCGCCCCCGGATATGACCGGCATTTCCAGATCGGCGAGTTCTTCGGCGCGGAGCTGATTCCCGTCCCCATGACTCCCGAAGGCCCGGATATGGACGTGGTGGAGGAGCTGGTGAAGGATCCCCAGGTCAAGCTCATATGGACGGTTCCCAAATACTCCAACCCAGACGGAATTATTTACTCCGACGAGACCATCCGCCGCTTTGCCCACCTGAAGCCCGCCGCCCCGGACTTTGCCATCATCTGGGACAACGCCTATGGCGTCCACGAATTCGAGGGCGACTACGTCCCGTTCCCGGACATCCTGTCCCTGTGCGACGAGGCGGGACGGCCGGATATGGTCTACGAATTTGCGTCCACCTCCAAGATTACCTTTGCCGGCGGCGGCATTTCCTGCATGGCTGCCAGCGAGGCCAATATCTGCTATTTCACCGGTATTTTCGGCGTGCAGATGATCTCCTACGACAAGGTCAACCAGCTGCGCCATGTGCGTTTTCTTAAGGACAAGGCGCACACGCTGGAGATCATGAAGCTCCACGCATCCGTCATGGCACCGAAATTTGAGTGCGTCGCAAAATGGCTGAACCGGGAGATTAGGCCATTGGGCATTGCCCATTGGAACGACCCGAAGGGCGGCTATTTCGTCAGCCTGTTTGCCATGCCCGGCACGGCGAAGCGGGTCTGGACGCTGTGCAAGGAGGCCGGTGTGGTGCTGACCAACGCCGGTGCGACCTACCCCTACCGCAACGACCCGGACGACTCCAACCTCCGCATTGCTCCCAGCCTGCCCCCGGTGGCCGAGCTGGAAAAGGCCATGGAGGTGCTGTGCCTGAGCCTGCGTCTTGCGGCGCTGGAAAAGCTGCTGGCAAAATAAATACACCGCATACGGGACGGCGTGGCTTCGGCCACGCCGTCTTTTCGTATTCAAAAATTTCTTGAGAATTCTCCCGAAATGTGTTAGGTTTTGAGTTGAAAATCCTTCTATCAGGGTGAAGGACAAAACACAGGAGGTGCGTTGAATGAACGATGAACAAATCATACAGCTGTTCTTCACCCGAAACGAAGACGCCATCCGTCAGACGGACGACCGGTATGGCGCGAAGCTCACAAGGCTGTCAGAGAATATCGTAGGGAGCAGGGAGGACGCGCAGGAGTGTGTCAATGACACCTACTTCAAGGCGTGGGACACCATTCCGCCCACGAAGCCGATCCACTTTTTTGCCTATCTCGCAAAAATCTGCCGCCACCTTGCCTTTGACCGGCTGGACTGGAACAACGCGGCAAAGCGCAAGGCCGAGGTCGTCGCCCTGACCCAGGAGATGGAAGAATGTATCCCCGGTCAGTGGCAGGAAAAGGACGTGAGAAGCGCCGAGATCAGCCGGTTGGTGGGCAGCTTTCTATGGAAGCAGACGGCGGACAACCGGATGATCTTCGTCCGGCGATACTGGTTCGGCGACAGCGTCAGCGAAATCGCTCTGCGCTACGAGATCAGCCAGAGCGCCGTGCTGATGAGACTGTCCCGGATGCGGGAAAAGTTGGCGGTTTACTTAAAAAAGGAGGGTTTTCAGGTATGACAGGCAAGGATATGTTGCAGGGCATTCAGAATCTGGACGCGGAACTGATCGAGGAATCGGAATTCGGAACATTCGGGAAGGGAAAAGCAGGGGGCTTCGGCAAGAAGAAGCTGCTGCTCATTCTGGCGGCGGCGCTGATCATGGCCACCATGACGGCGGCAGCGGCCATCACCCGCTGGACGGCGACCATGCAGTACGGAGACAACGGCGGCACAACGCAGCAGATCTCCGAGCAGGTCAAGAAGCAGGCAGAGCAAAGCGGCCTGTCCGTGACGCCAACCGAGACGAAGAACGGGAAAAAGGAAGCCGTTTCCGCGACGGACAACGGCATCACCGTCACCCTCGCCCAGACGCTGATGGATCAGTACGGCGGCAGAGCCATTTTCCGCATTGAGGGTTTACAGCTGGAAGAAGGGCAGGCACCTTGGGCATGGTGGGACTACCGGGTGGACGGAGAAGTGATGCCCATGAGCTGGGGCGCCCATTTTTTTGACGGCGTGCTTTGGGATGCCGATCACAATCCCACATATGCAAAGAACGGTCAGCCGGTTCCCCGGGTGGGAGAAGACCAACAGCTGCTTCTGGACTATCAGCTGGCCGACGGGAGCATTGAATTCAGTATCGATTTTGCATTCTCTCCGGATGAGTGCCTGTTTGGAAAGGAAATGGCCGTGACCTTCACCGGCTTCGGCATTCAGGGCGAGAAGTTTGAAGACGAGGATATCATGACCACCCCCGGCACTTGGGAGCTGCGCTGGAAGCTGGAAGGCACCACGCAGGCACCGAAAAAGTGGACGCCCAACGCCAAAGTCGGTGATCTGTGGGACGTAACGCTCCTTGAGGCGGAAATCGGCCAGTACAGCATGAAGTTCGCCTTCCGGCTGGGGGATGAATATACGGACAATGTTGATTTTACGGAGAAAACGGGCTGGTCGCCGACCCCGGTGAGCATCCGTCTGAAGGACGGCACCGACATTCGGCCTTACGGCAACGGCGGCGGATCCTGGGATGCCGACAGCCACACGTACACGTGCATTGAGCACACCCTCAACATAGTTCTCGACCCGGAACAGATCGCAGGCGTGAGCTTCTATAACGGCAGCGAACTGAACGATCAGGGCAAACGGGTGAGTAAGCCGTATTACTACGTTCCTTTTGAATAAGTTTAAGGCAGGACACCAATCGGTGTCCTGCCTTAAACTTATACTGTGGCGGCTTCTTCCTCGGCCAGACGCTTTTTCGCGGTGGACAGCATCAGCTTGATGCGGTTGAGCTGATTGACCTCCGACGCGCCGGGGTCGTAGTCCACGGCCACGATGTTGGACTGGGGATAGGCTTTTTTCAGCGCCTTGATGACACCCTTGCCCACAACGTGGTTGGGCAGACACGCGAAGGGCTGGATGCACACGATGTTGGGCGTGCCGGAGAGAACCAGCTCTGCCATTTCTCCCGTGAGGAACCACCCCTCGCCGTACTGGTTGCCGATGGAGAGGAAGGGCTTTGCCAGCTCTGCTACCTTCTCGATAGGCATGGGCGGCTCAAAACGGCGGCTCTTTTCCAGTGCGTCCAGTGCGGGCTTGCGTATCAGCCGAATTGCGTCCACGCCGAGCTTCGCCGTGGCGGCACTCGTCCAGCCCGCGCCTAAAAATTCATGCTTGTAATCGCCGTTGTACACGCAATAGTTCAGGAAGTCCATCAGGTCAGGCACCACGGCCTCCGCCCCCTCGGCTTCCAGAAGATCGACCAGATGGTTGTTGGCGAGGGGCATATACTTGACCAGAATCTCGCCCACCACGCCGACTCTGGGCTTGTGCAGAGTTTCGTCAATGGGAAGCGCGTCAAAGGCTTCCACAATGCCGCTGCAAACCGCCTTATACGACCACTTGCTCTTGCTGTTTACCAGAGAATCGATGGCGATTTCCAGCCACTTCTGATGAAGGGCGTTGGCGGAACCCTTCTCTTTCTCGTAGGGACGTACCCGGTACAGGCAACGCATGAACAGGTCGCCGTAGACCACGCCCCGCAGCGCGGTGAACAGAAGGCCGGGGGAGAGCTTGAAGCCCTCGTTGGTCTCCATGCCGTTGGCGTTCAGGGAGATGACCGGGATATGGCCAAGCCCCGCCTTGTCCAGCGCACGGCGGATGAAGCCGACATAGTTGCTCGCCCGGCAGCAGCCGCCGGTCTGGGTCATCATCACGGCCAGCTTGTCCGTGTCGTATTTCCCGGAAAGCACCGCGTCCATGATCTGCCCCACCACGGTGATGGAGGGGAAGCAGGCGTCGTTGTTCACAAATTTCAGACCCATGTCGATAGCGGCGCGGTTGTCATTGGCAAGTACTTCGATGTGATAGCCGTACTTTTTGAAGATCGGCTCCAGCAGGTCAAAGTGAATGGGGCTCATCTGGGGGGCGAGGATGGTGTAGCCGGATTGGTACATTTCCTTGGTGAATTCCGACCGGTGATAAGCGACGGGCTTGGGCTGGGGGCGGATGCCCCGCGCCTGACGCTGGTTCATGGCGGCCAGCAGACTGCGGATGCGGATACGGGCAGCGCCCAGATTGTTCACCTCGTCGATTTTCAGGACGGTGTAGAGCTTGTTGCTGCCCTCCAGAATTTCGCACACCTGATCGGTGGTGACAGCGTCCAGACCGCAGCCGAAGGAATTCAGCTGGATCAGCTCCAAGTCTTCCCGATTCCGCACGAACTCTGCCGCGCTGTACAGCCGGGAATGGTAGACCCACTGGTCGTTGACCCGGAGGGGGCGCTCGGGGGTGAAATCGATGGGCAGGCTGTCCTCGGTGAGGACGGCAAGGTCATAAGAGGCAATCATTTCCGGGATACCGTGGTTGATTTCGGGGTCAATGTGATAGGGTCTGCCAGCCAGAACGATGCCCCGTGCGTGATTTTCCGCCATCCATTGCAGCGCCTTTTGCCCCTCTGCACGAACGTCGGCCTTGGCGCGCTGCTGTTCTTCCCATGCCTTGTGGACGGCAGCGCGGACTTCCTTCCCGTCGATGCCCCATTCTTCCTTACACAGAGCGGCCAGCCGGTCGGCGGCGATTTTCTCGCTGGTAAAGGCGAGGAAGGGACGGATGTAGCGGACTTCGCCGTCTGCGACGGCTTCCACGTTGTTTTTCAGATTCTCCGGGTAGGAGACCACGATGGGGCAGTTGTAATGATTCTGCGCGCCGGGGGTTTCCTGATGCTCGTAGAACACGCAGGGGTGGAAGATGGTCTTGACGCCTTCATTGATAAGCCATTGCACATGGCCGTGGGAGAGCTTGGCGGGGTAGCACTCGGATTCCGAGGGGATGGACTCCATGCCCAGCTCGTAAATTTTTCGGTTGGACATGGGGGAGAGAACCACCCGAAAGCCCAGTTCCCGGAAGAATGTCGCCCAGAAGGGGTAATTTTCGTACATATTCAGCACTCTGGGAATGCCGATGACGCCCCGGGTGGGATTTTCCAGCGGGGGATAGTCGAACATCCGCTTCAGCTTATAGGCCATCACGTTGGGGCCTTTCCGCCCGGTGCCGGTGCCGCCTAAGCCCTTTTCGCAGCGGTTGCCGGTGACATGGCGGCGTCCGCCGGGGAATTTGTTGATGGTCAGCATACACCGGTTGGAACAGCCGCCGCAGCGGGTGGTGGAGGTGGTGTAGGTCAGACTCAGAATGTCGTTCAGGGGTAGGGTGGTGCTTTCCTGACCGTGATAGCGCTCCCGCGCCACCAGCGCCGCGCCAAAGGCACCCATGATGCCGGAAATATCGGGGCAGGTGGCCTCCACGCCGGCAATCTTCTCAAAGGCGCGAAGCACCGCCTGATTGTAGAACGTGCCGCCCTGCACCACGATGTGTCTGCCAAGGTCGGCGGGGTCTGCCAGCTTGATGACCTTGTAAAGGGCATTCTTGATGACGGAGTAGGCAAGTCCCGCAGAAATATCCTGCACCGTGGCGCCCTCTTTCTGGGCTTGCTTGACGTTGGAATTCATGAACACGGTGCAGCGGGTGCCGAGATCAATGGGATTTTTGGCGAACAGTGCCTCTTTGGCAAACCCTTCTGCGCTGTAGCCAAGGGAATTGGCGAAGTTTTCGATGAAGGAGCCGCACCCGGAGGAGCAGGCTTCGTTCAGCAGAATAGTGTCCACGCTGCCGTTTTTCAGCTTGACGCACTTCATATCCTGCCCGCCGATGTCCAGCACGCAGTCCACCTCCGGGTCAAAAAACGCGGCGGCGGTGCAGTGGGCGATGGTTTCCACCTCGCCCTCGTCCAGACAGAAAGCAGATTTCAGGAGGGATTCTCCGTAGCCTGTGGAGCAGGAGCGGGCGATGTGCGCGCCCTCGGGCAGCTCGTCCCGGAGACGCGCCATGGCATCCATGGCGGTGCGGATGGGATTGCCCTGATTGTTCGCGTAGTAGGAGAAGAGAAGCTGGCCGTTGCTGCCGATGAGCGCCACCTTCGTGGTGGTGGAACCGGCGTCAATGCCGAGGAAACAGTCACCCCGATACCCGGACAGGCTCTCCCGGCGGACGACGGCTTTGCTGTGGCGGGCGCAGAAGGCCTGATGGTCTTCCCGCGTGGCGAACAGGGGGTCGAGACGCTTTAATTCAAAGGCCATTTCCACGCCCTTGTCCAGCCGGTCGATCAGGCCGTCCATGCTGACGGCTTCGGCGTCGCCGGATTCCAGCGCCGCGCCCATGGCGGCGAAAAGATGGGAGTTTTCCGGGTCAACGGTGGTTTCGGGGGTGAGCTTCAGGGTGCGGATAAAGGCCTTTTTCAGCTCCGGCAGGAAATGCAGGGGGCCGCCCAGAAATGCCACACACCCCCGGATGGGCTTGCCGCAGGCAAGGCCGGAGATGGTCTGGTTGACCACGGCCTGAAAAATGGAAGCGGCTAAGTCGGCGGTGGTCGCGCCCTCGTTGATGAGAGGCTGAATGTCGGTTTTCGCAAACACACCGCAGCGGGCGGCGATGGGATAAATTTCCTGATAATGCTCTGCCTGCGCGTTCAGTCCGGCGGCATCGGTCTGGAGCAGGGACGCCATCTGGTCGATGAAGGAGCCGGTGCCGCCTGCGCAGACGCCGTTCATCCGCTCCTCCAGTCCGCCCCGGAAATAGATGATCTTGGCGTCCTCGCCGCCCAGCTCAATGGC